>Ga0070734_10002660_pt1 | contig 20808 bp, 16 predicted proteins | sample Coa_R1_8_FD_66444 | JGI IMG/M metagenome (GOLD analysis project Ga0070734, IMG submission 66444) | Surface soil microbial communities from Centralia Pennsylvania, which are recovering from an underground coalmine fire - Coalmine... | ecosystem: Environmental > Terrestrial > Soil > Unclassified ...
AACACAATATTGCGGAGCTGGGCAAGCTCGCGCGTGGACTTGATATTGCCGGTACCAGCGGTCTGCGGAAGCAGGACCTGATTTTCAAGATTCTGCAGGCGCAGAGCGAGAAGGAAGGTCACATCTTCGCTGAAGGCGTGCTGGAGATTCTACCGGATGGCTATGGCTTCTTGCGGTCACCTGACTACAACTACCTTCCCGGTCCTGACGACATCTATGTTTCGCCTTCGCAGATTCGCAAGTTCGATCTGAAGACGGGCGATACGATCAGCGGCAATGTCCGTCCTCCGCATGAGGGCGAGAAGTACTTCGCGCTGGTGAAGATTGAGGCGATCAATTTTGAGTCGCCAGAAGAGACCCGCAACAAGATTCTGTTCGACAACCTGACTCCGCTGTATGCGCAGGAGCGGGTGAAGATGGAGACAGTGCGTGAGCACATCTCCGGCCGCGTGATGGATCTGCTGACTCCGGTGGGCAAGGGGCAGCGTGGTTTGATTGTGGCTCCTCCGCGTACCGGTAAGACGATGCTGCTGCAGTCGATTGCGAACAGCATTACGTCGAACCATCCGGAGATTGTGCTGATCGTTCTGCTGATTGACGAGCGGCCGGAAGAAGTGACGGATATGCAGCGGTCAGTGAAGGGCGAGGTTATCTCGTCGACGTTCGATGAGCCGGCGGCGCGTCACGTGCAGGTTGCCGAGATGGTGATCGAGAAGGCGAAGCGGCTGGTCGAGCACAAGCGCGACGTGGTGATTCTGCTGGACTCGATTACGCGTTTGGCGCGTGCATACAACACGATTGTTCCGCCGTCGGGCAAGGTGCTCTCAGGCGGCGTGGACTCGAATGCGCTGCAGAGGCCGAAGCGGTTCTTTGGTGCGGCTCGCAACATTGAAGAGGGTGGTTCGCTGACGATTATTGCCACTGCTCTTGTTGATACCGGTTCGCGTATGGACGAAGTTATCTTCGAAGAGTTCAAGGGTACGGGCAACATGGAAGTCATTCTGGACCGCAAGCTTGTCGATAAGCGTGTGTTTCCGGCGATCGACATTCAGCGCTCCGGTACGCGTAAGGAAGAGTTGCTGATTCCGAAGGAAGACCTGCAGCGAATCTGGATTCTGCGTAAGGTGCTGAATCCGCTTTCGCCGGTTGAAGCCATGGAGTTGCTGACGGATAAGCTGGCGAAGACCAGGAACAACTCGGAGTTCCTGCATAATATGAGCTCGATCTAAGAGCTCTCGAGATCATCGGGTCCGGGTGGTACTGGTCCGATGAAAAGAGGCGCGGTTCATATGGGCTGCGCCTCTTTTGTTTGCAGGGGAGATTAGCGGAAGCCGCCGGAGGCATTGACGATTTCGCCGGTGAGCCAGTATGAGTCGTTCGAGGCGAAGAAGGCGACGATGGTCGCAATATCGCTGGGTTGACCGATACGACCGAGGGGTGTCTCGGCTTCGCGCTTTTTCTGCATGTCTCCGCCAATCATGCCCACGGCGTGGGTACCTTCGGTTTCGGTGAGACCTGGGTTGACGGAGTTGACGCGAATCTTTCTAGGTCCGAGCTCCTTGGCCAGAACGCCGGTAATGGCGTCGACTGCGGCTTTGGTTGCCGTGTAAATGGCGCTGCCGGGAGGGGTGTAGGACGATACGGTTGAGCCAATGTTGATGATGCTTCCGCCTTGTTCTCCGAAGTGCTTCGCTGCTTCGCGGCTAACGAGAAGAAGGCCAAGAACGTTGGTATTGAAGTGGCGGTGGAACTCCTCTTCGGTGACTTGATCGAGTGTGCCGAACTTGAAGACACCAGCATTGTTGACGAGGATGTCGAGCTGGCCGAAGGCCTTCTTCGTCTCAGCGAAGAGACGCTCGATGTCAGTGGCCTTAGCTACATCCGCCTGAACGGCTATCGCTTTACCTCCGCTGGAGGTGATTTGAGTTACGGTGTCTTCCGCACCTTTGCTACTGGACGCGTAATTGATGACGACTGCGGCGCCTTCTTTCGCAAGTTCGCGCGCAATGGCTGCTCCAATTCCCTTTGAGGCTCCTGTGACGACAGCGACTTTACCTGTTAGCTTGCCCAATTTCATTCCCTTCTGGATTTCCCAGCTTCACGTTTTAATAAGCTTCTAATGGATGAGGGAAGAAACAAAAGGATTCGTGTAGCAAGTTTTGTCTCTGGCGATCCTATTTTGCTAAATATTTTTCAAGTACTTCGAGGAACTTCGCGAGCCAAGCCGGATGGGCTGGCCACGCTGGGCCGGTGACGAGGTTGCCGTCGGCGATGGCGTCGGTGACTTCGAGGGAGACGAAGGTGGCGCCGGCTAGTTCGACTTCGGGGGCGCAGGCAGGATAGGCGTTGACGCGCTTGCCCGCAATGACGCGGGCGGCGGCAAGGAGCTGCGGGCCATGGCAGAGGGCAGCGATGGGCATGTCAGCTTCGGCGAAGTGACGGACGATCTCGAGGACGCGAGGGTTGAGGCGCAGGTATTCGGGTGCGCGCCCGCCGGGGATGACGAGGCCGCTATAGTCCTTGAGGCGGATGTCTGCGAAGGTGGCGTTGAGGACGAAGTTGTGGCCGCGCTTTTCGGAGTAGGTTTGGTCGCCTTCGAAGTCGTGGATCGCGGTGCGGACGTACTGGCCGGCTTTCTTGTCGGGGCAGACTCCATGGACGACGTGGCCGACCATCTGCAGGGCTTGAAAAGGCACCATGACTTCGTAGTCTTCCACGTAGTCGCCGACTAGCATGAGCAGATTTGCCGTCTTGGTCATAATTCGTCCTTTGATGGCTAGTAGCCGTTGGCCATGAGGTATTGTTCGGTCAGGGTGAAGGCTTCGATGGTTTGTTTTTGCTGGCGTTCGGCGTATTTGCTGAGGACGTCTACTTCGATGTTTAAGGGGTCGCCGGAGGTAAGGGTGCGGAGGCTGGTGGAGGCGTAGGTGTGGGGGATGATGGCGATGGTGACTTCGTTGTCGTAGATGGCGGCTACGGTGAGGCTGATGCCTTCGATGGTGATGGAGCCTTTTTCGACGACGTAGGGGGTGAGGGCGGGTGGGATGGTGAGGCGGAGACGGTAGTCGGTGGTGTCGGGCTGGTCGGGGTGGAGGGGGTCGAGGGCGAGGAGGGTAGCGGTGCCGTCGACGTGGCCCTGGACGACGTGGCCGCCGAGGGGGGAGCCGGCAGGGGTGGGGAGTTCGAGGTTGACGATGGATTCGGGGCGAAGGTGCGAGAGGGTGGTGCGGGCGATGGTCTCGGCGGCAAGATCGGCGGAGAAGCGCGGGGGAAAGGCGTTGGGCTCGATGTCGAGGGCGGTGAGGCAGACTCCGCTGACGGCTACGCTATCGCCGGTGCTGAGGCGGCTGACGAGTTCCGGCGAAGCGGCGATCGTGATACGCGTTGTGCCCGCGGTGGGGGTGAGGCAGAGGAGGGTTCCTGTGGTTTCGATAAGGCCGGTGAACATGGGTATAGGGTACTCATGGATCGGGAGAGGAACAACTCACCAAGCTCATGAACGCTTCTTGTGAGGTAGTTTCATGGAACTTCTCGATTTTGTTGGTGAGGGATTGTCTTTCTCGGCTGCTTTACCAGCGACATATAACGCCATCGTTACCGGCGCCGGTACCGAGATTACAACTCCAGGGAAGTGGCGGCGTACGCGCGATGCCGAAGACGGCGCCGTCCTTGATGGGGATGCTGCAGAGGTTGCTGGCATCGGCGTAGTCATAGATGCTGGGCAGCGCTTTGCAGGCTGGGATGCTGGCCGCGGGTGTAATCGGAACAGTCGTGCCGCCGGGCGCGAAGATAATTCGGTAGAGCGGCGCGTCGTCTGAGTAGACCTGGGGATCGTTGGGCCATGTATACGCATGGGGAAAGACCATGTGAACCGTATCGTCGCCAATACATAGGGCATTCGGATTGCCGGGATCAACGTGCTTGCATGTACCGAATGGAGGCTGCGTCGACTTATCCGGGATGCCTGTGTATGGATTTATATAGTCGTAGGGAAAGGTGCAGATATCGGAGTCACAATGCCCTTGCGGATTATCGACGAATCCGCGGAGTACGCAGCGATGATCGGTTTCGCTGCCGGGATTGATCCAGCACGCGCCATTTACGGGGCAGTCGGAGTCTTTCGTACACATTGTCTTGTTGGTTGGGTAGTACTGGCTCGGATCACCGGCGCAGAAGGTCTTCCAGTTGTAGCAGGTGGGATCGGAGATGTTGCAGTCCATCGCTGGTTCCGTGGGGAATTTGTACTTGCCGCAGTTTGAGAAGCAAGCTACGGTACCGTCCCCACCTTGCGGCTTTCCGTTATCGTCGAGGATGACGAAGCCATAATTCTTGCTGTAGGCGCCGCGCGTCGTGAGGTCTGCGCGCGTAAGCCGGAACGCTTCGGGACACCGGTTGTCCGCTCGCAGATCGTCTCCGTGAACTGAGAGAGGAGAGTTCGGAGGGGTAACCCGGGAGTTGGTTAGCCAGAAGATGTTCTGGGGGGCTCCGGGGTCTTCAGCGCTACCGCCTACCTCCTGGATATCTACGGTGAGGCTCACTCCATTGACTGCGCTGATATCGAAGTTGTCTTTATAGTAGGTGGCTCCGCTAGTCGATGTTGAAGTTTGATAAAAGGTCCACTCGGTAATGGTGGTGGCTCCCGGGGGTCCGAGCTTTGCCTTGCTGACGTCGTATACGCCGCCAGCTCCGCCGGTTTCGCACTGTGCCTTGTCCGCAGCGATGTCGTAACGGCAGCCGGTTCGTGCCCAGATATTCGGAGCGATGCTTCCCTTCGCTATGGTGGAGGCCCATGCTGGCGGTATATCAATGGTCAGGACATTGCCGTGGTTGGGTGCACCGACCGGTCCCATGACCCAGGTGCCTTCTCGTGGGAAGACCGAAGTGAGTGGCTGATTTGCAGAGGCGGCCGCATTCGCTGCGCCTAGCAAGGTCTGGTCGGAACAGTTGACCAATTGCACGACTCTGACAGCGGGCGGTGTTGGCGCAGGTGCTGGCAGATTTTCCAGGCATGGATCTGGAGCCGGATTCCTACGGCGGCGAGATTCCTGAGCGCGAGCATCGACGACCCACAGCAACTGGAAGGCTAAGCTGAGCACGAAAGCGATCCGCGCAACTGTGGAGAAAAACTCACTCCGCCAAGTTCGTTTAGAGCGTTGAACTGGCTGCGTTGGCAGTGGGGGGACTTTGGTTGTCATGGGTAGCTCCCGTATACGGAGATTCCGCTTTAGGGCCCAACAACTTCTGAATAGATATACCTTCGGGGAATGTCTGCACGGTATTCCCGAGGTCTATTCGCTGTCAACATGGCGGGTCGTCGTCAACCTGCGGCCAGGGGTTGTGGAGGTAGCCGGTGATGCAGGCGTCAGGTTTTTCGGGTGGGCCGAAGGTCGTGCGGGTAACTCGGCGGAGGGATTGTGCGAAGAGGTAGGGGGAGGGGATGCCCTGGGCGAAGGGGATGGCTTGATCGCCTAGTTCGGTCTCAGAGTAGAAGAGGACGGCCTTGTCGACGAGGTTCTGGCGGAGGAAGGCTCCGTTGAGGTGGGAGCCGCACTCGAGCAGGAGGCTGAGGATGTTTCGCTCGGCTAGCGTGGCGAGGACAGCGGGGAGGCTGAGGCGTCCGGCGTAGTCGGGGATGTGGTCGACTTCGATGCCGAGGGAGCCAAGGGAGGCGGTTTTTGCGGTTGGGGCGAGTTCGCCGCAGAGGATGAGGAGATCGTTGTTTGCAGAGCGGACAAGCTGCGAGGTGAGGGGGATGCGTAGGTGGGTGTCGAGGATGACGCGGAGGAGGGGGCGGCGGCGGGGGAGCATGTTGGGGCCGAAGACACCGCTGCGGTCGGTGAGCTGGGGGTCGTCTGCGAGGACGGTGCCGATGCCAGTGAGGATGGCGTCGGAGGCGTGGCGCAGGAGTTGGACCTCGTAGCGGGCGGCGGGGCCGGTGAGCCAGTAGGGCTGATTGGGGTAGCGGCTGGCTGGGGGTGGGGCTAGTTTGCCGTCGACGGAGAGGGCGGCTTTGAGGGTGACGAAGGGCGTGTGGGCGCGGATGAAGTGGGCGAAGGCTTCGTTGAGGTCACGGGCCTGCTGCTGGAGGGTGCCGAGGGCGACTTCGATGTTGGCCGCGCGGAGTTTGGCGATTCCCTGGCCGCTTACGAGCGGGTTGGGGTCGGTGGTGGCGATGACGCAGCGGGCGATGCCGGCGGCGATGAGGGCGTCGGCGCAGGGACCGGTGCGGCCATGGTGGCTGCAGGGCTCGAGGGTGACGTAAGCCGTCGCTCCCTTTGTCGAGTGGTGGTGTTCGGCGGCTTGTTTGAGGGCTACGATTTCGGCGTGGTCGTAGTGGTCATAGAAGTGTGCGCCTTCGCCGATGATCTTGGCGTTTCCCCCGTCTGGCGGCGATTGTGTAATGACGCAGCCTACCTGAGGATTGGGCGAGGCGAGTGCTACAGCCTCGGCGGCGAGCTTGAGTGCTCGCTGCATGAAGACTTCGTCTTGTGAGGTGGTAGCCATGTTATTTCCGAGGGTTTACCCCTGCAATACTTGTTCTTTGTAAAGTATCTGCATTCCCTATGTTAGGTTTACATGCAAAATCATGGTTCTAAAAGAGAAGGCCCCGGTTTGGTCCCGGGGCTTTCTTTTGTTCTCTGTTTTTAGTATAGCGGTTTGGGTGGAATGACTATGCACGCGAATCTCCTTGATTGGTGAAGGGATTTGCGTTTTGGGATTGACAGATTTTTCGATGAGATTGGTCGAGGCGCGATATTCAACAACAGTGCCCATCTTAGCGACAGTGAGGCAGTCGCTAAGATGAGCACCGGACTTGAAACGGTTATTCCGAAATCAGTGTGCGGTTACCATCAAGTAAGCGGTTCCTGATGCAGTAGGACATGGGTTAGGGTTTGACGTTGTTACGGTGTAGTGAAGGCTATTGCTCGAGCCCGATGGGATCGCAGTTTGTTGCACTGTGCAAACCGAACTGGTGTTGTTGATGGCCGCTTCGCTGCAAACCTGTACGGGGTTATTGCTGGCGTCAAGAAAGCCGCTGACCGAAAATCCTCTCTGACCAGACGTCCACTGAATTTTTTGTCCAATAACTGCGCTCATGGTGATGGGCGTAGTTGTTGAATCCGTTGTCGACCTGACGATAGGAGCGTTGGGGCTGTTTGGGTCGCACGATATGCCAGCCAACACTGCCGACAGGTGTGTACCTGCAGCTGGAGGTGCAGCCCCAAGAGGTGCGGCAGCAGGAACAGCTGATGTAGGAGAAGCTGATGGAGGAGCAGCTGATGGAGCAGCAGCTGGTAGAGTGGGAAGACCTTCGCCTGGGTCCTTGCCAAAGGCAGTCTTTATGCTCCCAAAGGTTGTCTGTACAGCGTAGACGTCGTTGTTCGGTTGGGGATCATTTCCGGGATCACAAGCGACCGGTTGACCACTGCTGGGATCTTTGCACAAATATACGTACTGCCCTTTATCAACCGCTACCGTACAGATTGATTTGTCGGCGTTATTCGGCATGCAGGGAGAGTCTGTAAGATAAGCGATGTTTATTCTTTGCAATGGGCCATCAGGAGTGCTACGACCTACCCAATTGACGACATCATTCTTGCGTGGCATTACTTTAATCTGATCACTTTGCCGGTCTAGTTCAAGGGTGATGTAGTTGGGGCGAAAATGCGCGTCGAATAATAGTCCCAAGGCGAAGCCAAGGATGAAAACGCCAAGACAGGATGAGGCGATTAGGCCCCAGCGCGGTTTAGATTTCGTTTGGACAGTCTCGTCAGACATTTTGGGAGTCCTTTCAAATTTGGCGATAGAAGTGTGGAACAGGCTAAGAAGTTGCAGGGCCGGATGGGGATTGTTTTTTTGTTACCTGGGAGAGATACCTTGGGTCCTTGCGAATGTCTTTGAGATCGACGGCCAGGTTCACTTCGGCGGGAGACAGGCCTCGATCCATACAGGTGAGAAGTAGTTTGGTCGCATCCTCTTTTTTGCCGAGCACAGCGAGCGTCTGCACTTTCATGAATTGGGATTCGACATCGATTGCGCCCCGGCTTTCCGCGTTCGCCATGTCTGTTGCGGCTCCCGCGGCGTCGCCTATTTTGGCGTGATAGAACGCGAGAGTCATCCAGCCTGGACCGCTGTGAGGATTGTTCTTGAGCACCTGCGCCATCAAATTGGCGGCCTTTGTGTAGTTCTCTCGTACCTGAGCCGGCTGGCCCAGCATCGTGTAACAGTCCCCGATATTCCGCCAAATAAGGTGATTTTTAGGGCGAAGCTGTGCGGCTTGGTTGTAGTTGTTGAGAGCGCCTTTGTAGTCGCCGTCCTCGAAGGCAATGTCGCCGAGAACAAGACGAGCGGTGTAGTTATTACTGCGCCGGATGCTTTCTTCCGCAGCCTCCTTGGCCTCGTTACGCTTGCCCATCGCAATGTACATATTGCCGAGGTTGGCCATTGGCAGCGCCACATCGGGTGCGGACATAGCTGCTGCATCGAAGGCATCGGCTGCCTGTTGATACTTTGCCTGCCGGAAGAGCATCAAGCCTAGATCGTTATTGGCGAACCAGTAGTTGGGGCGCTCTTTGAGAATCTCCCGATAGGTTTGTTCCGCCTCGGGCAAGTGATTCAGGTCACGTAATGCGTGCGCCCTGTAGAGCATGATCTCGGGATTGCCGGGATCGGCTTTGAGAGCCTTGACGAAGTAATCCATCGCCTGGTTGGTGTCGTCAGAGTAGAGATAGACGAGTCCGCGGCTGAAGAGTCCTTTGGCTGAATCGCCGGCCTTTTCTGCATTCTGACGTGCGAGAGTAAGCAGAGCCGAATCATGCACGATGTAGTATTTGCGGATATACGCGATGGCCAGTTTGGCGTAGCCCAGGCGGAAATTCGGATCCTTTTCGAGGCATTCGCTGTATTTGAGAATCGCCGCGTCGAGGCCGGTATTGTTGGGCTGATTGGCAAATTGCTCGGCCTGACTAAACGAGGAAAAAACGTCCGCGGAGACGTTCCGTAGCTCATCTGCGTCCTTGGGCGATTTTTCCTGTTCAGACAGATCAAGGAGTCTGGCTGCTGCTGCCGATCCTTTTTCGGGGAGGGTACTCAACTGCGCGCGGCTGGATGAGACATGCTGTCTGCGAAGGAGGTGTTGAGTTGTGGCATCCAACACCTGAAGGAGGAGTGTGACTTTGGTTGCAGTGGATTGAAGTGAGGCTGCCAGCACGAGGTTGGCACCCAGGGCGTTTACGGATTCGGCCGGCGTAGTCGGCAAACCGGTGGGACTCGGGAGATCGTTGGAGGTGATGATCAGGAGGTTTTTGACGTAGGCCTCGGCGCGGGCGAGACGGCTGCGGATAGAGCCGAGGACAGTAGAGACGATGGGCTCCGATTCGCTGTTGGCGGTTGGCCACGCCATGAGGGCGACGAAGCGCTTCTCCGGGAGCGGATGTATCCACAGGTCGATCTTTGGCCACTCGAACCAGATGCCTCCAGCGGCGGCGAGGGACGCACCGGTCCCCATCTCAATCATGTGTCGGCGCGTAATGGAGCGTTTTGTCGTGAGCTTCGGAGAGGAGGAATCGAGGGCGGTCAGAGCATCCGGAATAGTCTGATAGCGAGACGAAATATCAGGTTCGAGGCAGCCTCGAATAAGCTGTTGCCACTCTGGCGGGAGTGTCTCGAACGCACTGTTCTGTGCCGGTTGGAGTCCCTTCCCCACGTTGATGGGCGGCAATGTGCCAACTAACATTTCATAGGCAACGACGCCGAAGGCATAGACGTCAGTCGTCTTCGATGGGGGCTCTCCGCGGAAAAGCTCCGGAGCCATATAGGCCGGTGTACCAGCTACGCCAAAGGAGGTCTGGGTATAGTCTTCGGCTAGATTGGCATGAGCCAGGCCGAAGTCCATGACGCAGACACGGACCTGTTCGCCGGAGCCGTCCAACATAATATTGGAGGCTTTGATATCGCGGTGAAGGATTCCGGCATCGTGGATGGCAGCCAAGGCTGTCGCCACCTGCTTGATGATCGAAGTGGCTTCGGGCAGGTCGATTCGTCCCTGTCTGCTTATTCTGGAGGCCAGAGTTTCGCCGGACAGGAGCTTCATCGTCAGGAAGTTGAGCTGGCCTTTTCGCAACTGGACGTGAAAGATGTCGTAGATAGGACAAAGATTCGGATGGATGACTTCGCGGGCGAGCAGGACCTCCCGCTCGAAGCGCCTTTGCATAGAAGGCTTGCCTGCGACTTGTGGGAGCACCGTCTTCAAAGCGAGACGAACACCTTGCAGGTGGAGGTCCTCGACTTCGTAGACCTCCCCCATTCCACCTTTTGCAATAAAGCGAATGACAAGGAATCGGTCTCCCAGGATATCGCCTGGGGAGATTCGAATTGCTGGTGCGGATGCTATGGCTTCATCAATCTCTTCGAAGCCCTTTGTTTCGTCACTCTGAAGAGGAGTAGGCCTCAATTTTTCCTGGAGACCAGGCGGTGGATGTTGAAGAAAGCTTCCAGCTTGCTCATCCCTGATAAGGAGGGAGTCTACCGAACGCCTGAGCTCCTGATTGCCGCCGCACGCTCGATCGAGATAGGCACGCCGCTCTGCAGGATCCATTGCGAGGGCGGCATCGAACAACTGCTCGACTAACTCTTGCTGATCAGCCATAATCCCGCTCCAACGAGGCTGCCGGGTAATACGGAGGATCTGTGCCGAGGATAGACTGTGTGGCTAACAGACCCTGCTCGTACCCGGCCCGTTTCGCTTAGTTCATCACACCGAACGATAGATAGTATCCGGAGTTTGGTCTGGACAACTCCGGAAAGCCTCTGTTTCGGTGAAATTAGCTAACATCCATCCGCCACTGCTAAGAGTGATATAGAGCTTATACGAGTCGAGGCATCGTATCAGGAAATTTTATTTTTGGGGAAGATTATTCGAGGAGAGAGTCGATAAAGGTTGTGCTGTCAAAGGGGATAAGGTCTTCGATCTTTTCGCCTACCCCGGCGTAGATGACGGGGAGTTTGAGTTCGGTGGCGATGGCGAGGACAATGCCTCCCTTGGCGGTGCCGTCGAGCTTGGTGAGGACGATGCCGGTAACGCGGGCGGCTTCGGTGAAGAGACGGGCCTGCTGGAGGCCGTTTTGGCCAGTGGTAGCGTCCATGACGAGGAAGGTTTGATGCGGAGCTCCGGGGACCAGCTTTTCGGCGGTGCGACGCATCTTGTCCAGCTCTTTCATGAGGTCGGACTTGGTGTGGAGGCGCCCGGCGGTGTCGGCGATGAGGATGTCGGTCGAGCGGGCTTTGGCGGCAGTGCAGGCGTCGTAGAGGGCGGCTGAGGGGTCTCCGCCTTGCTTGGTTTTGATGATGGGGACGTCGGAACGCTGGGCCCAGACTTCGAGCTGCTCGATGGCGGCGGCACGGAAGGTGTCGGCGGCGCAGAGGAGGACGGTCTTGTTCTGATTGCGGTAGAAGGCGGCCAGCTTGCCGGTGGTGGTGGTCTTGCCGGTGCCGTTGACGCCGACCATCAGGATGACTTCGGGGGGCGTGGCTGGGTGTTGGATGGGGTGGGCTACGCCGTCGAGGATCTGCTTAAGCTCCTGCTTGAGGAGTTGCTTGAGTTCGGCTCCGCTCTGGATGCCGGTACGAAGAGCGCGCTGGCGGAGGTTCTCCATGATGATGGCCGTAGTGGCGCTGCCGATGTCGGCGGCGAGGAGGAGCGGCTCCAGGCTGGTAAGGGAGGCTTCGTCGACCTCGCGGGTGAGAGCGATGACGGAGCTGATGGACTCGGAGAAGGTCTCGCGGGTGCGGGTGACCGCCTGCTTCATGCGGTCGAAGAGGCCGAGCTTCGGAGTGGACTCCGGGGTGAGAGATTCGGACTCGGCTGGTTCGGGTTTGTCGCGTTTTCCGAAGAGAGAAGAAAAGACCATGCTGAGTCTAGTTTATCGGATTGGGCGGAATAGCATTCGCGGAGCCTTCAATCTGCGGGTCAATAGCCTGCGCGAGCGATGAGAAGCAGGTAGATGATGAGGATGGCGACCAGAAATAAGGCTCCAATGACGACATGGAGAGGTTTGAAGCCAAGGATGCGTTTTTCACGAGGCAGATCGGGCGGCGGGATGTGGTCTTCGTCGTGATGGTGTCCGTGATTGGGTTCGGGCATGGATACAAGGTAGTCCTGAATACACGATATGGGCAGGAAAAAGTGATTTTGCAATCTAGCAGTTGTCAGGCGATGCGGTGTATCTTGGCGCGCATGACAAAGGTGGAGCTAAACTGTCAACGGCCAAGACCTCGCCCATAACATCTTCATCGACAAGGAATCGGAACATGCGTCTCGCCTCAATCACCCTTCTGCTTTCGTTCGCCCTCGCCGCCCCCGCCCAAACTATGTCCTCCGGTCAGCCCTCGGCCCCTGCCCAAAAGTGGCCCACCAAAGACAACGTCTACGTCATCAAGAACTTCAAGTTCGGCACCGGCGAATCCCTCCCCGAGCTCACCCTCCACTACCTCACGCTCGGCTCCCCGCACCGCAACGCAGCCGGACACGTCGATAACGCCATCCTTCTCCTCCACGGTACCGGCGGCGACCGCCACACCCTGATGAACCCCGTCTTCTCCAACGTTCTCTTCGGTCCCGGCCAGCCCTTCGACATCACCAAATACTTCCTCATCCTCCCCGACGACATCGGCCAGGGCGACTCCTCCAAACCCTCCGACGGCCTCCACATGAAGTTTCCCCAGTACGACTACGACGACATGGTCCGCTCGCAATACATCATGCTCACCGAGGGCATGCACGTCGACCACCTCCGTCTCATCCTCGGCACCTCCATGGGCTGCATGCAATCCTGGGTCTGGGGCGAAACCTACCCCACCTTCATGGACGGCCTCGCCCCCTTCGCCTGCTACCCAGTCGAACTCGCCGGGCGTAACCGCATGACCCGCTACATCGCCATCACGAGCATCGAGAACGACCCCGCCTGGAAGGGTGGCGACTACACCACCCAGCCCGCTGAAGGCCTCCGCGGAGCCGCAGCCATGCTCCTCGTCATGGGCTCCGCCCCCCTCCAGATGCAGAAGAATTACCCCACCCGCGCTCAGGCTGAAAAGTACGTCGACGACTACATGACCCGCACCATCGCCCACACCGACGCTAACAACCTCATCTACTACGTCAACGCCTCGCGCAACTACAACCCCGAGCCCAAACTCTCCACCATCGTTGCCCCCGCCCTCTGGATCAACTCAGCCGACGACTTCATAAACCCACCCGAACTAGGCGAGAAGATCATCAACGATCGGGTCCTCCCCAAGATGCCCAAAACAAAATTCATCCTCATCCCCATCTCCGACGCCACCCGAGGCCACGGCACCCACACCGTAGCCACCATCTGGAAGCAATATCTCATCGACTTCATGGCCGAAACCGAACCCAAATAAGCCACTCATTCCCCGACAAAAAAAAGCGACGGCATCGCGACCGTCGCTCTTTTCTTTTCTGTACTGACTCAACTTCCAGGAGCAATCGCCAGATATTGCTCAAGCTTCCCATCCGGCTCCTCAAACACCAGGATGCGCACCGACCTCCCCGGAAACTCAGCCGTAAACACCCGGAACACCATCCCGCCACGCTTCGACGTCGAAACCTGCTTGAAGCTGGTCGGTGTACCCAGCGGCTTCAGGCTCGAGGCAAAATCATCCAGCGCCTCCTGCGTAAAATAATCACTCGCCAGCTGCGTCAACTGCGACCGGTCGATCTTCCCTTCCTGCAGGCCAGTGAAGATCGCCAATGCCCGCGCCTCCGCAGCTTTTGTTGCAGGGGAGTCATCGAAAGCAGTGGCAGAAGCACTAGCAAGCACCAGAGGCACAATCTGGTGAACCAGGGTACCCGCCGCACTGGAAGCGTCCTCGTTCGTCAGCACCGTTACAGCGATTTTGTCGTTTGGAAGAACCACATTCGCTGAGACAAAACCCGACACTTCACCATCGTGGAACACAGTGCGATGCCCATCGTGATCCCCAACGAACACACCCAACCCATACTTGCTGCCTGTGCCGTCCTTCAGCTTCACCTCGGTAAACATCTCGTCGTACGAAGCCGGAGCCAGCAGTGACCGATTTATCAGACTGATGTTCCACAACGCGAGATCACTCGCCGGCATCGCCAACTCACCCGCAGCAAACATCCACCCCATCCCCTCCTGCGGAGCTGGCCGCAGCGGCCCCAGCGCATGCTGGTAGTACCCTGTAGGATCGTTCGCCGGCAGCCTGCTCGCATCCGAATTAAAAACTCCCGTCATCTTCAACGGTTTGAAGATTCGCTCCTGCAATTGCTCAATCAGCGGCTTGCCTCCAACGATCTCCGCAATCCGTCCTGCAATCACATAGTTCGTATTCGAGTACTGCCATTGCGTGCCCGGCTCAAAGTCCAGCGGCTTCTTTCCCCACACATCCAGAATCTGTTGCGGCGTAGTGGGCTTCATCATCGAGGTCATCACATAGTCTTCAGGCCAGAAGTCCTGATACCCCGACGTCATCGACAACACCTGCCGCACCGTCACCTCATTGGCCCGCGTCAACCCCGGCAGAAACCTCCCCACCGGATCATCCAGCGTCACCTTGCCTTCCTGCACCAGAAACAAAATCAGCGCCGCCGTGAACTGCTTGCTGATCGACCCAATCGAATACTGCATCGACGGATCAGCCGCTATCGGAGGCTCCAGCCGCGCCATTCCATAGGCCTTCACATACGCAATCTTCCCATCCTTCACCACCGCGACGGACGCGCTGGGCACACCCGATTTCTCGAGCACCTTCTTCGCAGCAGCATCAATCTGGCCCGCCGTAGCCGCCGATAAAGAGTTCTGAGCCACGCAAGGCAACACTGCCATCGCACACGCCAACCCCAAAACACCCGCGGTCCTTACAGTCAAATTTGTCATGCCCGAAAGATTACCAACCCCGCCCCCAAAATGTATCGACATTTCTTTTATCCACTCCACGACTGAATTCCCGTGACGCGCGCACCTCCGCCAGCGTCCAACCATATAACACGCGTGCACTTGTTGATCGGAGGACCTGTTGCTCACCCGTCGCCGTTTTCTTCATACAGGCCTTCGCCTCGCCGCGACCTCCCCATTCGTCCCACATATCTTCGAAGCAGAAGCCTTCCAACCCCCATGGCGTCAACCCGTAGCCTCTTCGCAAACCATCACAGTCGGCAACTCGTCGATCCAACTCGACCTGGGCAATGGCAACCTCGATCTCTCACACGACGCCATCACCCTCTGGGTCCGCCGAGCCGTTGAAGCCATCGCCAAATACTATGGCCACTTCCCCATCTCAGGCGCACGAGTCCTCGTCCTTCCCTCCTCCGGCGGCGGAGTCCACAACGGCACCACCTGGGGCAACGTCGGAGGCTCACCCGCCTTCACCCGCATCCGCGTCGGCGAACACACAACCTCCGATCAACTCCGCGAAGACTGGATGATGACCCACGAGCTCATCCACACTACCTTCCCCTCGCTCCCAGAAGAAAACCATTGGCTCGAAGAAGGTACCGCCGTCTATGTCGAACCCATCGCCCGCGTACAAGCCGGTCAGCTCGATCAACAACTCGTCTGGGCCGACATGATCCCCAACATGCCTCAAGGCAATCCACGTGACGGCGACCGCGGCCTCGACCGCACTCCCACCTGGGCCCGCACCTACTGGGGCGGCGCCGGCTTCTGCCTCCTCGCCGACGTCGAGCTTCGCAAGCAAACCCGCAATCGCCTCGGCCTGCAACAAGCCCTCCGCGCCATCGCCTCTGCCGGCGGCACCATCGACCACGACTGGCCCATCGACCGCACCCTAGCTGTCGCCGACAAAGCCACCGGCACCGACGTCCTCACCAAACTCTACAGCCGCATGAGCACCACGCCAGTCCCCATCGACTTCGATTCCCTCTGGACACAACTCGGCGTCGCCCCATCCGGCAACACCGTCATCTTCAACTCCAAAGCGCCACTAGCCGAAATCCGCCAGGCAATCTTCACACCGCTTGCCTGAACGAAGCAAGTGCTCGCGGACGAACTCGATCTCCGTCCGTCCGCGAGCTTCCCTCTCCATTCTTCAGTTGGTCTCAAGGAGCCGTTGCAGCTTGTCGAGCCCATTCGACCAGCCGTACGAATGCCCCTGATGCGACTCAGCCGTAACGAATCCTTCATGCACCAGCTTCATCTCCGTTCCGCCTTCAACATCCCGCAGCATAACGGTCACCAGCGACTCCTCGTCCGGAGACCAGGTTGCCTTCCACGTAAACGCCACCAGGTCATATGGCTCGACACGAACATATCTCCCCGTGACGTGACCCGAGCGCTCCACTTCTCCCGGCTTCACAACGCCCCGCGTCGAGATGCTGTACTCCCCATCCACTCGGGTATCCGTATCCGCCTCAGTGATGGATATCGGCCCCGGCCCAAACCACTGCCGAATCATCTCCGGTCGGGTCCATGCATCGAATACTCTCTGCCGACTCGCCTTGATCACCCGTGTCATCTCGACCTTCAACTTCTCTGCCTTCGCCGTCTGATTCTCAACTACGCTTGTCGCCATCGTCTTCTCCTTTTTTGCTCTCGTCTTTAGTTCACAACTTAAACCGCAAAAAACGCCTGCAACTTATCCAGCGCACTCTCCCAGCCAGAGGCATGCTGATCGCGCGATGCCTCCGTGAGGAAGCGCTCATGCGTTAGCTTCAGCTCGGTTCCACCTTCCACGTCCTTTAGCTCGATCGTCACTAGCGATTCCTCCTCCACAATCGTCGGATTCCTCCACGTAAACGCCAGAACGTCGTAAGGATCCACCCTCGTATAACGGCCGGTCACCAGCGTCTGCCTCTTCTCATCCTGCCGCTCACCGTCTACGCACTCGCCATTCAGCAACAGCCGCCATTCGCCGCCCACACGCGCATCCATGCCGGCATCGGCAACCGTCATCGTCCCCGGAGTGAACCACAGCCGTATCGTCTCCGGACGAGTCCATGCGTCAAACACCCTCCGTCGACTCGCCCGAATCACTCGCACCATCTCCAGCTTTATGCCCGCATCAACCCGCTCATCGACCCCGACCAAACTAGTTGCCATCGTCCTCTCCTTCTTCCAGGTAACGCTGCAGCGAATCGATCTTCTCGCTCCAGAACTTTTCGTAGAAAGCCAGCCACTCCTCCGCCGGCCTCAGGCTCTTCGCTTTCAACCGCACAATCTGAAAACTTCCTCGTCTCTCCCGCGCAATCAACTCAGCCTCCTCCAGCACCTTCAAGTGCTTCGACACCGCAGCCAACGACATCGCATAAGGCTTCGCTACCTCGCCAACAGTCTTCTCCTTCGCAGAGACATCCCGCAGGATCGACCGCCGAGTCGAGTCCGACAACGCATGAAAGATTGAATCAAGCCGTACTGCATTAGACTTAACCATTTGGTTGAATGCTAATCCGCGAATCTGAATCTGTCAACCATTTGGTTAAATGTTTTTTTTGAGCATAAAAAAGGCCCACTCGAACAGAGCGGGCCTCTCTCATCATCAACAGATCGCACTAACCGCAGAGCGCTGCGACATTTAGGTTGTCGTTCCCATCTCCCTTCCAGGAGATATACATCTTCCCGTTATGGGCACTCAGTGCCGGAGCCTGTGGACTCGTCTCAAACGACGTATACTTCCCGCCAAAGCTTGCACCATTATTGGTCGAGCTTTCCACGTTCAGCCAGTCGTTCCCATCGCCCTTCCAGCCCATGTACAGCTTGCCGTTCACCGACGCCAGCGCTGGAGTCAACTGACTCGTGTCGCCAACCGTCAATTTGTTCGAGAAGCCCGTAACATTCGCACCCGAAACATTCACATGCGCGACGTTCAGGTTATCGTTGCCATCGCCCTTCCAGCCGATATAGAGCCCGCCATTGTGCGCCGTAAGTGATGGAGCCTGCGGACTCGTCTCCGGAGATGTGAATTTCCCTCCAAACGTCGCCCCGTTGTTCGCCGATCCCATTACGTTCAGGTTGTCGTTCCCGTCTCCCTTCCATGCGATGTACAGGTTCCCGTTCAGAGAAGCCAGCGCCGGAGTCAGCGGACTCGTATCCCCCAACGTCACCTTGTGCGAGAAGCCTGTCACATTCGCGCCCGAAACATTTACCTGTGCCACATTCAGGTTGTCGTTCCCATCTCCCTTCCATGCGATGTACAGGTTCCCGTTATGGGCACAGATCGACGGTGACTGCGGGCTCGTCTCCGGAGATGTGAACTTTCCTCCAAACGTCAGACCGTTATCGCCTGAGCCCATCACGTTTAGGTTGTCGTTCCCATCCCCCTTCCACGCGATGTACAGATTGCCGTTCAGCGATGCTATCGAAGGGCTCTTTGGACTCGTATCCCCTAGCGTCACCTTCCCGGTGAACACTGAGGCTGTCGAGTTGTTGTAGTACAGGTCTACCTCGCCACCTGGCGATGCATTGCTCACAATCACTGCCTTTTGGCCGCAGTCGGTCACCGGGTTATAAGCCGTCCACGCCGGCGTCACATTCGCTCCACCCGCCTGGATCTGGATCGCCTTCATCTCCGTCCTGCATGTCGCCGGATAATCCGTGCACTTCTGCAGCCCATAGCATTCCAATGTCTGCACGCACCACGTCAATTGCTGCACATTCGTAATCGGCAAGCTCGTATTCGCAATGCCGGCAAACTGGCAGTTGTAGCTGAATCCGGTCGCTGACTGTGCCGTCTCATTCATCACACCCACCAGTACCTGTCCGGGAGTCACTCGTACCAAATTGGTGTGGAACGACTTGCCATTCTGTCCGTCCGCATACCAGCTTGCCACCGCCCAGTACGGGCCGCCGCCTGCAGCCGAGACGCCCCACTGCAGCACCGGCTGGTAGATCATCGTGTCGTTCTGGATCCCATTAAACAAAAACAGAAGCTGATTTTCTGATACAGCAGGCGCCGGCGGCACCACCCAGCTCGTCGTGAAGTATGAGACTGGCTTCGTGTTCTCCGTCCAACCCGCATACACAATCCATCCTGTCCCCAGCGCCGGAACCGCAGCTGGGTTCAGCGATACGTTCTCCGGCATCAGCGGTTTACCCGTGCTCCGCGGCGACAGCATGCCCAGGTCCTCCACATGCGCTCCCTTCTCGCTCTTCTTGCTAATCTTGTTTGCTGCGAAGTCCAACACCTCGCCCGGCTGCACCAGATGCACCTGCGAGCTCTTTCTATACCCACCCGGCGTCAGCACTAAATCGTTCGCCGTAGCCGGCGTTCCATCCGGCTTCACGTTCTGCGACGCCGTCACCACCTCAAACTGACCCACAGACTTCTCATTCACCGCCTCCCCGGGTTTCACCGCAATCACGCTGCTCTTAGGACGAGGCCCACCAGGCGTCATCACCATCTCGTCCCCACTGGCCTCATTCGGCCCCTTCATCACGTTCACCCTCATCGACATAAATCACCTCATGAAATAAGAAAAGGCCAAGCAACGGGCAAAGAAGGAAAGCTTGGAAAGGACCTCTTGGGAGAAAGAGCGCTCGTATACTTGACGAAGAAATCTCACAACGACGTTGCGGCCCGTAGCAGCAACTGTTCGCCGATCCGCACAGCAATTGTGGCGGAATAAGCCCGTAATTTTTGGATTGGGCCCATGTCTCTCACCCTTTTCGGGTGAACCCGATTTTGAGAGACACCATTTGGTGCGAGAACTATACTCCCACTCGCCGCGTTTTTCTCTTTCTCTTTTTGGAGCCTGACCCCCTACTCAGATAGCGCTCCCGGCTCGAATCCAAACGGATCCACAATCGCCCACTACCGCCCCATCAACTCCAGAGTCACGACCTCAAACGGCTTCAACTCAAACCGATGCGCCGTCCCCGCCACCAACGACACCCCCGCATCCTCTTTCCATGGACTCCGCGCAACAAATGTCCGCCCTGCACCCAGAGGCAACTCCAGTGCCTCGCCCACATCCAGCGAAATCCCCTGAGCCTTATCCGAAGGATTCCGCAGCACCAGGATGCTCTTTCCTTCCGACCAGGAAGCCCACCCATACACCTCTAGCCACGCCGGATCGCCCCCCACCCAATGCGTATCCTTCAACACTTCTGCATTCTCACGAGACCACCGCGCCGCCTCGGCCAGCACATCCCAGTTCTTCGCCGTCAGCAGCGAAGGCGTTATATACATCTCCTGCAACTGCGTCCCACTCCCAAAATACGACCGCACCTCATTCCCGAAATCATCCCCCGGATCATCATTCAGCCGCTTGTTGTACTGCGCATAGATAATCCCATGCAGCATCAGCGAGTTCAGCGGAAACAGCGGCCCCTTCGCCACCACCCGCTCATACGTCTGCTCATCCCGATACGTAATCCAACGCTCCCGCTTCGTCCCCACGCCAGCCAGATCGTCATCCTCGCCCCCGCGCCAGATCGAATCGGCATACCGCAGCCAGAACGGCGAAGCCGTAGTCCCCGTCGTCAGATTCACATACACATCCGGCTTAGCCTCTCGCAACTCGCCGATCAAATGAATCATCGCGTCAAAGTCGCTATCGAACCGGCTCCCCGGCACAACGCGATTCACATTCCCCGTCCCATCGAACTTGAACTGATTCACGCCCTGCTCACGCATCATCTTCAAACACACATCGCGAAACCGCTCATAGTACTTCGGCCCCGACAGCGCAAACCCGCCATCCTCAATCTCGAACCCAGCCGCCGCACCAAACTTCACCCTTTCCTGCTTCGGCTTTGAGTACCCACCCCACGGCGACATCCAAACCCCCGGAGCAAATCCATACTC
>Ga0070734_10002661_pt1 | contig 20798 bp, 15 predicted proteins | sample Coa_R1_8_FD_66444 | JGI IMG/M metagenome (GOLD analysis project Ga0070734, IMG submission 66444) | Surface soil microbial communities from Centralia Pennsylvania, which are recovering from an underground coalmine fire - Coalmine... | ecosystem: Environmental > Terrestrial > Soil > Unclassified ...
TCGTCGAACTTGGCCCTAACGGTTTCTTCGGCTGTCAAATTCGTACCACCCCAAGCTATTTAGTATTGGAGCATTCAGGGCCTATTTTGTCAAGTTATTCGGCCTGCGTGCAAACATTCGATGTTTAAGTTGTTGTGATGACGGGCGCAAGCGGATCATACGAATCGCCTTTGACCAGCAGGCACAATGTGGCCACTCCCCGCCCCGCTGGACCCAAGATAGCAAGCCGCATTTCGGATTGGTCAGTGGCTCTTCTGGATGGCATCCAAAATATGGTTGTGCAGTCGAGGTTTGGGTTGGTGGACCTGATGAGATTCGAAAAAAACGGGATATTGAAAACACGTAAGTTATAGACGCTGCGTGCTCCTGGATCGCCTCTATCAGCACATTCAGCAGGGCCGTGGCACGTCGAGGATCCGACGGACCGGCCTCGTTCGTTCGAATTTGAGGAACTGTCACTACCTGTCGTTGACCCATCGTCGGCTCGCGAGCATTGTCGCACGCAACGTAATGGCATGCCAGCAGGCATTCCAACACGACGCGTAAGCAGTGCGGGTCCACAGTGCCTTCAACCAGCCATTTTCCTCTTGAGGTAACCATGTCACCACCCCAGCGCGAGTTGCCCAACTCGTTGTCATACGCGGCCACCACCTTCGCGAGGGTACCATCCAGCACCTTGGTCATCTATTGCCGCTGGCGGAGAAAGGGGTGCGGGGAAAGGGGCGACAGCCCTTGGCCCCGCCTCAGCACACAACGATCCCGGAGCGCGAGGAGCGCTCCGAGACCTGGTTTGGTAAAGGTGGCGCCGTCGCACTCTGCGGCGGACACTTGGGATGTTCCCGCCGCAAAGTGTAGTGGTCGCGTGTCGGTCAGACCGAGACGCTGGACACTCCCGCGCGATGCTTGGATCAATTCCAATCCGGCGTGCCATCGACGTTTCGCAACACTAGCGTCACCCCAGCCGCATTCGTGAGCTCCAGGGCCACCTTCTCGTTGCTGCACGTCGCCTGTACGTACCTGACGGTCAGGACATCGCGAACTTTCAGCTCGAAGTCGTTTTCGAGCAAGATTCGCTCAGGCCCGATCTTCACGGTCACCAGCGCTCCGATTTCTGTTTTGACGACCAGCGAAGGCATCTGAATGCCAGCTCCGGCGCTCATGCTCTCGATCACACCAGTCACGGTCTGGACGGTGCGAGCATCCAAGCATCCGCCGCGCGGAGAGACGCGTCCCAAGGCCATCGTCCGCGCACCGAGCCGGCCAGACCATAAAGGAATTCCGGCCGCGTCGCGAAGTACGATGGTTGTGGTTTGCAGAGTATTATTGGTGATCTCGATAGCGTAAAAGTAGGCGTCGTTCGGTGCAGTGGACGGCACCACCACAGCTGTTACCTGGTCGCCCGCCTTGACCTGGAACCCCTGATCCAGCAGGAACCACACGGGAGCCATTTTAATTACCATTTCATTCATAGTGATTGATGGGTACTCGGTGCCGTAGTTGAGATGGACTGCCGTGACAGTACCCGTCACGGTTTGCGCACGGGTAAGATCCACCCCGGCGGCTAGCTGGCGGCCCCGCATGCCTTGTCCCAGTGCAGTCACACTGGCTGCCAACACGGCGGCTACAACGACAATATGACTCGTTCTCACTTTGCGAGGCCTCCTTTGCAGCCTCTGCCTGTGAGGAGCAACCCGCCGGCCATTTAGGACGCCTTTGGCTTTTCAGAAGGTTGTATCAGAAATCCGTCGCCAAGCGCGCAAGAGCCGCGCCGGAGGGCGGCACGCCGCGCAAGCCTTGCGCGAGACGGATCGGCCGGGAGGCGCCAATTGGTTGACTCTGAAGAACGACAGTATTGGGCCGCCACTTGCACTTCGCAGAGCGGAGGTGAATTCAATGAAAGCGAGATTCGGCCTTTGGGCAGCGGCGCTTCTCTTCGCCGGCTTGCCTGCATTGGCGCAAGATACCCGCGCCTCTAATCCGCAGGGCCAGACACCGGCAGCGCCTGCGCCTTGTCCGCGCTGGAATCGAACAGCGATGCCTGCCGGCCGCTTCAACGGCCCCGGTCGCGGGCCCGCGGCCCGTGGCATTGGGTGGAGGCATGGCTTTGGCTGTGGAAGGGGCTGCTGGCGCCTCAACGCTGCAACTCGTCCCACGCCAGCGCCGGAGCCCGCACCTGTCCCCACACCGAAGTAAGCTACCCAGCTGTGGCGTCTACAGCGCGGCGGAGTTTCTCCTTCACCTGCCGCGCCATTTCTTCCATTTCAGGATTACCGATCACCGAGAGCATTTTGACGGCGTCGATCGCTCCCACGCGCACTTCATTCAATTGCTCGTAGACAATCACGTTGCAAGGTAACAGCAGCCCGAGATGGATTTCCCGCTGCAAAGCTTGATAGGCAAGGGCTGGGTTACAAGCTCCTAGAATCACATATTTCGGGAAGTCGATGCCCAGCTTCTCTTTGAGCTTTGCTTGGATATCGATCTGGCACAGAACCCCGAAGCCTTCGCTCTTGAGCGAGGCCTCGGCTTGGCGGACGGCGGCTTCGAAGGGCAGGTTAACCGTTCGGACGTATCCGTATTGGATCGAATGAGGAGCGGACATGGTGGTTTCACCTGACTTCAGGATACCCTCGGCAGGGGTTAAGAACCTACGGTTAATACTGGGCAAGGCGCGTGACGCACCACCCGCAGCGTGGTGGTCCCGAGTACCATACCGTCGAAAAAACGGCGGCGCGCCGCCCCTATCACTAGCAGGTCATAGTTCTCTTGGAAGGCAACCTTGACGATCTCCTCGGCGGCGTTTCCGTGTCGCAGGAGTTCGCGAATCTGACATCGTGACCGCTGCTCGGCCGGGATCCAGGTGCACAGGTTGGCGAAGGTGGCGGCGCCATGCGGCTCATTGACGTGGAGCGCGGTGACGGTCGCGTCGAAGCAGTTGCCGAGGCGGGCCGCCATGGCCAGAGCGTGCTGGGATTCTGCGGTATCGCTGACAGGACAAAGAATCTGCCGAATGGGCTGGACGAGGTCGTGGCGCACGGTGAAGACCGGAACCGTGCTTTCCTGCAATACTCGCTCCGCGACTGATCCAAGGGTCCACCGGTTCCAACCGTTCCGGCCGTGCGTTCCCATTACGATGAACCCGGCGCGAGTCTCAACCGCCGCTTGCCGGATGCCGTCGGCAGGCAGCGCCTCCCGGACGAGGGTTTCGATCTCTCCGGCAGCGGCGCCGAGGGCTGACCTGACAAACTCTCGCAAACTACGCTCGGCTTCACCGAGCGCTTCGCGAAATTCGTTTCCCAACACTTCCACCCGGGCTTGTGTGAAGTAAGCCGGCGCTTCCCACCAGGCGGTGTGCAGCGCAGTCACCTTGGCACCGTTGCACTTAGCCAACTGCCTCGCGTAACGAAGGGCGTATGCGGAAAGGTCGCTGAAATCTATCGGGCAGAGAATAGCCTCGGTCTCATCGTTGGGCATGGCAACTCCCTAACACTAGATGCAGTTGACCGGCAACCGTGACATTGACGTGCTTATTGCGTCCAGCCACGGCGCGGACCGCCGCGCCACACCGGGAGGCCGCTTTCGTCCCGCAAGCGTATCGTTTTGTTCTGAGAAGGCAGCGTCACCGTGGCCGCAATGAAGATATCGCCAACCTTGTAAGCCTTCGCGACAATATCCTCATCGACCTTGGGATTAAATCCTTGGGTCATGAGGTACCGTATAGACCCGAGATGGAGGGTGGAGAGGTGGTCACCGATCCTCACGATAACGAATGGCACGCCTTCACCTGGGGTTATTTGCACTCGAGCGATTTTGCCCTTCAGATCCACCAGCGGACGATTACCACAGCATGATCCAGGGCCCGAAGCCTGACCAAGCAAAGTCAGGCCTGCGGCCAGGGCCAAGCCGACGATCACGAGAATGGGTTTCATGGCCCTTCACCTCCAGAGATCAACCCCGCACGGCAAATACCGATTCCGGCGTCCTGATTCGATTGAACATAGAAGCCGTGGGTGGTGACACACCACGCACGTAACGTCCGTTCGGAACGTGGGGGTGCAGATTCTGCGCCCCGGCGTCACTAATATCATCATAATAGAATCTGTTACTCTGGAGTTGTTCAGAGACACATTGATGCAACTCAGACGGCACCGGAACAATTTGGGCTGGCAGTGGCCGGACCGGGCGACCTATCTCTTGTTGATTCTTTCGCTGAGCTTCCCGTTTGTTTTGGTGGTCCACGCGGTTTATGCGGCTCGAGAGCTCAATGAAATGCGAGCCATCTTTCTACGGGAGCGGGCTGCCAATGTGGCGTCGAGACTGGAAGTCATGCCATCCGGACAAGTGCAGCGGGGGGATTTCGCGGAGTTGCTGGCGGAAGACTCCGCGGTCCTGCGGATCCGTTCATTCGGCGCTTTCAGCGAGACCTCCGGCAACCCGAAATTGGAAGCTGTCAGCTCAGGCCGCGAACTCTACTCTACCGAAGAAGTACACCTGGGGCAGGACTCTATATTCCGCGCGTATATCCCGTTTCACTCTGGCGGCGCAGTGAAAGTCGCTCAAATCGATCTGGCTTCCGATGCCCCTGAGTATATTGTGATTCACGCACGACGCAACGTCGCGATGTCGATCGCCAGCGGATCGGTTCTTTTGGTACTTTCGCTTTACGGGATCTGGAGCGTTCGACGGACCGCACGCCTGGAGTTGAAGCGCCAGGAAGCCGAGCGTCTGGCGCAGCTGGGGCGTCTTTCCGCGGCGCTCGCGCACGAAATCCGGAATCCGCTCGGCACAATCAAGGGATTTGCGCAACTCGCGGCGGAAGACGCTGAACTTCGAGATCGAAAGCCGTTGGAAGCCATCCTGCGCGAAACCCAGCGCCTGGAAGCATTGGTGAGGTCTTTGCTTGTCTACGGACGGCCTGTGGAGCCGGTTGTGCGGCCGACTCGTTGGGCTGCGCTGGCGGAGGACCTGACCGCTTATGCCCGGAACGCGATCGGCGACCGGGCGATTCGATTCACAGCGGCTTCCGACGTTCCAGATTTGGTGACCGACCCGGACCTGCTGAAGCAGGCCCTTCTGAATTTGATTCGGAACTCGGTAGAGTCGATACCTGAGGGCGGCGCCGGCAACGTGAGCCTACGCGCCGCGGGAGCGCAGGACGGAAGCCTGGTTATTTCGGTAGAAGATGATGGCACCGGGGTACCAGAAAGCGTGCGCGAAAAATTGTTCGCGCCGTTTGTGACCACCAAGGCCGCGGGCACTGGCCTAGGACTGGCCATCTCCAAGAAATTGGTCGAGACTCTTGGCGGCAGCCTACGGCTGCTGGCTGTGGAGCCGCGCGGCACAAAAGCAGAACTTGCGTTTTATGGAACGAATTCTGGTCATCGATGACGATTCCGGATTCCGAGACCTGCTCGTGACCATCCTTTCCGGCGAAGGCTACGAGGTCGATCTGGGCTCGTCACGCGCCGACGCCCTGCGTCTCGGCTCCATACGCCAATACGACCTTGTGCTATCTGACTTGAGACTGCCTGACGGAAGCGGTCTGCACATCCTGCAATGGTTTCGGACGCAGATGCCGGATACGCCGGTCATCATGATTACGGCGTTCGGGACGATTGAATCCGCGGTGGAAGCCATGAAACTCGGGGCAGAAAACTACCTGGGAAAGCCGCTCCAGAGCCCCGATGAGCTGCGCCTGACGGTTAGGCGCGCGTTGGACCAGCGTCGTACGCGGAACGAGCACGCTCTGATGCGCGAAGAACAGGCTATCCGCTTCGATTGCGGCGGCTTGATTGCGGAAGATCCGAAAATGATCGCGGTCCTTGAGTTGGCGAGCAAAGTGGCTCCAACGAACGCAACGGTCTTGCTGAGCGGTGAGAGCGGGACCGGGAAGGAGGTGATCGCCCGCTGCATTCATCGGAACAGCCCACGCGGCCAACACGCATTTGTCGCTGTAAACTGCGCGGCGCTCGCACCAACGCTCATTGAAAGCGAGTTGTTCGGGCATGAGAAGGGGGCTTTCACCGGAGCCGTCGCCCAGCACTTGGGCCGATTTGAACGGGCCCGCGAAGGCACGCTATTCCTGGACGAAATCGGAGAGTTGGACTCCAGTCTCCAGGCCAAACTCCTCCGCGTGCTTCAGGAGAAAACGTTCGAGCGAGTGGGTGGAACAAGGGCGATTACCGTCGATGTACGGGTGATCGCGGCAACCAACCGCAATCTGAAGGGTCTGGTCGCAGAAGGCCGGTTTCGCGAGGATCTGTACTATCGTCTGAACGGGTTCCCTCTGGACATTCCGCCGTTGCGGGACCGCGCTGGCGATATAGGGCTGCTGGCTAACCACCTTCTCGCGAGGGCATCCAAAGAGCTGGGAAAGAGGCCTCTCGTGCTCACCAAAGCTGCGATTCGCAGTCTGCTTGCCTATCGATGGCCGGGAAACGTCCGCGAGTTGGAGAATGTGATGGAGCGCATGGCGATCCTTTGCGAAGAGCGCGTGGATGCCGGTGATCTCTCAATGTTGGACAGTGAGCAGCGGCGCCCGCTGCAGTGGTGCGAGATCGAGCGCCAGGCGATCGAAGCGGCCTTGCAGATGAATCACGGAAACCGCACTGTGGCGGCGCAACAGCTTGGCATCAGCCTCCGCACACTCCAATATCGACTCAAGGAGTACCATTTGGAACTGTGACATTGTCCCGGGTGTCGATCTATACGCGCGAGCCAGAGCTACGGCTTGGGAGTCGCTTTCTCGGGTTCCTGGTGAATGCCACGCTTTTCCATGCTGTAATTCAGCGTCCTTCTGCTAATATCCAGGAAACTTGCAGCCTTCGTCTGGCTCCAATTGGAAGCCGCACTCGCGGAGGCCGCCAACGATTCGGGAGCAAGCCGGTACGCGAGTACCAGGCCAGCGATGAGGGGATATCGCGCGACAGCGTCATCGCTTCGAGTTCGAGGTACACACCGCCGTCTCGCTCTTCGTACCGCGCGATACTGCGGATCCGCCAAATGAAACCATTGCTGGCGCCTGGCGCCAGCAGACGCCGGTCCGCGTGGCCGAAGCGTTCGATTTCACGCACTTCCACAGCTTCTTCGATGCTGTAGCCGCGATGTGCGTCGAGCATTATGTCATGAGCTTGGTAATGTCCTTGCATAGCCGCGCTGACACAGAGGATCTTGGCCTGCCACAACATCTCGAATTCCTGGCGATCGGCTGTGCACGCGAGCGTATTGGACGAAGTGACTATGGGCCGGTACATGCGCTCATAGTTGTCGTAATCGTGGAGAATCGCCAGGACGCGATCAATACTCGCGCCGGGATGAAGATCGCGCCAATCCAGTCGTGTATAAGGCCGCGAGGCACATCCTCGCTGCCGCGGCCCACCACCGGAGTGACGGCAATTTCGCTCGGCGGACGCGAGACGCGCGATCGGGCGACTCATCCATCCAGAAGAAACGGAGGTGCCGGGAGTCCCGTTCTTGCGGGATCTCATGGCGTTTTAGAAGGTGAACTTCAGGCCGAGCTGGATCTGCCGCATGGCTACGCCAGAAGCGCCACCTTGCGTACCCGCCAAGGTATTAATGGTTCCAAAACCCTGGTGCGGATAGGTGACCGGCTCACCGGGAGTCGGCGCGCCCGAGAGGATGCTGCCGTTGGGTGTTCCAAAGTTCGGGTGGTTCAGGATATTGAAGGCTTCCGCGCGGAACTGAAACTGATAAGTTTCCTTGATACGAAAGTTCTTGTGGACTTCGGCGTTGATGGCGAAAATTCCGGGAGAGATCGCGGTATCTCGTCCGACGTTGCCGAATTGTCCGACCGGTGCTTCGACGAACGCGGAGCGGTTGTACCAATCGTTGGGGGTTGGGTTGGAGACACCGGAACCGACCCCCGTTGAATTCGGCCGATCGTATCCGCTTTGCGTGAGGGAGTTGTCCACACCGCCGATCGTGATGACCTGTGGTAACCCGCTTTGCAGAGTAAAGATCCCACCGGCTTGCCAGCCTCCAATGATCGCGTTCGCCACCGAATTGTTGACGTTCAGGGCCTTTCCCTTGCCGACCGGCAGCTCATAAAGAGGCGAGAGCACCAAGCGATCGCGGGTGTCGAATGAAGAGGGGCCGCGCTCGCACCGAATACAATAACTGTTCTGCGGAAACAGCGTGTCATAAAACTGCACGCGAATGCCGCTGGTGTCGTCTAACGAAATGCCGTGGGTAAAGGCCGTTATCAGGCTCAGGCCCGAAGCGAAACGCTTGCTGACCTTCAGGCTGAGGGAATTGTATTCGGCGTTGCCCATATCTTCCACGGATTGAATATAGGTAAAATCGCCGAACGGCAGATGCGAGGAGGCGGGTCCCACGGTGGAGGGGATTCCCTCGTTTTGATTCCAGAAACCATAGAGGTGGTGGCTGACCGACCCGAGATATCCCGCTTCCACCGACCAGTTTTGGCCGAACTGCCGCTGGATGTTGAACAGGTACTGCATGCTATACGGCGTGTGGTGGTTCGGGTTGTCCGAATAGGCATAAGGCGGTCCGACCGGCACCGTCAAGCCACTGGTCGAAGGAAAGGCATTGTTATAGAAGACAGTCGGAGTCCCGGTGCTGGATATGTTGGAGTTTCGGACGGCAAGATTGCGGCCTAGATCGAAGTACACTGAATTGGCGTTGTCTTGGCTGAAGAAGATGCCGATGCCGGTGCGAATCACGGTCTTGGCATCCGGCGAATAGGCGATGGCGAACCGGGGCGCGAAATCCGTGTAGCGCGTATCCATGAGCTGATTGGGCAGGAGGCCGTTGTTGCACACCGCGGGGGTTTTGGTCCAGCGGACGGCGATGGAGGGATTGGCGGTATATGGGTCTGTGCAATTGCCTTGCCGCACGAAGTAGGGCCAGTCCGATTGGGGGGCGCCTGGAGTCTCATAGATGTGCGGCACATGGACAATAAACTCGTTGTTGGTCAGACTCGTGAACGGCGGCGTCAGCTCATAGCGCAAGCCCATACTGATGGTGAAGTTGGGCCTGACTTTCCAGGTATCGTCGACGAAGGCGGCGTACGCATTGCGCTGAAACTGCACGTTGGCGGCGGCCACCGCGGTTGTGGCCTGGTAAATATCCCCGAGCAGGAATTCGGCGAAGGCATCGCCGCCGGTATGGGCTGCGCTTTGAGTCGCGTTGGGGTTGAATTGGTATTGGCCGCGAGAGTATTGATTGCCGAGCTGGTTGAAATTCTGGCGATCGTATTCGAAACCGAATTTGAGACTGTGCTTGCCTTTGTTCCAGGAGAGGCTATCGGTGAACTGAGCGGTGTTGTTGTTGTTTTGGTAAGGGCCGTCGGAATTATCGCCGAAGCCACTGAAACCGTCTGAAATGAAGATGACGCTTGGAATCCCCCAGGTGACCGGGGGCCCCGCCACCAGATTCGGCAGGTTTAACTGGCTGACGATGTTCTGGCTGTTCTGCGCGATCGCGCCCAGGGAATTGTAAAACCGCGAGTAGCCGAAACGCGCTTCGTTCAGGAGATTGGCCGAAAGGATGCGCGTGTTGGAGCCCATGTATTGTTCATAATTGGTGATGATCTTGGAGCCGCTGACGTTGATGGTCTGGCTCGATTGATTTTCATCGCCCCAGCTATAACGGCCGCTCCATTGCGATTTCGCCGATTCGACGAAATCCATACGAAGGACGAACCCGTCGCGGTTCAACGGATTGGCATTGTTCTGAACGTAGTTGTTGGTCAACCCCGGAAGCGTGGACGAGTTGTAATACTTCAAGAGTTCCTTCGAGTACGGGCTGATGGCACTGGGTGCAATCACATTATTGGTAATTGGCGCCTTAGTGGTGGGGTCGTAAAGCTGGGTTCCGAGCTGGCTGAAGTCGCCGTTGAACATGGCTGGGGTTGGCACGGAATAGACGCCTTGGATGGTCTCCCGCTGGACGAGCCACTCGTCGTTGGCCATGAAGAATAGTTTGTTCTTGCCGTTGAAGAGCTTCGGAATGTAAACGGGGCCGTCGAGCTCGAAGCCGTAGTCGTTCCACTTGAACGGCGAGACGCCGGGAGGCGTCGCAGTGAATTGGTACGGGAGCGCGTCGAAGTCGTTGTTGCGGACAAATTCGAATAGCGAGCCGTGAAACGCATTGCCGCCTGACTTGGTGAGGACGTTGATCTGGGTGGCTTCATGGCCGAACTCGGCGGGGTAGACGCCGGTCTGCACCTTAAATTCCTGTAAGGCATCGATCGAGGGAAGGACGATATAGGTGTTGAAATTGGGATCGGTGTTGTTGACGCCGTCGAGCGTGAAATAGTCAAACACGATGCGGTTGCCGCCGGCCGAAATCGACTGGTTGGCGCGATCGCCGCCCTGCCGTGCCTGGGTTTGGCCGGACGGCGGGGCCAGGTTGCTGACATTCGGAGAGAGCGTCACCAGATTCAGGTATTCGCGGCCATTGAGTGGCAGTTCGGTAATGCTTTTAGTCGCAATCACGGTGCCTACGGTGGCGTTCTCGGACTGCAGCAAATCGGCTGCAGCTTCGACCTGAACGGATTCCGTTACCTGGCCGACCTCGAGTGTGAAGTCCAGGCGCACCGACTGCTGCACTTGGACCTCGACGTTGCTGCTGGTTGCGGTCTTAAAGCCGGGGTGCTCGACCTTGATGTTGTAGATGCCGGGTGGGACAGACCCAAACGTGTACAGACCTTCGGCGCTAGTGTTGGTCACGCGAACAGCGTTCGTAGCGGTGTTGGTGAGCGTAACGGTTGACGCCCCCACCGCGGCATGGCTGGCATCCGCCACTTGTCCGCTGATATCGCCGAGCGTCTGGCCCACTAGCGACAGTCCCGAAACGAGAAGCGTGGCGATTACCGCCCGTCGTACGGCCCTCATCGAAAAAGATACTTTTCGATTCATAATCCCCTCTAATATGGTGTTCTCTGCACCAGCCGCGTCCAGTAATCAGCTTGCGAGCTTCCCAACGGCAGTACTCCCTTCTCGCCGCCGGGCGCGAGTTGCACGCCGACGCGTCAGGAACTGAGCCACTTGGATTCCGAGATTTTGCCGCATGTATTTCGTGACACCCCTTCCCGTACAGTAAGCTCGTTAGGTCATCCACCCTCCCCATGCGTCCACTCGGACGTCTTTTGGAGCGGCCGACCGCGCCCATTCGCTAAATAAAAATTGGAGGGATGCTATCACTCGCTGCCCGAGCTATCAATACTGCGAATTCTGTATGTGTCGTTGACTATGTCCGCCTTCGGCGGCAGTCCTCCGCAAAATGATGTTCTGTCTCGTCGCCCAAAATCTTACGGCATGCACTTACTCGATATTCCGTCCCAGCTTTAGCGGCGTGATCATAGAGATGGTAGTCCTTCACCTCAACAGACGACTTAACCTCGATCAAGCGCCATCGGTTGCCTGGACGACGCTGCAAGATATCGACGCGCACCAGAATGCCCCGATCCTGGAATGTTGCCTCGAATATTGCCGGGACTGAAGGATCTTCCAGCAAGCAAGCTGTCTGCGCCAAAGCAGCATCCAGTCCCTGCTCAGGGCCGACGAGAACGCCGCGCGGAAAAAGCGATTGCGCCAGCCGGCCCACTTCGTTTCCCTGATCAAGCCGAGCCTGCTGGGCGCCGTCCGCTTCTTCCGCGAGGTCGGGTTCGTAGACCTGTTAGAGCCGCTTTAGGCACTGCACGCCAGCCACGAACTTGGATTTTGAAAGACGTACTGGCGCAGAAACGGGCATGTAGTCAGTTTTACTTTAATACGCTACAACCAGACCTGGAAAGCGGATGGTCGCGCGATATTGCTGGATAGCTGGGACCTGCGCGTCTTGGCTCTTCGTGCCCAATGATCCCACGAGAAATGGTCTACCCCGGAGTTGACATGGGCCTGGGATCGTATCCCCGCATCAACTTAGACCTGTCATTCGGAGCGCAAAAATCGAAGGCGATCATCGTCCCGACAGTGTGCTTGAATGCCCTTGGGCCGCCACTATCGCTAATTCCAGAGCATTCAATACGGCGGCGGCGGTCGGGCTTTTATGGGGCGTGGCAAAGTATTTTTCCGGGAATGCTTCCTTTTCGATTTCAAGGCCGCGGGCGTTCCAGACACGAACAGTAATACGATTGGGTTGCCGTGCAATGACTTCGATGTGGTATGGGTGTTGATCTTCAGGCCATCTACGCCTGATTTCGTCCAAAAGATATTGCGCCAACTCGTCGCTGGGTAGCTGAGAGACCATCCTGTTCCAATTGCTCATCGCTTCTCCTGTCACCCAATCTACCGATCCCGTTTCCAGGGCCGGTCTCGTATCACAGGCTGATGTGACCTGCCAACATGGCCTCGTTGTTCTTTGTGCAAGATTGTACAGATATGGCCGGAAGCAGGCAAGAGAATTCGGCATTGCGAGAAGCCGGAGATGTCGTTGCTATGTAAGTTCCCACAAAAACAATATGCGGAGCGTTTAGAGCGACGATCCTGTGTTAATCGTTGAGCAGAAGGGCCATCATGAAACTATGGATTTCTGTTGACCGAGGATTCAGTTGGAAACTTTCACGCAAGCCGCGTGATAGGGCTGCTGCGACAGCGCCTCAACCGCGGCGACAAGATGCCGGTGGCACCGGACCAGCCGTATTTGAAAGATGGCTATTCAAATATCGGCAGGATCTCGATGAGCTCTGCCGACAACCCCGGAGCAAAGGGTAGGATTCACCGAGTTTTGAATAGTCTTTCCTCCGATCAGAAGCTCGTGACCATGAACCAACTCCTATTACGGGCCAGAACTAATCTGATCACGGTATTTTGTCTGCTCATGTTTCGTCCTAGTGTGCAGGATGAACGATTGGAGGGACAACCGGTGGCAACTCCCAAATTTCTGGCTGTCTATGTTCAAACAGTTTTAACTTTTCTACTTGCGACTGGTGGAACGCGGGCACAGGCCGTTCGGGTTTCGCTCACACCCTCCATACCGTCGCCTTCTCCAGTTGGGACGACGGTCACTTGGTCTGCGAGGCCGTCCAACAGCACCGGCCATCTGCAGTTTCGGTTTCAGGTGCGACCACGAGGAGAGAAGTTCGGCATTATCCGCGACTTTAGCTCCAAGCCGACTTTGGACTGGACCGAAAGCAAACACGAGGGACTTTACGAAATCGAAGTGACGGTGCGTGACAGAAGTACCGGAGTCGCAGGATCAACGAGCTTGGAGTATCAGATAAATTCCTTAGCAGGCGAAACGCCGGTAATCACTCCAACGCCGAATCCCTTAGTCTTCCTTTACAGTGCGCCGCCGTGCCGGCCTTCAGGCCGTATGCGGGTAGAGTTTGAATCTCCGGAAGGATACATCCAACACACTCCCTACGAGAATTGCGCACCCGGGATGAGTATGAACTTTTATCTGGCTGGGCTGCGCGCGAGCGCGACCTACACGGTCCACCATACTATCGAGAGCAGATTCGGTGTTCTGGAAGGGCCAACTCTGACGGTAACGACACTCGCAATCCCGGTCAAATTACCGGTTTCGACGATACTCCAATCGGCGGAGAGATCGCCGGATGACGGCGTTTGGCTATACAGCAATCTATTTGGCCCGTCCTTCGCCACTGATTCCGCCGGCAACGCGATCTGGTACTACCCCGCGAATTTTACTTTGCTCACCCGGCCCGAATCGGGCGGGCGCTTTCTGGCGCTGGTGGCAAACCAGGCGGCCGCCGGGTTTGGTCAAACGTTGCGCGAATTCGACGTTGCGGGCAACACACTACGGGAAACGAACACAGCACGCATCAACGAACAATTGGCCGCCATGGGCAAGCGCACTATCGGCGTGTTCCACCATGATGCGCTCACCCTGCCGGATGGCGAGTTGGTGGCGCTCGCCACAACGGAACGAGTCCTGACCGGCGCTCAGGGACCTGGGCCAGTGGACATTATCGGCGACATGATCTTGCTTTTGAATCAGGACTTGCAGGTTGTCTGGACATGGGACGCCTTTGACCACCTTGATGTCCATCGGGGAGCCACTCTCGGCGAAACCTGTCCAGGACTGGGCTGTCCGCCGATCAGCATGGCTTCGCACGCGAATGACTGGCTGCATGGCAACGCTTTGCAGTTCACCGCCGACGGCAACCTGCTGTATTCCAGCCGTCATCAGGACTGGATCATCAAGATCGATTTCCGAGGCGGCCTCGGCACCGGGGACGTGATCTGGCGCCTGGGTAAGGACGGTGATTTTCAGATCAATTCCGGCGATCCTTCGCCTTGGTTCTCGCATCAGCACGGTCCCCAGTTCGCGCCCGGCGACCCGACGCTACTCTCCTTGTTCGACGATTCCAACCTGCGGCAGAGCGTTGACAGAAATGCACATAGCCGAGGGCAGGTCTTGCAATTGGACGAGCCGAACAGGATCGCAACTCTACTCCTCAATGCAGATCTCGGCGGCTTTTCGTTCGCCGTCGGCAATGCCCAGCCGCTGCTTGACGGAAACTACCAATTCGATGTCGGCTGGCTGCCCGATAATACCTCACGGTCGGTGGAATTGAATCCGTTCGGCGACCAGCTAAGCGCCGTCACGGTCAACACGCCGCAATACCGCTCGTTCCGCATGCGCGATCTGTATATGCTCGATACGGATCGAACACCTTCGACCGAGCGCCTCCGCAGAGTCCGGGGGCCACTATTCGACTCTGCCGGCCGGTGAAATCCACAGTTTCGCGGAAACTGTCTCTCGCGATTACGACGATCGGCCGCAGTACATACATCAACTTTTTCCTGAAATTCCTCCGATCATATGATTGGCGAAACTGCGGGGCAGTCCTATACTCGCGCTATTCGAGGTGTCTTGTCCGAGCGCTAGTCGTCTGTTTATGAACTATTCCACTGCGGTTAACTTCCTTTTGTTTACGCAAGCTCTGATGCCTGCCTTCTCTCAAACGCTTTCGGGATCCAACATTTTTTCGCGCGACTACTCGCGTAGCCCCCGCTGGTTTCCCAATGTCGTCGCCCCATATGAGGAGCCCCAACTCGAAATGCCGATTTTGGAGAACTCCCGCCGGCTCAAAGACCTGATACGTGACGGCAAGCTCGAGATTTCTCTCGCCGACGCACTGGCACTGGCGTTGGAGAACAACTTGGATATCGCGGTGCAGCGGTATTTGCGCCCGATCGCGCAGGCCGATCTGTTGCGCACACAGGCAGGCCAGGCAGCTCGAGGAATACCCGGCGCGACTCTTCCGGGAGGTCTGAACACCGGCGTCATCGGAGCCGGCGTGAACGCTGCCGCGGGACAAGGCGGTGTGGGCACTGCCGGCGGTGTGACGGGTGGCGGTGGCGCGCTGCAAATCGGCCAGGTAGGCACGTTTGATCCGTCAGTGACCTTCAACCTCAGTTTTGACCGCAACGTCTCGCCTCTTAATACCACGGTTGTCGCCGGCAACTCCATCGTGACCACCGATTCCATCGCTCCTAGCGCGAATTACGCGCAACTGCTGCCGGAAGGATCCAGTTACTTTGTGGGTTTGAGCGTGATTCACCAGATCACCACGCAGGGCCGTCTTCTTTTCAATCCCGCATTCATTACGCGGTTCACCTCGGGATTCAATCAGCCCTTATTAAACGGCCGAGGGTTTATCCCCAACATGCGGTTTGTTTATGTTGCGCAAAACAATATCAAGACGTCCGAAGAAATCTTCCGGCTGCAGGTCACCAACACGCTGGTCCAGGTGGAAGATGCCTACTGGGATCTAGCCAGTTCCAAGGAAGCGATTCGCGTGGCCGAGGAATCTTTAGCGGCCGCCAAGGCTCTATATGAGAACAATCAGCAACGGTTGGCGGCCGGTGTGGCGGCTCAGCTGGATGTGGTCACGGCCCAAGCGCAAATGGCCGCTAGCCAGCGCGATCTGGTGGTCGCCCAGACCAATTTCAAGATCGCCGAAACACAACTCAAAAATCTGCTGAGCAAGCGAATGGACCCGGCGCTGGACGCGGCGGATGTGGTAACTACCGATCCGTTGCCTGAGCCCCAGGAAAACGATGTGCCTGACGTCAACGGGGCCCTCCAAAGCGCGCTGCGAAATCGCCCCGACCTGCTGCAGGCTGTCAATGACGTCGAAAATCAAAATATTTCCGGACGGTTCACCAAAAACGCGATGCTGCCGCAACTCAGCACTTTCGGCCTCTACGCGGGATCCGGCTTGCAGGGGAACTCCCTGACAGGGGCCGTGAGTTCGGGCGGGCTTGGGTCTCTGAACGAGGCATTCGGCGCTGTCAATCCGGAATATGGCGCCGGTCTGACGTATTTCATGTACCTCGGGAACCGCTCGGCACAGGCCGACGGCATGCGTGCGCAATTGGAAGCGAATCAGAGCCAGGTGAACCTGCAAAAGGCCCGCCAGCAAATCAACCTGGAGGTGCGGCAGGCCATCACCGGTCTGCTACAGGGCCGGTACCAGGTCGAGGCAGCCCACGAAGCTGCCGAACTCGCGCGCCGTGTCGCCGAGGCGGAACAGAAGAAGCTGGAGGTGGGGATCTCCACACCTTACGATGTCGTATTGCGGGAGCGGGACCTGGATACGGCTCAGCAGGCGGAGATCGCTGCGGTCTCGAGTTACGCCAAGGCGCTGGTCGAGATGGACCGCGCGTCGGGAGTGCTGCTAGACCGAAACAATATCGAGTTGGACGATGCTCATCTAGGCATCGTTACCCGCATGCCCGCGCCTCCGTTTCGCATCCCGCGTCTTCCGGTCGTTCCTCCGGGGAACTCGCGCTAAATGCGTCTTCACCTAAGATGTTGCCTGTTTTTGGCCATTAACAGTTATTATGCGGCGAGCGCGGCGGACCTCCCGCCAGCCGACTACAGCCAGGGCGTGAAATGGTTCCCGAAGATCTGGCGGGCATACCAGATGCCCGCCATTCCCAAGCCCGATCTCACCAACGGCCGGCAGCTTCGCGAGATCCTTCAAAGTGGGAAAATTGACCTTTATCTTCCCCGGCTTGATGCGCTGGTGGAAGAGAACAGCCTGGACATGGTGGCATCCCATTACACCGTCGATATCGCCGAAACCGATATCCTGCGCACCAAGTCCGGCCAGGCCGCGCGCGGAGTGCCCGGCGTTCCTCAACCTGGAGAACTCTTCGCGACGGCCATTGGCGCCGGCGTCGGTGCGGCATCCACGATTAATGCCGGCGGTACCGGCCCAACGGCAATTACCGCCGCCGCCCGCCAAATCGTCATCGGTCCGCGCGGAACGTTCGATGCGGATATTCAGATTGGCGCCAGTTTCGACCGCGCGAACAGCCCGTTGAATACGCTCCAGGTTGCCGGTGTAAACGTGGTCGATACGCCATCTTCTGATTTTCTGACACGTTTCGAAAAGGCTTTCGCGACGGGATTTACTTTTAGCGTCAGCTTCAACTCGCAACGCCAAAGTTCTACACAGCAGTTTCTCCTCTATAATCCTGCCTATACCTCGCGCCTGTCTGTGACTATGTATCAACCTCTGCTGAATGGATTTGGTTTTGCCGTGAACCGGCGGTTCATCAACGTTGCGAAGAATGACCTCGAGGTCAGCCGGCAACTGTTTCGTCAGCAGGTTTCCACCGCTCTCGTCAACGCGCAGACCGCTTACTGGGATCTGGTGGCGGCGCAAAAAAGTGTGCAAGCGGCCCAGCAGGCTCTCGATACGGCACAGCGACTGTATGACGATACCGCCCAGCAGGAGCGGTTGGGCGCTGCCGCGGTGTTGGATGTCATGCAGGCGCGATCGGCGATGGCGGGAAGCCGGCGCGATCTCATTATCGCCCAGACCAATAAGAAAACGAAGGAATTGCAGTTGAAAGCTCTCATCAGCAAGAGCCTCAATCCGCTAGCCGATGTCGAATTAGCGACCCTCGATCCACTTCCCGAGCCGAAGGAGAGTGATATTCCTACGGTGCAGGAAGCCATAAGGACCGCGATCCGCAACCGCTCCGAGTTGATCCAGGCTGATTTGAATCTCCGCAACGAGCGAATCGCGGAACAATATACCCGAAATGTAATGAAGCCAACGTTCAGCATCTTCGCTAACTACGCCAGTTCTTCACTTACAACCGGCGCGGCATCTTTACTGCAGCAGGTTTGGCTCAACGTACCGTATCCGGAATATGCGGCGGGGTTCTCGCTAAGCATTACGCTCCGCAATCGAAGCGCCCAGGCAGACAACATCCGCGCCCAACTCGAGCTGCGGCAACAGCAGGCGGTGCGAGTCCGGACAGAGAACCAAATTCGGATGGACGTGGAAAGCGCGATTATTGCGCTGACCCAGGCGAAAGCCCAGGTCGAAGCTGGCCAAGAGGCGGTCAACAGCACCCAGGCAGCCTTCAATGCGGAACAGACTAAGCTGCAAGTCGGAAGTTCCACTCCCTATCGGATTATTCAGACGCAGCGGGACTACGTCGCCGCCCAATCGCAGGAAATCCAGGCCCAGGCGAATTACGCCAAAGCTCTCATCCAGCTCGATCGTGTCCGCGGAACCATGCTCCAAACGAACAATATTTCTTTGGATACGCTCTTGGGCGGGAACCGAAACAATTGACAGAGGAAACGCGCCCGGAGGAATCAATACTGTAGACCTGGTTGAGTAGCTATTACGCGTGAGTCCCAGTATGAGCCTCAGGGGTGTATACTTCCGCTTATGATCATTAAGATTCTGCTTGTCTGTTGCTTGACCGACCTCGCATTGTTCGGACAGAGCAACGGGGGTTCAATGGCGGGGACTGTGCTCGACGCTGTGGGCATGGGCATCGACAAAGAGGTAGTGCAGGCGAAGAACTCGGAAACGGGAAGCATCCACAAAACTACTACCCTGAAGACTGGCAAGTATTCATTTTCTGATTTGCCGCCGGGAACCTACGACGTTTCAGTGAACGTTCCAGGCTTTGCGCCGTACCAACGGAAAGGCATTCGGGTCGAAGCTGCGAAAACCACCACGGTAGATGTTCATTTGCTGGACACCACGCAACTAAGCACCTTGGGTGAGGACCGGTTGTCGATTGAGACCGACACCAAAATGCACGTGTCACTCTCGGGACCCACGCCTCGCACCGCGGACGGAAAGCCGGATCTCACGGGCGTCTGGTGGCGGCCGGCCGTGGTCGAGCCGGGCAAACCGGAATGGCTGCCGTTCGCGCAGAAAATCGCGGGGGAGCGAACAGAGAACAACCGCAAGGATGCGCCCAAAGGGAAGTGTCTGCCTTCGCCGCTTTTGTTTTTAGGACCTCTATACGAATTCGTGCAGACCAAATCAATTCTGGTCGAAATCTCCGACGACGACAATCCCGGATTTCATCAGATCTACCTGGACGGACGCAGTCATCCGAAAGAGCCGGATCCGCTGTGGTACGGCGATTCAATCGGTCATTGGGAAGGCGACACGCTGGTTGTAGATCGCGTCAACTTCATCGACGATGTTTGGCTCGACGCGGGCAATCACCCGCACACGGACAAGTTGCACATCGTCGAGCGTTACCGCCGGCCTGATTTAGGTCATCTCGAGACCGAGATCACGGTCGAGGACCCGGGCGTTTTGGCCAAGCCATGGACACTGAAGCAAATCTCGGAGCTTGCGCCCAAGGAGACAGTTCGCGAATTCATATGCGAGGAAGGTAACAAAGACATACCACACATGGTTGGTAGGTGATCGGTATCTCCTGGCGCTGCGTGAGCGGCTCCCTCCGACGGGGACTTCTGGGCGGATGTAGAAAAAAGTGACAAAGTTGTGGCAAACCTTGCGAGCTCGCATCCAATTTTCTCGAAATTAATATATCCAGGGGATGGGGGCGCCACGGAAGAGAATGTACAGTTGAAGGACAATGCGGCTTCCCCTATCGGCTGTTTTTCTTCTCGTACCCTCCTTACTGCTAGCCCAAAACGATACGACTGAGATTCACCACCACAACATCAGTTTTGGCGCCGGTCCAGCCGTTCCGATCGGGTATTCAGCCAACTATCTGGCTACCGCCCCATTTATCCGGCTTGCCTACGGCTACCGGTTCAACCGGCTGTTTCAGGCAGATGCTGGTTTCCAAATGGCATTTGGCGCTGCCCACAACCCCAACCCCGAAGTCACCACGTTCGGGACCGTACAAGGTGGAGATCACGAATTCATGTTTCCGCTGCTCGGAGGTAGGGTCTATGTACCGCTGCCATTCCGCCGCATCGAGACGTCAGTCGGCGTTGGCGCGGTCCATCTACACTACTCCGAGACCGCTCCTTCGGGTGGGGGCTATTACGGCTATGGCTCGAGCTGTTACTCATGTACGACTCGCGGCGGTTGGGGTGGCTACGGGCTGGCCAATGTAAGCTATTTCCTCGATAGCAACCACACGTTCCGGGTGGGCACGACCCTTCAATACATCGCGGGCAGGACCAACGGCCAGGCCGTCGCGAATTTTCCGGCGATCCAGACTACCGATCACTGGCTGAATCTTGCGTTTGAATTTGGCCTCAGCTTTTGAAGCTCACCGGCTCCGGACCGGCGGGGTCTACGCGGCGCAAATAAACCTTCTGCAGAGCCTCGAAGCGAAGGGTCTCGGTGGCATTCGAATCAAAACCTAGATACAGCGCGATTTCCTGAGAGGTCTTCCCTTTGGCGAGGAGGTGGATGACCTCCCTTTCCAGATCTGAGAGAACGTAGCAGTTCCGTTGCTCCTGCAGCCTTTGCACGCAATCCTCAGCCAGCAGCCATGTAATGACAGGACTGTGGAAGGTAGAGCCGTCGTTCACGGCGTAGATTGCCTCGGACAGGTCCTGATTCGCCGTGTCTTTCAAGACATATC
>Ga0070734_10002662_pt1 | contig 20796 bp, 20 predicted proteins | sample Coa_R1_8_FD_66444 | JGI IMG/M metagenome (GOLD analysis project Ga0070734, IMG submission 66444) | Surface soil microbial communities from Centralia Pennsylvania, which are recovering from an underground coalmine fire - Coalmine... | ecosystem: Environmental > Terrestrial > Soil > Unclassified ...
ATCGCGGTAATCTCGTAGAGGGGCAGGCCTAAAACGATCTCTGAGTCGGTCAAACGTATTCTCCCAAGAATGTTTTATCAACTTGGGATCATTGTCTGCCCCCGTTTTTGATCAAGAGCCAACACAGCTTTGCGCGGGCTTACAGTTTCGTAGGTACCGACGGGGTCAGTTTCCTGTCAACCACCCACGAGTGCATCTCCGCCACCCAAGGTCTAGCGAAGGACGGGATAACGAAAACGATCGCCTTCAAAGGCCGGCACACGGTGCATGGAAACGTCTGCTCGAAATGTTGGGGATTCCGGATTTCCTGCACGGGGTCGCGGATCGGGCAGTGTTCTGAAGGCCTCGATCTTTCCATCTAGGGTTAAGCAGACGCATCGGGCAGTGGACCGTCCAGCACTCCCACCTTCGGAGCCCAAAGCCTGGACGTGCAGTTCCGGGTCGGATGCTTCGCTCTTTACCGGTCAAATTCGACATGGAAGGTAGTACCGGCACCCTCAGCGGAATCGAACCAGGCAGAGCCCCCCAGGTAACTCTCGGTCAGTAGCTTGACACTATAGGTACCAAGACCACGGCCGGAGCCCTTGGTGGTAAAAGAGCGTTGGAAGACGTGGGCGCACACGTGCTCCGGCATGACAGATTCATTGTGAATTGAGAACCGGATCCGGTTCTCAGCGGGCGTGGCGCAGGTGGCCGTGACGGACATTCCCGCGTGAGAAGCTTCCAGCGCATTCTTAAGCAGATTTACCAGAACGCGGCCGAGAAGTGCGGCGTCAGTCCGAAAATCGACCGATACCGTTGCGGGCAGAATCACTACTTGTTTGTTCTCGGTAAGCCCGAATGCCTGGCAACAAGCGGAGGCATTCTGTAGGGACTCCATGGAATTGCATTCGGTTCGGCTAACCGCAAGTTCTCGCCTTTCGGCCGCGAGCAAGGCGGATTGGCTGCGGATCTCCCCTACCAGCGCGCGCGAGGAGACCAGAACCATTCCAAGGAGGTCCGCGCGCTCATCCGGCGATAACCCTTCGCCGACCAATACACCGGCAACACCCTCAACAGCGCCAGCAAGATTTAGAATGTCATGAAAGAAGACTCGCTCTAGAGCGTGCCGCCTCTTTTCGTTACTGACGTCCGTAAGGGAATAGCATAGCCATCCGCCGCCCAGGTCGGGGAGGGGCAGCACCTTGACCGCGTATTCGGTCGCGATTTCTCCATTGCGATCTCCGCACTCCAATAGGCACTCGCCCCAGTTGGCGCGTCCTCGCTGACCGGCGACCACCGCCTGAGCGAGGCCGCACTCACGGCAGGACTCGCTCGTACCGCAACCGCCTGGAAGGTCGGTCGAGTGGACGCAATGTAAGAGTTCTCCGGGACGCATCCCAACAGCCTCGCTCTTACTGGTCAGACGACCGGCGACGGCGCAGGCTTCATTGCAGAATACGATTTGCCGCTGCGTGTTGAGCAAAGCCACCATTCCGGGCGAGGCGTCCAACATCGCGGTCAAAACCGGAGAAGATGCTATTCCTATGGCTTGCTCGAGAATCTCGTTGTGGGATAGTCGCTCAGCGGGAAGGAAACCTGTCCAGACCGGCATAAATACTCCTCCAACGGGATTATCGGCTAAAAAGGAATGAAACTCTATATTATCCCTTACTGTCGCCTCGCCGCTGCAGATCCATTTCCAGGCCCATCCACGAAGGTGGCCAGCCGTTGGAGTGTCCGGTCCGGAGACATAGCTACCAAATCGCCGGACTGCACTCTCGTCGCCGGCCGCCCCCAACCGCCCTATTGTGCAGTTGTCGAGATCTCTTCCGAGGCAGCGCTCTCGTTCATTCCATCGGTGGCGGTAATTGTGTAGTAGTAGGTCGTTCCACTCACCGTGTTCACGTCCGCGAAGCTGAGACCATTCACGGGCCCGCCGGTGTTTAACGGAGCTGCCGACTCGCCTCCCGGCGACGTGCCGCGATAGATGTTGTACCCGATCACGCCCGGCGAAGGACTCGCCGTCCAATTCAAGTAGTTGAAATGACATCCCTGGCCTAGCGCAGATTTGATGATCACCTGGCGGGCTGCGTCGCTGCATCCCAAAACGTCTCCTACATTCGCGCTGCACGAAGTCGCGCCGAGCTCCATATTCACCAACAGCTGAACATCGATCGCGTTGACGACTCCATCGCCGTTCAGATCGCATGTATTGGATGTTCCCGTTGCTTGCAGAAGAAGAGCCGTAGAGCTAAACAGAAGGGCGCAACGGCCGATTACGAGCTTTAGGGACATTACGAATTACTCCTTATGATGTGTTGCACCGGTAAAAGCAGGGATACGGTCGATTCCTGGACCAGAAGCAGAGGAGTGGTGCGGATTACCCTCTTATTACCGCGCAACACGGCGGCCCCAACAATCCCGTCATTGGTGAGTAGAAAGTGTGTTCCTGGCGAGACCGGGCCGAAGCCGGCAGAGCCGGATTCAACGTGCCGATCTCCGGCTACCTACGTAATCGGACCACCAAAGCGCATCCGTGGTGGAACGGAAGAGCCGCGCCTTCGGCTGGCCGTTCTACTGCACCGTCGTCGGCTCATCCCACGGGTACATCGCCGGCCATTTCGGGGTCAGCGACCGGGATCGGATCAAATCGTAGATGCCCTGTGCCACTTCGCATAGCGGGCAATTTTCCGCCAAGCAGTTTTCTTCATGTTCCAACACAAAAAACAGATAGGCCCGGGTCTCGTCGTTTTGATCCATGTGTTTCGCGGCCATGCGCTCGAACCCCATTGCTTCCGATCCTACGAGCGATGGAAAGGGCGAACAAGCCTGCAGAAGGTTAGTCAGGGCTGCACCCGAGCCGCTTTAGTGCACTTTGATACGGTCCAGTGCGCTTTGGCACGATCAGCGGCCTTCCGGCGTTGCCGCCGTTTCGGGCAGCGGACAGTATGCTCCTTGCGAAAACCCCTCCGACGCAATCGCAAAAGCCCGGTTGAACCGCGCGCGATAGTTCTCCCACCCGATGGCAGTCACCAGTTCCGTCACTTGCGCTTCGCTGAATGCCGCGCGCAGTTCTGAAAACAATGCGTCATCCACCGCGGCCGGGGTTCGCGTGAGCGCAGCCGCCAACCGGAGCACGAGCCGCTGATTCGCATCAAACGCCGGGCTGCGCTCGAAACAGGCCAGGTCGCGGAGCTGCGATTCGGTAATGCCCGCTTTTCTGCCCACGGCAGAATGCAGATCGAGTCAAAACGGGCACCCGACCATGGCGGCCACCTTCAACTGCGCCAACTCCTTCAGAATCGGCGAAACCGTTCGCGCCCGCGCGCACCCCGCGTCCATCCAACTGGAAGCCAGCAGTGTGGGCGTGTGATGAGCGGCCAGAGTCTTGCTCCTCGGGATGCGTCCCATTCGCTTCTTCAACGCCCGGTAGACTTGTTTCGTGATCCAGTTCGCTTCCTTCTCGTCGATTCCCCGCGCCCGGTCCATGCCTTCCAGCATAGAACAGGGGGAACGTTAACCTTTACCGCAATTCGTTGTGCACCACACGGCCGCCTACCACGGTCAGCACCGACCGCAGTTTCTTAATTCCTTCGTCCGGGACTTTCCCGGCATCGAAGAAATCATCGCTCAGCACCACCAGATCGCCCAGTTTCCCGGCCTCGATGGTTCCCAACTGGTCCTCTTCGTGCGTATACCAGCCGTTCTCCGCCGTGTAAAGCCGCAAAGCCTCCGTGCGCGTGATCTGCTGCCCCGGATTAATCAACTCGCCGGCTGAGTTCTTGCCAGTCACCATGTAATAGATTTCCAGCCACGGATCGAACACCGAGACCGCGGCTGCATCCGAGCCTGCGCCCGCATGCACGCCGCTGTCGAGTATAGTGCGGTACGGCGGACCCCCGTTTTGCGGGGTTCCGCCCAGATACAGCCAGCCGTGCAGCGCCACGCCTGCGCCGATCGCTTTCAGCCGGTCCAGTGTCGGGCGATCGATTCGCGGCACGTGCGCAATCGACCAGTGCAGGTTCGCGATCGGCGTGACGGCATTCACCTTTTCGAACGTCTCGGCGGTGAACCGGTCCTCGTTGAGCGACAGCGTGTGTTGCTGAAAGGCCCAGCCCTGCTTCGCGATCAACTGCAAAGCCGTTTCGTAATTAGTAGGCGTGGCGCCGCCCTGAAACCGCCACGCTGCCGCGAACTCGCCGATGCCCGAGATCTTCATCATGTTGTCGCCGAAATCGGGGAAATTATTCAGCAGCCGCTGGCGCAACAAGGGCACATCCGGGCGCGTATCCTGCGTGAGAAAGAAAATTCGCAGCCGATGCGTCAGCTTGCCCTCGCGGTGTAGAGCCAGGAACGCGTCGTACATCGTCCAGGGATTCAGGCTTTCGACGGTATCTGCCGCCGCCGCGTCGTCGAGATCCGGCGACCCGGGAAGCGCGAACGCGCCCATATCCACGCTGGTCGTCAGACCCACGCTGTCCAGATAGGCCATCGCGTCCAGCGTTCCCTGTTTCATATCGTCGAAGGTCTGCATCGCGCGCAGCGCATTCAATGCCTGTAGGAATGCCTGGTTGGCGATGACTCCCTCCGGGCCCACCACGATGCCCTTGCTTTCAAAAAACGTTTTCCCCTGGCTGTTGGTGACCGTGCCCCCGCCGCCGTTCATCAGATACGGATTGCGGGGCAGCGCCGCATCCAGTTCCGCCAGCGTCGGCAGCCGCTTCTCCGCGAATTGTTTAATGTTCCAATCGCCCAGCGTGGTGATCCACGCACCTGCGCCAACCTCTTGCGCGCGGGCTTTGAGCAGCGCCTGCACCTCGCCGATGGAAGCCGCGGTCTCGACCCGGATGTCGTGCCCCGGCCGCATGCCCAGCAGCACAATGTGATTGTGATTATCGATGAGCCCCGGTACCGCCGTGCGCCCGCCCAGGTTGATCACTCTGGTACACGGATCGAGCTTCATCCCCGCGGTCTTGCCGACATACGCAAATCGTCCGTCCTGGATCACCACCTCCGAAACCACGTGATTCGCGCCGTCCATCGTCGCGATCCGCCCGTTGATCAGCCGCAGATCGCGCGCCCCCGCGCACGAATCCCGATCAGCCGCATAACCCAACGCTGCAAACACTAACGCCGTGACAATTTGCGATCGCATGATCCCCCTACAGCCCGAACATCTTGAAATACTTTTCCGGCAGCCGCGTCCGCCGGAATTCCCGGTCCACCAGAAAATGCTTCGTGTATCCCGATGCCAGCTTGCGCCCGTCGGCCGCCGCGCACATTTCATACGCAAACGTGACGATGCGCGGATTCGCGTCTTCGATCCACGTTCGTATCACTACTTCATCATCGAAACGCGCCGCCGCCGCGTACCGGCAGTTCGCTTCCGCCACTGCCATCAGGATTCCATCCTCGCGTTCCATGTCGCGATAATTGAACCCGCAGGTCCTACAGAGTTCCACGCGCCCCACTTCCATCCACACCAGGTAATTGGCGTAATACACCACGCCCATTTGATCGGTTTCGGCGTAGCGCACGCGAATGCGTGTTTCGGTGGCCGGTTTCATGAACCCGCATTGTACCCCGCCCGCCCTCGCCCGCTCACGGGCGCCACAAGCTCTCCACTGAACGCCGGAACCGCGAATAGAAGTACGACATCAGCAACAGCAGCACACCCAGAATCGCGAACGCAGCCATGCGATAGAACTGGCTGAGCAGCCAGACATCATATAGATAAAGCTTCGCCACCACGAAACCGATCAGCGCGGCGCCTAGTACGCGCGTCGGCGCGTGGCGCAGATAAACTCCCACCGCCACCAGCACCACCGCATAAGCCGCCACCAGCACCGAAATGGACGTGCTCACAACGCTCCGCAGATTGTCGGGAGCCGCCGTCCGCTCGGCCCATCCCACCGCTTCCAGCCCGAGGCCCCACAGCAGCACCCCATGACCGCCGAGATAGTCCGGCACTGCGAAGCGCGTTTCCTGACGCGCCCACCAGGCCGCCGCCCACAGGCTCAAAGCCGACACCAGAAACACCAGGAACCGCGCGTTCGCCAGTTCGTGATAGGCGCTCGGGCTCGAATACGTCCCGGCGTCCACCAGCGCCAGCCGTAACAGCACCATAATGAAAACGGCCGCCGCCCCGTAGAGCGCGCGCGATTCCCGCAAGCGGATTCCGATCCACGCAATCGCCGCCCCCTCCAGCGCCCACGCGAGCGTCACCCGGTAACCGGCGAACTGAATCGGCGCGGCCAAGACCAGCAACGCCCACGCGATTCCACCAGCCAGCAGCGCCCCTCGCGAATCATGGTTCCAGAGCAGGCGCGCCGCCGCTGCGGCGGCCAAAGCCACCGCCACCGCAAACAGCCCCTCATACGCTCCATATGTGGCTTCCAGCAGAGCGTAGCCTGCGCCAAAGTAGAACGCAGGATTGAGGGCCACGATCACCAGATCCGCCGTCCGTAGCATTTGTTGCCGGTATCCGGCGCGCCACATAGCCCAACCGAGGAACGCCGCGAACCCAGCTGTCAGCCAGATGATCGGAGCGACCACGGCGACCGGCGGTGAGGCGATCCCGCGCCAAACCGCATACCCCAGCCAGAAGCCCGCGAACGAGGCGGGAACCGCCGCCGCCCAGCCGCGCCGGTCTGCCATGCCTAACCCCGCTAACACCGTCAGCACAAGCAAGCTCACCGCTCCGGCCGCCGGCGCCCAAACTTGCGCCAGTGCCATGCTTCCCAGGACCTGCGCCGCGATAACCGCTGCCAGCAGCGGCGCGCTTGCGAACTGGCCGTAATAGAGGCCGATAAAGAGTGTGAAAAGCCAACGATTCGCGGCGGACGGCGGAAACTGCATCTCAGTCGCATAAAGAATTGCCGCGCCCGCCAGTGCCTCCGCTTCGAGCCAGCGCCAGCCGCGGCTCCGCGCCGCGACCGCGGCGCCGGCGTTCAACAGCAGCGCGTAAGAGAGAACAAACCAGCGATCGCGCTCGCTCGCGAGTAGCAGCGGCGTGACGTAGCCTCCGGCCAGTGCCAGCACCGCGATAGCCGGCCCGTCATAACGGAGCGCCAGCGCCCCGGCGGCGCCGGTTGTCAACAGCATCAATCCGAAATCAACTGGCTGTCCGATCAAGTGATACAGCGCAAAAGCCGCCCAGAACGAGAGATACAGGAACGCAATTCCGGCCGCAGTTAGCGCCTGTGCAAATGTGCGTTGCCCGCCGCCCCACAGCCGCTCGCCGAAAAACAGCGACGCCGCGCCGCACCCCAGCCCCAGCGCAACCCGCCCCCACTCCGTAATCCAGTGATTTTCGAAAGCGTATTCAAAGAAGAACGCCAGCGCCAGAACCACCGTGATCACTCCGATGCGGCTGATCCAGGTCAGTCCAAAGGCAGTCTCAATTTGCCGAGACCGCGGCTCGGCGCGGGGCGGCGTCATGTCAGACGCAGGTGGTGGCGGCGCAACCGCCGGGCCTGACTCGGATTGCGTCGCATGCGGAGCAACATTGAGGGCCGATTCCAGGCGCGCGAGTCGTTGCTCCACCTCCGCCTGCCGGCGCACCATGCGCGCCAGCGCGCTGGTGATCGCCTCCAGTTGCTTGCGGTCCTCCGGACTCACCGCTCACAGTGTACCGAAGTCGGGTCAAGGAGTCGCAGCAGAGGTCGCAGAGCTTCCGATACAAAAACCTATTCAGCCTATAGGACTTTTACCGTGTGCAACTGCGAGCGCTTGTCTACCAGCACCAGCCCGCCTTTGATCGTCATCACGTCAGTCAGCAGGTTCCAATAGCCGTCCAGCGGATTGCCCGTCAGCACCACCATATCCGCCAGCTTGCCCGGCTCTAGCGTGCCGATATCTTTGCTCTTGCCGATCACAGCCGCCGAGTTAGGGCCCATGATCTTGACCAGATCGATTGGCGAGAACATGAGGTTGAGTACCTTCAACTCGTGCGCCAGGGCTGCGGTTGCCTGGTACGTCGTATCCGTGCAATAGCCGTACACCACACCGTTGTCGAACAAGGTGCGGCCATTTACAGGCTTGAGGCCAGCCTCCCGTCCGCGCCCCTGACCATCGATTATGCCGCTCGGCCACGGCTTGCCGTCGCGGAACGTCGGGACATTATCGTGATTGAACACGTTGAACACGGGCGCGCCGAATCCCGTGCAGGACGACACTAAAGCGCCTGCATCCTTCACCATTCGGGCCTCCTCGTCCGTCAGCCATCCAAAGTGCGGCGTGTGTATCAACTGCGACGCACCGTCGCGCACCGCAGCCACCAGCGCGGGCGGGCTCACAGCATGCACTTGGACCGGAACGCCGTGCTTCTTCCCTTCCTCGATTGCAGCCTTCAGGAAAGCCGTTTCTTTTTCGCTCGGTCCGGCGGGGAACGTCGCCTCAGGGAAGTGGATCTCGCCCAGCGACTCCGCTCCCGCCTGGATCTCCTCATCGATAGCAGCGCGTAGTTCTTCGGTTGTTTGGTACTTATTGAAATTCAGCGGGCCCGGCGCGACGATCCGCGGCCCCTTGATTTCCCCGGTCTCGATCTTTTGCTTCAGTTGAACAATTGCCGGGAACGGATCGCCTCCGGATTGCACCGTGGTGACACCCGATTCCAGAAGCTCCATCATTTCCTTATTCGCCCGGCCCGCGAAAAAATTCTCGGCGCGGCCGATCAGATGCCGATGATCGTCAATGAAGCCCGGCATCACCGTGAAGCCGCTCGCATCGATGGTCAGTGTTCCGGGAGGGACGGCGGGCGCTTCCCCCGAGACCACTGCGGCAATGCGCCCATCGCGCACCACGATCCCTCCGCGCTCGATCACCTGGCCGTTGCCGACGATGATTCGCGCATTCGTGATCACCAGATTTTGGGCCTGTGACTTCTCCGCTGTCCCGAAAAGCGCCAAAACACCGGCGGCGATCAGCGGTGCTAATCCACGCGTGCTCCAGGAAGAAGGCTGCATCCCGCCATTCTTGCACAGGCATGTTATACCCTGGTTGCCGCCGGGCCGATCTACCTGGCGCCATAGGCGGCCCGACGCCAATCATCGCATGCAACGGTGGTCCGCCGGGAGGCGTCTGTTAGACTGTAGATTACCGCCAATTCATGCACTTACGGGTATTGTTTTTCGGTATGCTGAAGGACCTCGTCGGCCGGCCGTCGGAGGAAATTGATGTGCCCGACGGCGCCAGTCTGGGCACGGTCTTTGAGCGATATGCCGGCTGCCATCCGCGCTTGCGCGAACTCGCTCCCAGCATCGTGGCGGCGCGAAACCAGGAATTCGCCGACCCTGCCACCCCGCTGTCCGACGGCGACGAAATCGCGTTTCTTCCGCCCGTGAGCGGCGGCTCCGATTACGAGCCGGTCGAAATCGAAACCGGCGGCCATTATTTCGCGCTCACTCGCGGCCCAATCGACACGCGCGAAGTCATTGCCCGGATCCTCACCGGCGGCGATGGCGCGGTCATCACGTTTGAAGGTGTGGTGCGCAATAACACCAAGGGCCGCCCCACCATGTACCTCGATTACGAGTGTTACGAATCCATGGCTTTGAAGATGCTGGCCCAGATCGGGTGCGAGATCGCAGGCTCCTACGCGGTCACGCGCGTTGCTATGGTCCATCGGCTGGGCCGCATGCTGGTCGGCGAGACCAGCGTCGCGGTCATCGTCACCGCGCCCCATCGCAAGGCAGCGTTCGAAGCGGCGCTGGAAGGAATTAACCGGCTCAAAAAACTGGTGCCCATCTGGAAGAAGGAGCACTTCGTCGACGGCGAAGTGTGGGTGGAAGGAGAGTGGGACCGGAATGCGCCGGCCGTGGGTTAATCTTCTCCTCGGACTGGCGGCCGCGCCGGGCGCCTTGGTTTTCGCGCAACAGCAGCCGGTGATCCGCGTCAACGTCAACCTGGTGCACATCGTCGTCACGGTTAAGACCCAATCGGGCGAGTTGGTGAGCGCGCTCCGCAAGGACGATTTTCAAATCCTCGACAATGGTGCGCCCCAGGATGTCGCCCTTTTCGAGAGGCAGTCGGACCAGCCCCTTTCTGTGGCGTTGATGGTCGATACCAGCGGCTCCACCGCCAAAGAGTTAAAGTACGAAATCGATTCCGCCTCGCGTTTTCTCAAGGCCTTGCTCTCCGAGGGCAACCCGCGCGATATGGTGGCCTTGTACAACTTCAACTGGCAGATCGTGCGCAACAACTATTTCACGCACAACCAGGCCTCACTCGCGAATTCTCTGAAAACCCTTCATGGCGAGGCCGGCACCTCTTTATACGACGCCATTTATCTGGCCGCGCGCGATCTGGAAGACCGCGAAGGCCGGAAGGTTATGATCATCGTCACCGACGGCGGCGATACCACCAGCTCCAAAACCCTGAAGGAAGCATTGGAAGCGGCCCAGCTCGCCGACGCCGTTATCTACCCGGTGGTCGTGATTCCCATCACCAATGACGCCGGCCGCAATATCGGCGGCGAAAACGCGCTGAAGTTCATGGCCGACGGCACCGGCGGCCGCACCTTCCTCCCTACCGTCGGCCCGGAGTTGGATCGCGCCTTTACCGACATCATCGACGAGCTTCGTACCCAGTATCTGCTCGGTTTTTATCCCCACAATGTTCCCCTGACAAAAGACCGATTTCACCGGCTTGAAATCAAGGTCAGCCGCCCGGATTTGCGGGTCTCCGCGCGCAACGGCTATTATGGGGAGGCGGAGGGCGGCGAGGGTCCGCCGAATGCCCGGATTTCGGTCAGTCCGGAGAGCAGAAAGAAGCGTCAGGAGAAGTGAGTACGTCACAACACGGTAGCGGAAAATCCCGGGCCCCCGAGCAGACCTTCGAAGAAGCCAAGTATCTCAAACAGCTTATCGAAAAGGGCACGCCGGTCCGCGTGAAGATGGCCGATGGCGAAGAAGTCGTCGGAATCGTGGAATACTACGATCATTCTTTCATTCGCCTCACCCGTGATGGCGCACCGAATCTCTTCATCTTCAAACACGACATCAAGTATCTCCAGGAAGAACCCTGAGCGGCCGCTCTCCTGCGATGCAATACCTTGAAACCGCGGTTGATATTGCCCGGGAGGCGGGCGCGCTTCTGGCGCATTACTTCGAGCGCCGGGTTAGGTTCGAGTTGAAGGGCGAGTTCGACCTGGTTACCGAAGCCGACCGCCTCTCCGAGAAGTTTGTGGTGGAAAAGCTCCGTCTGTATTTTCCCACGCATGGAATTGTCGCCGAGGAGGGCGGGGGCTGCCCGGGTTCTTCCGAGTACCGCTGGTATGTGGACCCGCTCGATGGGACCACGAACTTCGCCCACGGCTTCCCCATGTTCAACGTCACGCTGGCGCTGGCGCGCGCCGAAGAAGTCATCGCCGGTGTGATTTACGATCCCATCCGGCAGGAATTGTTCACCGCCGAACGGGGCGCCGGCGCTTATCTGAACCACCGGCGGATTCGGGTCTCCGGTGCGCAGCGGCTCTCCGAAAGCCTCGCCTCCACTGGCTTTCCCAGCCGCAAGCGCCATCACAACATCAACATTCATTTTTACTATCAGCTGGCCATGGCCTCGCATGGCGTACGCCGCACCGGCTCGGCGGCCCTCGACCTGGCCTATGTGGCCTCCGGCCGCCTCGATTTCTTCTGGGAATTCGGATTGAAGCCCTGGGACCAGGCCGCCGGCAGCCTGCTGGTCACCGAGGCTGGCGGGAACGTCTCCGATATGAACGGCCGGCCGCTCGGCATCACCACTTCCGATCATCTGTTGGCCGACAACGGGACGCTGCATGACGAGGTCCTGCGCATGTTCCACCAGATTTTCGGCGGACGTTCTCCCGTGCCGCTGCCCCAGATCTCCTGATCGAAGGCCATGCGCAGTGATGTAACCATCGCCGGGGCCGGCATTATCGGGGCTTCCCTCGCCTGGCGCCTTGCGCAAAAGGGTCTGCGCGTGACGCTGCTCGACGCGGGCCGCATGGGCGGCGAGGCCAGCTCCGCCGGCGCCGGCATGCTGGCCCCGGGCGGTGAGTTTCAGGAGCGGTCGCTCTGGCACGATCTGGCCGCCGAAAGCCTCTCGCTTTACCCCGGCTTTGTGGCGGAGCTCCAGGAGGAGACCGGAGTCCCCATCGATTTTCAGCGGCTCGGCGGCATCGAGCTGGCAATTTCGCACGCCGACTGGGCGGCGCTACAAGCTCGCGGAGAACGGCAGACCGCTCTCGGCATCCCGTCGTGTCCCCTCAGTCCCGACGACGTCCGGAAGCACGCTCCCCTGGCCCGCCAGGATGCTGCCGGCGCCCTCTTCTATCCCCGGGATGCTTTAGTGGACCCGCGCGATATTATGACCGCTCTTCGTGCGGCTTGCCTCGCGCGAGGCGTCGATGTTCGGGAAGGCGTGCGCGTGACCAGCTTCCGGCCGCGCAGCGATACGGTTCGGGTCCGCACCGCCGAGGGGGAAATCGAGTCACTGGCTGCGGTGCTGGCCGCGGGCGCCTGGAGCAGTGAAATTCCCGTCGAAGGTCTGACGCTACCGCGCGCCTTTCCCGTCCGCGGCCACCTGATTGGTTTCCATCTCGAACCTCATTCGGTCGGTCCCCTTCTCCGTTGCGGACACACTTACGTTCTGCAGCGGAGCAGCGGACTGACGGTTGCCGGCGCATCCTCCGAGGAAGCCGGTTTTGATCGGACCCTGGATCCCGCGATCGCGGCCGATATCCATGCCCGCGCCGTGGGCATTGTCCCCGCTCTGGCTCACTGCCATCCTGCGGAACAATGGCTGGGATTCCGCCCGGCGGTCGAGGGCAGTCAGCCCGCCTTGGGACGCGCCGGCGATACCTCGTTGTGGCTGGCGTATGGCCATTATCGGAATGGAATCCTGATGGCCCCGGCTACCGCCCACCGTCTCGCTCGCAGCATTATTTCCAGAGAGGAAACGGGTCTGTCCGCGCCTCCCGGCAGGCCGTAATCAATTCCGGTAAGCGGCGCCGCCGTGCAAAGAGCTCTTCCAGCAGGCGCTCGAGCGCCTCGTCCTCCCCATCCGTCCATTCCGGCGGCAGGCTTTTCCAGGCCCGGTCCATCACCTCCTCGGGGAAGTGCATCACCTGTTCCAGCCACGGCTGGAAATCGTCGAGCGAACGCACCGATTCGTAAACCACCCGCCGCGCATACAGACCTTGCAATGCCGACTCCGGGAAATCCCAATGGGGCCCGTTGAACGCATACCCGTTGTCGATCATCTGTGCCACGAAGCGCGGCCGCCCGGAGCTGGTCTCGCCGCCTCGGTCGCCGCGGACCAGTGCCCGATAGAAGATGCACTGGCGGCCATCCGCGTTGGCCGTCCACTTGTCAAACACCAGGATCGCCCGGAAATCCTCCCGGTTCGCAACCTGTGTCAGCAGCGCATCCGGAAGAAAATCGTATACTGCGGTGCGTCCTGGATCGCCGGGATAACGCGAGCCAAAATGCCACCCCGGCTCGACTTCAATCTGCCGCGATCCGATCTGCATGTGTATTTCCGGGTTGGCTGCCAGGAACTCCGATGTGAGCCGAACCGTCGCGATCTGGGGAGCTGCGATTTTGAGGTACGCGAGGAAATTCGCGGAGAGCAGTTCATTGACCAGGACGCGGCGGTGCTGCGGATTGTTCCGAAACTTGACCACGTACCAGTTGCCGTCGTCGGCCTCCAACAGATGCGCCTGAGCCCCTCCCCGCATTCTCCGGACGTGGCGCACGGCATTCAGAGGCATGAAAAAAAAGCGGCGGATCCAGCGTGCCGTCACTGAGACCTCGCAGGCCTCGATTACACTAGAGTTTTAACACACGGAGGAATTGCTCACTCATGGCCGAATTAGAACCCCCCAGCGCCGCGGAAGCGGCGCAGGCATCCGGACCCGCCAGGAGCCAGGATGAAGTCGCCCTGGAATTGATGAAGTTCATCGCGGTCAGCACCGGCTATGGCCGCGCCTCGCAGTCCGCTGCCGGATTTTCCGGAAAGCCCGCGGCGCGTTCTGCCGAGGAGCACGCCGAAGCGCTCCTGGAACTCTTTGATCGGTGCCGGAAAGTGGTGAAGAAAGGCGTGTGACGGGCGCGGCCGGGACCGGCCGCACCCTCGGTCAGGTTACTTATTTACGGCGCTTGGCTGCCTTCTTGGCCGCTTTGCGGGCTCCACCCTTTTTCGCCGCCTTTTTGGCGGCTTTCTTCGCGGGCGCGCGCTTCGCCGCCTTCTTGGCTGGGGCTTTCTTCGCCGCTTTCTTGGCCGGGGCTTTCTTGGCCGGGGCCTTCTTGGCCGCTTTCTTAGCGGGTGACTTCTTCGCTGGTGCCTTCTTTGCCGCCTTTTTCGCCTTCGGCGCAGCGGCCTTCTTCACCGGCTTCTTGGGGGGAGCCTGTGACTCCTGTCCCACCGGCTGAGCCTCGGGAGCCATCGTAGGCTGGCTTCCAAGCGTCGGAATCACCTCCACTTCCTCCTCGTCGTCCTCCTCTTCCTCTTCGTATTCGTCGAGTTTGGAGTTCAGATCCGAGTGTTCTTCGTCATCGTAGTCGTGGAAGTCTTCCATCTCGTCCTCAGTAGGCGGTGCAAGTATCAGCCGATCAAACATTCAGTAAGCCTCCTGTAGTCAGGCACAATCACCCATAGCATACTCCTTTTTGACAGTCAGGCAATAGCGAAAAGCAGGGGATCGGTGAAAATTCGTGGCCTATCGCGCAGCTGTGTGGACCAGGTTGTCGGAGCTGCGCGCGCCGCCTCGGGATCGATAGGTGCCACCCTGTGCACTCTTTGCGGCCGCACCCCGCGCCGCCGTACTACGCCTGCGACTTCCCGCGGTGGAGGTCACCGCTCGCCGCGCCGGGGGCTCGGCGCGAACCGCCGCCGGAATCATCAGCCAATCGCCTTCCGCCGCTTCCGCTTTCTGTAGCCCGTTCGCCGTGACAATGCTGGAGGACGCGATTCCGAACCGCTTCCCAATTGCGGCCAGCGTCTCTCCGGCAGAGACCCGGTGAATCCTCCAGGCAACCCGGTGTTCCGGCGGTACTAACTGCAGCGCGGTCATTAATTCGTTGCCCTTGCCCTTGGGAACGTGCAGGGAATATCCGTCCGGAACCACGCTCTTCAAAAGCGCCGGATTCAGCGAGAGAAGCTCCGGAGCCGGCGTATCCGTCAAATCGGAAATCAGCGCCAGACTGGTCGGAGCCGAAATTTCGATACTGTCGTATTCCAGCGGCGGATCCATAGTCACGCCGTCCAATCCATACTCGGCCGGATTCTTTTCCATGATGGTCATGGCCAGAATGATCGGCACGTAGTTGGTAGTCTCCGCCGGCAGCGCCCCCCGGTTCCGCAATTCCCAGAAGTCGGCATAGCCGGTGCGCTCGACCGCTTTTTCCACAGTTCCCGGACCGCAATTGTACGCGGCAATCGCGAGATACCAGTCGCCGAATTCGTTGTACAAATCGTGCAGATGGTGCGCCGCGGCACGCGTGGCCTTTTCCGGATCCATCCGGTCATCGGTGTACTTGGTCTGGAGCAGGCCGTATTCGCGCCCCCGCCAGGCCAGAAATTGCCACATGCCCCCCGCTTTCATCCGGGAGACCGCGCGCGGCATGAATCCCGATTCCGCCTGGGCCAAATGAATCAATTCCTGTGGAACGCCCTCTTCGGCCAAAACCCGCTGGATCATCGGACGGTACCGGCCGGAACGCTGCGTCGCCGCGACCAGAGTTTTATGGCCGCGGTTGGAGAAATAGTTGATATAGCCGAGCACCGGGTCCGTCACGATCAGGGGCAACTGCGAGACCGTGGCCGCGACTTGGGCCCGCACCTTGTCCTTTGATTTGGGGTCTACTGGAAACGTCATCTGCAGGATGTCTTCCAGGGGGGCTTTTTCGAATTGGACATCCTCGATATTGAGCGACGCTCCCAGGCCCGCCAGGTCAAAACGGTGGATCGAATCCACCATCGCGTCGAGACGTTTTTCGTAATCCACGCGATTTAATGGATCCTGTTCGGAGGCTTCCAGCATCAAATCGACAGCAGAGTTGAATTCGCGCCGGGCGTTGGCGATGTCGTCGGATTGATATAGGTTCTTTCCGCGCTGAAACGCTTGTTCCGCCCGCTGTTCCAGGGCGTCGGCACGGGAGCGCCGCGGAATAGCGTTAACACTGAGCAACGGAACGTCCTGAAGGAAGAGATTCGGCTGGACGGCCGGCGGCTCCGCGATTTCCAGCGCCGCCAGTGCGGAAGTCCGGGGCGGAGGAGGCAGAAACGAATTCTGGAATTTGGAAGATTGGTTGTAGCCGCACCCGGCGGTGAGAATTATGGCTCCACACGCCAATACGGAGAATAGCGTTTTCGTTCGCTCGTCCATTTAGCCTCGAACTACTGAAAACAAAGCTACTTCCACGGGTCGTGCCCGCTTAGGACCCTTACAGGCTACTACAGCTTGTTAAACACGTGCAACAGCCCATTCTAGGGGTTAACCCGGTGTATGGTTCCAAGTCCGGGTCTTACCTCACCTATCTCCTATCGGCTATTCCTCTTCTTCCTCCATACCAGTCTTGGCGGCCTTGGCCGCCGCAATGATCTTATCTGCTTGTAATTGTGGAACAAAATCGTAGTGGTCGAACTCCATCGTGAACGACGCCCGGCCCTGGGTCATGGCCGTCAGGTCGTTCTGGTAATTCAGCATCTCGGCCATGGGCACTTGGGCGCGGATAAACTGTGTGTTTCCTTTGGTATCCATGCCGGAGATGCGCCCGCGGCGGCCGTTCAGGTCGCCCATCAGGTCGCCCGCATACTCCACCGGAGCCTGGATCTCCACGTTCATAATTGGCTCTAACAAGGCTGGTTTAGCATGTTGCATCGCCGCTTTAAAGGCCTTGCGGGCAGCTAATTTGAACGCCAATTCCGAGGAGTCCACGTCGTGGTAAGAGCCGTCGTATACGGTAACCTTAAAATCGACCATGGGGTAGCCGGCCAGGAAGCCGTTTTCGGCCGCTTCGACAATGCCCTTTTCCACCGCCGGTATGAAGTTCTTCGGGATCGCGCCACCGAAAATCTCATTGGCAAACTGGAACTTGGCGCCGCGCGGGAGCGGCTCCATACGGATCCAGCAATCGCCGAACTGGCCGTGGCCGCCGGTCTGCTTTTTATGGCGTCCTTGCACGTCGGCCGTGCCGCGAATGGTTTCGCGGTAGGGGATTTTGGGGGCTTTGAGGGTGACGTCGACCCCGTAACGCTTTTTCAGGCGGCTGACGACGACTTCGACATGCTGCTGGCCGGAACCGGCTAAGAGGAATTCGCGCGTCTGCGGATCGCGGTAGAACCGCAGCGACTGGTCCTCCTCCAGAATCCGGTGGACGGCGTTGCCCATCCGGTCCTCATCGTTGCGCGATTTCGCCTCGATCGCAAACGCAATTGACGGCTCGGGCAGCTTCACCGGCGGATACGCCACATTCAGACCTTTGTCTGCCAGCGTGTCACCGGTAAGCGTATCTTTCAGCTTGGCAACGGCGCCGAGATCGCCTGCATGCAGTTCGGTTACCGGCTGCAGCGTCTTCCCTTGCGGGCTGCCCAGGTGGGAGAGCCGCTCGGCGGCGCTGCGCGTCAGATTCTGCAGGTTGGCATCGTTTTTGACGACGCCGCCCAACACCTTAAAGAAGGTGATGCGCCCGGCGAACGGATCCGCGGTCGTCTTAAACACGAAGACGGACGCCGGACCATTTTCCGCGATTTTCCGCTTGGCCTCTTTCCCGTCGACCTGCGCCAGGACCTCGCGTTCGGAGGGGGCGGGCAGGTTTTCAGCCACGAAATTCAGGATGAGATCGGAGCCGATGTTGTGCAGGGCGGACGCACAGAAGACCGGGAAGATGCGCATCTCCGCGACCGCCTGCTTGACGCCTTCCACGATATGTTCGACGGGCAGCGTGCCCTTTTCGAAGAACTCTTCCATCAGCGCGTCATTTCCTTCGGCGACCATTTCCACCAGCGCCTCATGCGCCTTCTGGGCGGCATCGGCGAGATCCGCCGGGATGTCTGCTTCTTTCCCCTTGCCGTCGCCGTCGGGCGCGTAGGTGTAGGCTTTCATGCGAACGAGATCGACAATGCCTTTGAAGTCGCGCTCGGAGCCGATGGGGATCTGGACGGGAACCGCGCTGCGGCCGAAGGTCTCCTGGACGCTGCTCAGGGCGCGCTGGAATTCGGCGCGCTCGCGATCGAGCTTATTTATGATAATGGCGCGCGGCAGCCCGTATTCCTGGGCGAAGGCCCATACCTTCTCGGTCTGCACTTCGACGCCGGCAACACCATCGACCACCACCAGGGCGGAATCGGTGGCGACCAGGGCGGCGTGCGTGTCATTAATGAAAATGTTATAGCCGGGGGTGTCCAGAATATTGATCTTGGTCTTTTTCCATTCGGCTGCGGCGATGGCGGTGGAAATGGTGATCTTGCGCTGAATTTCCTCCTCGTCAAAATCGGTAATCGTGTTGCCTTCATCCACGCGGAGCAGGCGGTTGGTGGCTCCGGCGGTGAACAGCAGCGCGGCGGTGAGCGAGGTCTTGCCGGAATCGCCGTGGCCCACCACACCGACGTTCCGAATGTCCTTGCTTTCGTAGACTTTCACGCAAATTCCCCCTATTTAAAACGGAATGGTATCACAGCGGAACGAGCGCGGCGGGCCGAAGGAGTACGGAATGGGGCCGGTATTGGTAGAACCGGGCGGCGGCAAGCCCCGGTGGGCGGGCTGATCAAACCGCCGCGGCCCGACGTGCATTGCCCGGCCAACGCCAAATATGGGAGCGGCACATTTTTTCACGAGCAACAGGCGCACGCCTGATCCGGCCGCAGCTCGCCTGCCTGTTCGAGCCGCCCACCGGCGACCTCGCCTGGAGCAAGCGGGCGTTGACTGGTGGACCTGTTTCCGCCCGCCGCATGGGCGAGCAGCGCGCGTAACGACGGGCGCGATTGAGCGCGAGGGCAAAAGCGATCGAGTGGACGCCGCAGGCGCGCACCGATGTGCGGCGGATCGACCGAAAACCGCGTGAACCTGCGCGAAGGCCCTGACGGATTACGTGATGAGCGGCCGCCGCGATGTGGACCGCTTGCAGGACGTGGACCCGCCCGAAGTCCGTCTGCGCTCACGACCGCATTCGCCTCCCCGAAACTCCTGTCCTTGAAACTCCAAAAAATCTCCGGCGGGCAGCGGGAGCTGATCGCTTCAGAGGACGGCGGGCCGTTCACCCTACGCCACCGTCCGGCGCGGCTCATCGACGCCATCTGGCAGCCCTTCGCCGAGGAGAGCGCCGGCCTGATCGCCTGCGCCCGCTGTCCGGCTTCCCGGTGCGGACGGTGGTTCCCCCGGGACGTCGGCAGAAGCGATCGCCAGTTCTGCTCCCACGCCTGCCAGATGCGTGTGTGGCGCAAAGGCTCTGCGCGTTCCGCTATTTCTTCGGAACGATCAGCGGATCTTCGATATTGACAACAACCAGTTGGGCGGGAAACGCATTAAGATGGCCAAAACCCCATAAGTGTTTCTCTCCAGACGCCAAGGTTGTAGCCTTCCAATCCGTGCGCGTCTCGAAGATTCCTGTGTACGTCAGGGTCAGGACACTGGATTTCACCCTCCGTTGCATTTCTCTAATCTGTTGCTCGACGCGCTCGATGTGAACAGTGTTCCTGGCCGGCGTGTCTCCGTATTCGGATTGATACGAGAGCGAAATTGCCTTGGGCAGTGAATTGTCACCGACGTAAAACCTTTCGGGGCAGTCGTTGCTCTTGAGCCAAGCACCTTCCATTCCACCCTCTACGACTCCTCGCACCTTTACGGATCTCCCGTTGAACTGTTGGGGGGCCGCCAGCAGCTCACAGACAGAGTAAACACGCTCTGCATCTGCGGCTCCGGCTAGGACAGTTCCTACACTTAGCCACAAGATGATTGCAAGTAGCCTCATAATCAAAAGCATTTCTTCTTGACGAGGGCCTGATTCGCTTCACTTGCCGCGACATTGTCACCATCTGGCGTAATCGGAGAACCCCCCAAAGAACCCAGGAGGTTGTAGGCGTGGCCGAGTTCGTGGAGCAGCGTGGCAGCCGACGCATTCACGTCACCATTGGCGAAATTGCCGGCGAGGTCATTGATCGTAATCAGAACCGTCGCATTCACCAATTGTGTCGCTCCGTTCCCGATATCAACTGGTTTAAGACTGGAAACCTTGGTGGTTGCTGACGTCACTTGACCCGCCTTATCAGGAATATCGTTCACGGTGACGTTGCCGTATTGTGACGTTCCGTAAAGCAGCCCCTTCAGGACGTCATGCGGATCTGGGCTTGAGCTGTTCCCGAACAGACTTCGACAATCTTCGGAGTCCAATTTCGAGAGGGCTACATCCAGTGCTTTCCAGACGGTGGGCTCGACCTTGTTGGCTCGCTTGTTAGGTGCGATAGAGGCCTGAGCATCCCAATACGCCTCGTTGATCCAGTCCGTTGGCCCGGACGTTCCATTCTGCGCCTCGCCGACACCGGAGCAAACCGGACTGAATGGCTGTACCGAGCAGATGGATTGGAACGTGCCGGTGGGGTCATTCGAGTTCACGGGATCGCCGTTGACGTCGGCGTATAAATTGAAGCTCCCTGGGTTCTCAAGGTCGACGTTTTTGAAGGTCGGATCCGGTGTATTGAACCTCCCGAACCAGGGGTTGTAATAGCGTTGGTCGGCGTAATCCTGGCTGGGGGAATCGCGGAAGTAGGTTGCGAATTTCACGCGGTTGTCCGGCGTCGACGTCTGTTCCTCACCGTAGGGCAGATACGAGAAGGTTTCGTTGTTCGAGTTGA
>Ga0070734_10002663_pt1 | contig 20796 bp, 21 predicted proteins | sample Coa_R1_8_FD_66444 | JGI IMG/M metagenome (GOLD analysis project Ga0070734, IMG submission 66444) | Surface soil microbial communities from Centralia Pennsylvania, which are recovering from an underground coalmine fire - Coalmine... | ecosystem: Environmental > Terrestrial > Soil > Unclassified ...
TCCCAACAGCCTCTCCGGTGGTGGGCAAGCGCGTGAGACGTTCGATATCACCCTGTCCACCGGCGTGAAGTTGTGGCGGGGCGCGGAGTTCTGGGCTCAGCCGGAGATCGACCAGGGCTTTGGATTCAACGATACCCACGGCGCCGCCGGCTTCCCGAGCGCCGAGTCCTACAAGCTCGGCTCGGCCATACCCTACGCTCGCATTCAACGTTCATTTTTACGCCAGACCATCGATCTCGGCGGCGACACCGAAAAGGTCGACGACGATTTCACGCAATTCGCGGGCACACGCACGACTGACCGCCTGGTGTTCACGGTCGGGCGCTTTGCCATCACCGATATCTTCGACACCAACAAGTACGCCAACAACCCGAAGGCCGATTTCCTCAACTGGTCCGTCGTCAATGCCGGCACATTCGACTATGCGGGCGATGGCTGGGGCTACACCTATGGCGCGGCGGCCGAATGGTACACCGGACGCTGGACGTTGCGCGGCGGCATTTTCGATCTCTCCAACACGCCGGCTGGCGGCGTCAGCCCCAGTGCCTATGCATTGGATCCGACTTTCCAGCAGTTTCAGATGGTTGGCGAAATCGAGGAGCGTCATGAATTGTGGGGACAGCCCGGCAAGATCAAGGTCACGGGATTCCTGAGTCGCGGCAGCGCCGGGGATTTCTCCGACGCCGTTGCGCTGGCGATGGTGACGGGCCAGCCTGCCGACATCAACGCGGTGCGCACCTATCGAAGCCGGCCGGGCGTCAGCCTCAATGTCGAGCAGCAGGCGACCGACACACTCGGCCTGTTTTTCCGCGCCGGCTGGGCCGACGGTCACGTCGAGCCCTGGGATTTCACCGACATCGACCAAACCGTCCAGGCCGGCGTGTCGATCAACGGCAAACTGTGGAATCGGCCGGACGACACCATCGGCATCGCCGGCGTTGTCAACGGCATCAGCAACGACCACATCGCGTTCCTCAACGCCGGTGGCCTCGGCATCCTGATTGGCGACGGGCAACTGACCAATTACAGCACGGAGAAGATTCTCGAGGCCTATTACAGTTATGCGCTGACGGCCTCGACTCGGCTCACTTTCGACTACCAGTATCTGCGCAATCCCGGCTACAACGCCGACCGTGGGCCCGCGAATATCTTCGCGGGCCGTATGCATTGGCAATTCTAGTGCATGGTCCGGAAAAGCGTGCAGTGGTTTCCCTCGCGACAAACGCCGAACGCGCTCGCGCGGAGATCATGCGAAAAAAAATAGCGGGGCGGTCGTGCTCAGATATCTGAAAATCGCCGTCGACGACGCCTCCGGCGCCTCGCGCTCGCGGATCACAGCACTCTACGCTTTGCTGTTCGCGCTCAACGCGCTCGCCTGGACCTGGGCCGTCGTCGCGCTCGCCGATCGCCCGACCCTGCTCGGCACCGCCTTGCTGGCCTATGTCCTCGGCCTGCGCCATGCGGTCGATGCCGATCACATCGCAACGATCGATAACGTGGTGCGCAAGCTGATGCAGGACGGCAAGCGGCCGCTCGCCGTCGGTCTCTTCTTCTCGCTCGGTCATTCGCTGTCGATCGCACTTGCGGTTGGCGGCATCGCAGCCGCCGCGTTTGCTCTGCAAGGCCGGTTTGCGGAGTTCAAATCCGTCGGCAGCATCATCGGAACCGGGGCTTCCGCCTTCTTCCTGCTGACGATTGCCGCAATCAACCTCGTCATCCTGCGCGGCGTCTGGCAGAGCTTTCAAAAAGCGCGGCGGGGCGAGGACGTCGCCGGCGAGGAGCTTGACATGCTGCTGTCCGGCCGCGGCTTTCTCGCGCGGATTCTCCGCCCGCTGTTCCGGATGGTGACCGCGAGCTGGCAGATGTTTCCGATCGGCCTGCTGTTCGGTCTCGGTTTTGACACGGCAACCGAAATTAGTCTCTTCACGGTGGCGGCGGGCCAGGCCTCCGGCGGCTTGAGCTTTGCCACCGTGATGATTTTTCCGGCGCTGTTCACGGCGGGCATGACGCTCGTCGACACGACCGATAGCGTGCTGATGGTCGGCGCCTACGGCTGGGCGTTTCTCAATCCGATCCGAAAAATCTGGTACAATCTCACGATCACCGCCATCTCGGTTATCGTGGCGCTCCTGATCGGCGGGATCGAGGCGCTCGGCCTCATCGCCTCGAAACTGGAGCTTGAGGGCGCGTTCTGGAGGGCGGTTACCGGTCTTAACGAGGGGTTGGCGAATTTCGGCTATCTGGTCGTCGGCGTCTTCCTGTTCAGCTGGGTGCTCTCGTTTGCGATCTATCGCTGGAAAGGACTGGAGAGGCCGCTGGCGGAGCGGATTTGACGGTTCGCCCGCTTCCGCCGTCGACCGCACCGAGATCGCTTTCATCCATGCGCTCAGCGCCGCGCGCCACCCCGGTCCCGACACAAATGGGAGGGCGAGCCAGCGACGGCTTACATGCCGTGGCTCGCGAAAACCCGTTGGCAGCTTCTGCTGAGCCTGGTCCTGTTCTGCTGCAAACACTGCTGAACGGCAAAATCATCGTTCAATTGATGGCGGCAAAAGCGCTGCGCGTCTCGGCTGCAGGCTCGCTGTTCTTCCGGCGTGCCCATGTGACCCTGCGCAAAAGCGGGCGAAGCGGCCGACACGAGACAAAGCAAACCAAGGGCTACACGTCGCATGATGATCTCCGGGGTTGCGATACCAGAACGCCCCGCTGAGACCTGCGGTTCCCGCCGCGAGCGACAGTGCCTTCGACATTGTTGATCTGCGAAAGCGATTTTCGTGGAAAGCGGTCCGCTTTTTGGTTGGTCTCAGGAACATCGCGCAATTCTTCCTGTTGAACTCGCAAGAAAAGATGGCCGGGACGATGCGACTGCATCGCTGGCCGGGTGGCGCGTGCGCCGCAGAGACAGACAGAGGAGCGGAGAATCATGCGAGCGCCTGAGCGGCCGCTCGATCGTGGCGCTGGGTCGGCGCCGCTGTGGAGCATTGTCGCCGCAGTCGCGCTGCTCGTCGCCGGATACTGGTATGGGCAATTGTCCCGCCCGCCGGCGAGCACATGGCCGGGAGGCTCGCTCTCCGACGACGGGCGCGGCCGGCTGGCAGGCTCACCGTCACAGATTCCCGCGCGCGGTTGGAAGGATATTCTGCTTCGGATCTATCAAAATATTTCGGACCATCACGTGTTCGCGTTGGCGGGCGGAATGACTTTCTACACCCTGCTTGCGATCTTTCCGGCGCTCGCCGCCTTGGTCGCGATCTACGGCCTGTTCGCCAATCCCGCGACGATATCGACCCATCTCGATACGCTCTCTGGCGTTCTCCCTGGAGGCGCCATCGACGTGGCGCGCGACCAGTTGACGCGGGTCGCCTCCAAGGGAGGGCAGGCGCTCGGACTCACATTCGTCGTCGGTCTCGCGATCTCGCTCTGGAGTGCCAACGCGGCCATGAAGTCGCTGTTCGAAACACTGAACGTCGTCTATGGCGAAGACGAGAAACGCAGCTTCATCAGACTCAATGCGCTGTCCCTGTGCTTCACGCTGGGGGCAATCATCTTCGTGCTCGTGGCGCTCTCCGCCGTCGTCGTGTTGCCGATCGCACTGGATTACGTCGGACTTTCCGGCGCGGCAGACCTTCTGCTGCGGCTTGGAAGATGGCCGGCGCTCTTCGTCGTGCTCGCCTTGGCTTTGGCCGTCGTCTATCGCTACGGGCCAAGCCGCGAAACGGCGCGCTGGCGCTGGATCAGCTGGGGCAGCGCGTGTGCCACTATCTTGTGGATTGCAGCATCCGTGCTGTTCTCCTGGTACACGGCGCATTTCGGCAGCTACAACAAGACCTATGGATCGCTGGGCGCGGTGATCGGCTTTATGACCTGGCTCTGGATCTCGGCGATCGTGATCCTGGTCGGGGCGGAGCTCGACGCCGAAATCGAGCATCAGACCGCGCGCGATACGACGACCGGGGCAGCGAAACCGATGGGTGCACGCGGGTCGCACGTCGCGGATACCGTGGGACACGCGCGGGCCAGCTAATGCGGACCGGCAGCCCCAATATCATGAATGAATGCCTCAACGTTCTCTCCGGTCAGCTCCAGTATCGCCAGAGTGACGGGAAGCCTGAAGCGGCGCGGTCCGGCGCTACCCGGATTGAGGTAAAGCGCGCCCTGAACGGTCTCGACCTCAGCTTGATGCGAGTGACCGGAAATCACGACGTCAATGCCGCACGACACAGGATCCAGGTGAAGTGCACGACGATCGTGGAGGACGTAGATCGAACGCCCGCCGAGCGTCACCAATCTGGTCTCTGGATAAGGTTGCGCCCACTGCGCGGTGTCGATGTTCCCTCGAATCGCAATCACCGGCGCAATTTGGCGGAGCTCGTCGATGATCTCCGGTCGACCGATGTCCCCGGCATGGACGATCTGTTCAACCCCTTCCAGAGCGCGTTTGGCCTCCGGCCGGAGGAGCCCATGGGTATCTGAAATGACTCCAACCCTCACGGCACCGCCTCTCCCACAATAGCGATACGATTATTCAACCCGCGCGTTTCATCGAGCTGTGTTCGACGGCGCAGCGCGGATACTCGTGAGAGTTACTGCATCTGCGCGGCGACGTCGGATCCGGGATGCCGTCCAGGCCTCTGCGGCAGTACAAGAACAAGTAGAACGATGAAGGCGAGGATGACCCCCGACGCCAAGGGACGACTGAGCGCCAGGCCGCCATGGCTCGTCGGCTTGTCCAGAAAATCTCCAACTGTCGCACCGAGCGGTCGCGTCAATATGAAAGCCGCCCAGAACAGGAACACGCGTGAGATTGTGGTCCAGTAGTACAAAGCAGCCAGCAAAACGAGGCCTGCACAGAACACGAGCGCGCCTCCGTCATACCCCAATCCGGAGCTGTCCGCCATCCAATCCCCGAGCGCGGTGCCTAGGGTCTGTGAGAACGTGATCGTCACCCAATAGAAGATTTCCACTTTCGGCGTTGAAACGGTCTGAACATTGACCGAACCGAGAGTGAGGTACCAAATCGCAAGCGAGCACAAGACGCACGCCAGCAAAATCGACGAACCGCCGGTGTAGCCGATACCCAGTGAGCGATCGAAAAGGTCGGCCATGGCCGTCCCCACGGTGGTAGAGGCCACGATGGCCAGCCAATAGATCCAACGGTTGAATCTCTTTGTTACGATTTGGCCGATTACGGCCGCAGCGAACAGCGCAAGAAATATTCCGGTGCCAATCAGATATCCGCCGTTGTGAGGATGTGTGTCCGCGTGCAGCCAAGTCATCGTCACCGTGTCGCCGCCCGTTTCCCCGAGCGTCGTCGCAAGGATCTTGATCACCCAGAAGCCGAGTGTCACCTCGGGGACTTTGCTTGGGATGTCGTCTTCGTTTTGCATGGTGCCTTTCGCAAAGCTCACGAGGCTCGATCTCGCTGTCAACGGATTCGGCTTCAACTACCGGCCGATACCGGTGAAATGCCCGCTCAGTCCGGGTGCGGTCCCTCCTTTTTGTTCTCAAGTACCCGGCCGGTCTGCGCGTCGACGCCAACCTCTTGCGTGACCGAGCCGCGCTTGATGTCGAACGAGTAACGCAGGCCGCTGCCGCCGGCCTCCCGCTCGAGCTCCTCGTCGGTGATTGTTCCGGGATGCGCCTTCAGGGCAATTGCCCGCGCCTGTGCGATCCCAATCCTGGCGCGGCTTGACAGTTCCTCTCCGGTGTAAGCTTGTGCTGTAACCGTACTGAAGGCGAGGCCCGCCACAGCGAAACCCATCACCATCGAAGACCTTCTTCTCATCTCGGATCCTTGTTCTGCTTCGCCGCCCCACGTAACGGCAAGGCTGTTGCTCCCTCCCACTTGCCGCGGGAAACTTAGGAGCGGCTTAGGGCGAAGGATTTTCTGTCTCTCTGCCCGATTCGAGCCAAAGCCGGTGCGCTGTAGTCCGATTTTGAGCGATCGTCCGAACGGTGACTCGACCTAAGTCTGCACTAAGTCAGGAACACCATACTGGGGAACCGATTGCCGCGTTACTGAGCGAGGAAGTTTGTGGATGCGCGTCCTGCTCATAGAGGACGACAGTATGATAGGCGCTGCCATCGAGCAGGCGCTGAAGGATGCAGCCTATGCGGTCGACTGGGTGAGCGACGGTGAGGCCGCCACCCACGCGTTGGAGAGCGAGACCTACGAACTCGTCCTGCTCGATCTTGGGCTGCCCAAGACCGATGGTCGCGAAGTGCTTCGCCACCTGCGTGGGCTCGGCCGCAAGCTTCCCGTCATCATAGTGACCGCGCGGGATAGCGTCGAGGACCGGATCGACGGACTCGATCTCGGAGCAGACGACTACCTGATAAAGCCGTTCGAAATTCGCGAGCTTCTGGCGCGGATGCGCGCCGTGCTCCGGCGCGAGGGCAGCGGCTCGGCGCCGCTCATGAGCAATGGAAAACTCAGTCTCGACCCAGCGACCCGGCAAGCCTCTTTCCTCGGGAAGAGCGCACAGCTCAGCGCCCGAGAGTTCACGCTCTTGCAAGCGCTATTGACGCGGCCAGGCGCGATCCTGTCGCGAAGCGAGCTCGAGCGGCAGATTTACGGCTGGAACGAGGAGGTCGAGAGCAACGCCATCGAGTTCTTGATTCATAGCGTTCGCAGAAAGCTCGGAGCCGCGGCGATCCGCAATGTGCGCGGTGTAGGTTGGATGGTGGAGCACGCCTGATGATCAGCTCGCTGCGCGGACGACTGTTCCTCGGGCTGACCGCGATGATCGTGCTGGCCGGCGCGATCGGCGCCATCTTTACCTACAAATGGGCGTTCGATGAAGCCATTGAGATTCAGGATGCCGCCCTGATCCAGATCGCAAGCCTTGCGCAGAGCGGCAGCTTTAACGCCAATGCACCCGTTCCCGAAATCGAAGAGAACGCGCAGCTGCGGCTGATCGACTTGGGAAGGACACTCGGCGGAACGCCGGACGAACGCCGGCTTTTCGGCCTGAAGGACGGTCTGCACACGGCGAGCTGGAATGGGCAGGCGATCCGCGTGCTGCTGCGAACGCGGCCGGACGGAAGCCGGTATGCGGCTGCGCAACCGACCAGCATTCGGGATGACACTGCGGCCGACATGGCGGTGCGCACACTGTTGCCGATCGTCGTACTGATCCCGTGCCTGTTGGTCGTTGCAGGGTTCGTCATAACGCGCTCGCTGCGCCCGCTGATCCGATTGGCCGAAAATCTGGATGCCAGGCGGGCCGATGATCTCAACCCCTTGCCCGTGGCGGACGCTCCGACCGAGCTGAAACCGTTCATCACCTCAATCAACCGATTGCTGATGCGGATAGGGCTTTTGCTCGATCAGCAGCGGCGCTTTGTCGCCGATGCCGCGCATGAGCTACGCACGCCTATCACGGCACTCAGTCTGCAGACGGAAAACCTCGACGCGATCGAGCTTCCAGAGGGCGCGCGAAGCCGCGTGGCTGCGCTCAGGCAGGGGATGCATCGCACCAGGCGCTTGCTCGAGCAACTCCTCGCAGTCGCGCGGTACGAGGCAAAGCCCACCTTCGGTGAAATGCAGCATGTCTCGCTCGACGAAACGGCAAAGGAGGTCGCGGCCGATCTGCTGTCGCAGGCACACGATCGCTGCGTCAGTCTCGGCTTTGAAATCCTGGAACCGGTCGCGGTCAGCGGCGAACCAGTCATGATTGCAACCATGATCCGCAATCTGCTCGACAATGCTCTCCGATTTACGCCGCGTGACGGAAGCATCGATATTGGCATCTATCGACAAGACGAGACCGCGATCCTGCAGATCGAAGACACAGGGCCCGGGATCGCATCCGGCGATTTGTCGCGCATTTTCGAACCTTTCTTTCGCGGCTCCAATCCGGAAGGGGACGGAAGCGGCCTCGGCCTGTCAATCGTGAAGCGCATTGTCGATAGCCTGGGCGGCAACATCGAGCTGGGAAATATCGCGGGCGCAGGCCGGTCGGGACTCCGTGTCATCGTCCGGCTGCCCAGTCTGGATTGAGCGCTGCACGGATGCCTTGGCTCGCAATGACGAGAATCGTTGTTAACGCGTCGAACCGGAAATCCATCATCCGTGATGGTTCAGCCGGTACTCGGGCCGGCTATCGGTGTGAGTCCGCCGCGCACCTTTCGTGCATCGACCGCAGATAGTGCTCGGCGTGCTGGAGGTAGTTCTCCGCCGCGATAGGGTCGCCGTTCAGGGCTTCGGCGCGAGCCAGTTCCAGGTAGCGCTCATAATTCCTTTGCGCACTCTGGGACTGCTTCACAGGGTGAACCCTGGAAGCGCCGTGTCTCCGTGATCGTGGTCTTCTCGACATGGGGATAGCTGCCAATGTTCCGGCGCAGCCGCGAAAGAGCGGCTGTGAGGTTTCGTGCGAGAGCAACAGCCCTCGATCGGACGATATCGCGCCCCGTCAGCGGCGCGCTATCGACGACGACGCGCTCTGGTCCGGGCGGCTTTTTTTGCTGCCGAAGAGCGGCGCGCCGCGCCCTTTGTCTTTGCCGCCTTGCGGGCTGCGGCCGAACGGGATGAGGCGGAGCGTCGCGAGGCGGCGCGTCGCGTCTGCTTCGACAGCGCTGCGCGGGACGCCGTGCTGCGCGGCTCACGCTTGAGGGTGCGCTCGACCGCCCGAGAAACGCGCGGCCGGCGTCGGGGCTTTCGTTTGCCCTGACCCGCTTCATATGCGTATTCGGCACTTCTGCGAGTCTTCGTCTTTGCCTTGCCTTTTCTGGGCGGAGGGAGCCGAACGCCCGCACGGCGCGCCTCGGACAGCCCAATCGCAATCGCCTGCTGCGGCGACCTTGCCCCATGTTGGCCGCGGCGAATCTTGCGGATCTCCTCATGCACAAACTCGCCCGCCTGGGTGGTCGGCGATTTGCCCGCGCGCTTATCCCGTTTGGCCTTTTCTATCGTTCTTCGTTCCGGCATGATTGTTTCTTTTACGATCTCTCGCCCCGCTTATCCCACAGCACTAACGCGCGAACGCGGAAAACGCTCCCCAAAAGCCGCCTGCCTGGTCGCGCATCCGGCGTTTTGCTGCGAAGGGAACATCGGGCGCGGGGGCTTCAAGCGGCTGTTGCTCGATAGGAACCATCGCCGCGGCCAACTCCTTGATATCCAGACCGTTTGATAATTCACGGCACGCGATATCTCCGAGGGTCAAGCCATGGCAACAAAACGCAAGCTGAGCGACAATCTCGATGTCATGGCCTACGAACATCCGAGCGGCGGATGGGGGTCGGTGCGCTCGCTGGCACGGAGCCTGAAACGCGATCAGGTCCCGTTCCTCGGTCCGCGCGTTCTGATGAAACAGAACAAGCCCGATGGTTTCATGTGCGTGAGCTGTGCCTGGGCAAAACCCGCCGACCCGCGGGTCTTCGAATTCTGCGAGAACGGCGCCAAGGCGACCACCTGGGAGATCACCCACAAGCGCGTCACGCCAGAGTTCTTTGCCGAGCACAGCGTGACCCAACTTGAAACCTGGGACGATCATCATCTCGAGGCCGCCGGCCGCTTGACGCATCCGATGCGCTATGACGCGGCTTCGGACAAATATGTGCCGGTGAGCTGGGATGACGCCTTCAGGGACATTGGCAACGAGCTCAGAACGATGGACCCCGACAGTGTCGTCTTCTACACCTCCGGTCGCGCTTCGCTCGAGACCGCCTTCATGTACGGACTGTTCGCGCGAGCTTATGGCACCAACAATCTGCCCGACAGCTCCAACATGTGCCACGAAACCACGTCGGTGGCGCTCCCGGAATCCATCGGTGTGCCGGTAGGCACCTGCACGCTTCACGATTTCGCCAGCACCGATTGCATCTTCTTCTTCGGCCAGAACGTCGGCACATCGAGCCCGCGAATGCTGCATCAGCTTCAGGAAGCGTCGAAACGCGGCGTGCCGATCGTGACTTTCAATCCGCTCCGCGAGCGCGGACTCGTGGAGTTCACGAACCCGCAGTCTCCACTTGAAATGCTGAGCGGCTCATCGACACGGATCACCTCGCAATACCATCAGATCAGAAGCGGCGGCGATACCGCTGCGATTATGGGCATTGCGAAGGCGCTGTTCGCGCTCGAGAAGCAGGCAGGCGCGGCCGAAGCCATCATCGATCGCGACTTCATTCGCGAGCACACGCATGGCTTCGAGGAATTCGCCTCGGCCGTGGATGCCTGTGCATGGTCCGATATCGAGCAACGATCCGGCCTGGCGCGCAGCGCGCTGGAGGCAGCGGCCCATGTTTATGCCCACGCCAAATCAGCGATGTTCATCTATGGCATGGGTCTCACGCAGCACGAGAAGGGCGCGCAGACCGTGCAGACCTTGGTCAATCTCGCGCTGATGCGCGGCAACATCGGCCGTCCCGGTGCCGGCATTTGCCCGGTTCGCGGCCATTCCAACGTGCAGGGACAGCGCACCGTTGGAATCACGGAAAAGCCCGGCATGGTGCCCGCGGACAAGATCAAGACATTGTTCGGCATCGAGGTTCCGAACAAGAAGGGCGTCAACATCGTCGAAGCCTGCGAGCGGATCATCGACGGCTCCATGGAGGCGGTTGTGATGCTTGGCGGCAATCTCGTCCGCTCCGTCCCCGACCACCGGCGGGTCGATCCCGCCTGGCGCAAGTTGCGCCTGACCGTCAATATCCTGACCAAGCTCAATCGGACCGCGCTCGTTCATGGCGAGGTGTCCTACATTCTACCCTGCCTTGGAAGGATCGAAATCGATGAACAGGCCAGCGGCCGACAGGCGGTGGCGATGGAAGACTCGACTGGATGCATGCACGGCTCCTGGGGACAGGTAGAGCCCGCAAGCCCGCATCTGTTGTCCGAGCCGAAGATCATCGCCGAGCTTGCGAAAGCTGCGGCGCCGTCCAAGTCGACCATTCCCTGGGACGACTGGGTCGCCGACTACAGCAAGGTCCGCGACGCGATCGCCGCGACCTACCCGGATATCTTCCATGACTTCAATGCGCGGATGTGGAAGCCAGGCGGCTTCCACCGGCCGCTCGCCGCGCGCGAGCGAAAGTGGAAAACAAAGACCGGCAAGGCGAATTTCATCACGCCGAAATCCCTTGCGACCGACATCGACACGTCGCCTGAGGCGAGAGACATCGTCCAGCTCATTACGCTGCGAAGCAACAGTCAATTCAACACCACCGTCTATAATTATGACGATCGGTTCCGCGGCATTTATGGCTCGAGGAACGTGGTGCTGATGCACATCAACGACATCAATCGCTTCGGACTGAGGGAGGGCAGCCTGGTCACACTGTCGACGGCGGTGAACGACGGGGTCGACCGCAGAGTGGCCGGCCTTCGGGTGGTACGCTACGACATCCCTGAGGGATGCATCGCGGGCTATTATCCGGAGTGCAATCCATTACTCCCGCTGTGGCATCATGAAGAGAAGAGCAAGACGCCGGCGGCGAAATCAATTCCTGTTCGCGTGAGCGCCGATCACCCGAATGTTGACGCCGCCGTTCTCTAGCTGACCTTATTGGCGAATATAGTCCTGATCCCAGGCTGAAAGCGACGCGGTTTCAAAACTTGAAATCCGCGCCTGCATCCTCGTCTTCCTCAGGCTCGCCGGTGCAGAAGCGTATCTCCAGATGATCCTCGAGAATCTTCTCTCCGTCCGCAGTCGTTTCCACCAGACCTGCGCGCTCGGCTGCGTCCCAGGCCTCCTGCTCGGTCGCGAAGATGCGAGTCAACCGTTCGTCGTCCTCGAACACCGCGTAGGCCATGTTCGTCTCCAGATCAAACCCCGCCAGCTATAACTGACGGGGCTTTGAGCTGATGTCTTCGGCTGGACTATCTGCTCACGGGATCAATTCCCGTCGTCGCGGCCCGTTCCAAATTTGCAGCACGCCCGGCGAAGCGATGCCGCGCCGGAAAGGAAGGAAGCGGTGAAGCAATTCGGAGCGCAGGTACCGATGAAGCGGGCCGAGCAGCCGGCGGAGCGCGCGACGGCCTACGTGATGCTTGCCGATCCGCTCTCGAGCTGTACGTCGGGAACGACGGTGGCGGTGACAGGCGGAAAGCCTTTCATCTGACGCGTCCCTCGCATTTAAGGCCCTTGTACCTCGGGCTCCTGGTCGGACGGCCAGTCGATCGGCTTGAAGAGCAATCGGCGGCGCGTCATTTCGTCCTTCAGGCGCTCCGCATAATCCTTTACGCTCGTGCCGGCAAATCGGTGTCGGCCGCCGAGTTTTTTATCCGCCAGCACCTGCCGCCGTACGTTCTCGTAATAGGCGAGGAGACTTGCGTCCGTAATATCGAAAAGTTTCATAGTCCATCCCAAAGAGGTGAGAGGGACTATGTGGCGCTTTCTGTCAGCACGTCTGTGTCATAGGTTAACTCGCGCCAAGGCCCCCGCGCGTCCGGTTAATTTTTCGTCTGCGTTGTGCGCGAAATTAGAGAGCTTGCCCGGAGTTGCGTTCCCTCGAGAGCGGCCCCCGATCGGGGGTTGCTCTGCGAGTTCACCTTCGCCGCTCAAGGGCAAGGATGCCGCCGGCCATCATATCCCATGAACGTTCCTGAAGCCGGATCGTATGAACGATAGCGTTGCGCGCAATAGCTTTCGCCCTGCGCCATGGCGTAGGAATCGCGGTTGTCGAATGCGCGGAACGGCGCTGTCGCAATCGCACCGGCGGTTCCCACAGCGCCGCCGACAATGCCGGCCGCGGCACCGAGCGGATTGAAACCGTAGTCGCGATAGTAGCCCTGATCGTACGCGGGGTAGTAGCCGCCGTTATAGGCGGTGGAACCGCCCTGATCATAGGCGGACGAGCGATCCCGATCGTAGTTCGATCGATTGTACGTGCGGCCACGAACACGATTTTGACGATGGTCTTGCCCATAGTCGTAGCTGCTACGCGAAGCGGTGGGCTCCAGGCCGTAGCGGCTTCCCGGACCGGTCGGGCCGCCCGCTTGCTGCGCCAAGGCCGGCGAGCCTGTCGCGACGAGAACGGCGAGAGCGGCGAGCCAGTATGATGTTCGCATGGTTGTTCTCCAGCTTGGTGAACCCCGCCAACCATGCGCGACACGACTGTGTTCCTATGTATCTTTCCGCTGGTCATCACGAAGATGAAAGAGGAAAGACCCGGAACGCATCGGGCGTCCGGGCCCTTCCGAGGCTGGCGGATGCGCCATGCAGGGGAGCAACAAAGCGCATTCACCACGCAACACGCCAAGCGCTCAGTCTTCCGTTCGTTCCAAACGGCAGTCGCGCGATTCATCGCGAGCCGGCTTTTCGACGCCCGATTCACATATGAGAGTGCCCGGGATGTCTTCGTCAGCGACAATGAATCAGGATCGCATTCGGTGATGTATGCGGTCCGCATCCTCGGCCTCGGCGCGCGCCCCAGCGTGCTGAGGCCGGTTTTTTGCGGATCTGAAGCGGATGCTGTGACTGCGGCCATCGGCGCGGCCTTCGCGCCAGGCGAGGCGTACGGAAGGCGACCTCCCGAGATTCACCTATGATAATGCGTATTCGGCGGTCGTAGCGGCTCTCCGTTCCCGACGTGCTATCGCAGCCAAGCGGCTAGGGCGTCGGCATGACAGCGAGCCGGACACCAGTCAGGCCGATTTGTCGGGGGCCTTGCTGGAGATACGCCTTTTGGGGCTCTTGTCGATCAGGGTGACCACGTCGGCCGGGGGAGGACTTTCGGTGGAAGCCAGCCATTGGTCGACGCGAAGTGCCGTTTCGGTTTGACGAACCTTGTGCCAGAGTTCGGTTTGCTCCGAGCCCGGCGGCAGACTTGTTGCGCGAGTGCGCAACCGCCCCGCCTGCGCCATGAGCCTTTCGGCCAGCGTGGTGGTCTGTTTGAAGCGGCGTCGTTTCTTTACCATGAATCTCTCCGCATCATCTTCCGATTTGCAGAGACCTTAGCGCGTGAAGTGGTACCACGCGCTAACCTAGGTAAAGGACTTGCAGCTATTGTACTTCGCGAACAAACATTTAAAGCGCCGCCAGCAAGCGCGCAACCGGGTTCACGAGGTGTGACCGGGATCGATATGTTTCGGGGTCTTCTTCTCGCGTTGGGGCGTCATCTTGGCGGGATCGCGACCGCCCGGCACGCCGCGTGGACCGAGTTGCTCACGCTGAATGTCGTCTTCGGAGCGTTCAGGTTCAACGGCGTTTGGCTCGCGATTTTTGGCCATGCAAGTCTCCTTTTCAGCTTGAGCGCGTCGATGGAGCTTCGCGTTTCCGATCATGATCGAATGTACAAAGATCTCGCGACCCGGCTAGCCGTCTCTTTCGATGCTACCGTCGCGAAGCACCCGGTAGTGCTGACCGCGCCATTCAACGACGCCACCGAAGAAGCTGTAGACAAAGACGACGAATGAGATCGCGTCGTGCAGCGCAAGTAGCAACAAGCTGTGCCGGGGCAGGTTGAAAGAGCGTTCAACACTGAAGGTCAGGATGGCGCGGCTGACGAAGGCGATACTGGGCAAGGCAATCGGATGCCTTGCTCCCAGGAGCGCGGCAACTATCGACAACATCAGCGGATGCATGAAGATGGTCCCGATATAGCCGACTGGATCGACCGAGCGAATGGTGCGAGACGACCGCATGTGGTGCTCCCAGAATGCCCGGAAGTTGCGATCGAAACAGGCGTGGCCGACCGCCCAGCGAGGGATGACCACATCCAGTCCGGCTGCTCGGACCGCTTTGCCGATGGCATAATCGTCCGCGAGCTCGTCCAGATATGGCTTGAGACCGCCAATGCGCTTGAGCACGTCGCGTCGCATGGCGATCGCCGAACCGAAGCAGGGCCTGGCCGCGCCAAATGTCAGCGCCACCATGACATTTGGCAGAAATTGCGCGTTGATGTTGAGTGCCGATACGTGAGCCCAGACGCCGCCGGCTGCAACTCCGTAGTACAGGCAGGTCACCGCTCCTATGCGGGTGTTCTCAAGCTCCGCAACGAGGCGTTCGAGAAACCGATCTTCGACGATGATATCGCTGTCGGACAGGACGACGATGTCGTGGCGGGCCTTCGTTTCCATATTGACGAGGTTTGCAATCTTCGGGTTCTCGCCGCGCGAACGGTCGTCGATAACAAGCTCTATCTCGTTGGCGGGGTTCAGCCTTTGCACCAGCCGAACAACTGCATTGGCCGGATCCGCAGGTTGCTGGGTTCCGCAGACGATTTGCACCTTTCCTCCGTATCGTTGTCTGCAAAGCGCCAGGAGGCGCGTGAACAAGCCAGGCTCGCTGCCGTGCAGCGGCTTCAATATCGTGACCGGCTTCGGTGAATGGATGGCCGCCTCTGAAGGCTTGTTGAATCGCGGCGCAAGAATCGCGGCTACAACGTTGTAGGCGATTCCGAGAATCGCACCCGCTACGCAGATCTGACAAACGACATGCATACTCTCAGTCAGGCTAAACATGTTTGAATGGCGAACCTTCTTATCGGGAGTAATTGGAAGCGTGCGGGTCGCGTAGGATTGCCGGCCGCGCACCCCAATGAAATTCGCCGCAAGCGCGGCCGCGTTCGCTCGATGCGATCGCGATCTCTGCGTGTGCAGCTTACAAGACTCGAACGTGAGCGGGGTCCGTCCGTTCCTAACAGGCGAGGAGCCGGCAACAGGCGATTAACGTATGTTTACGAAGTCCAGGCGGCCATCCGTGTCGGGCCGCCATCGGTGGCGCGCGTTGCGTCGAAGGCACCTGAAATAGCAACGAACTGCGGGTGATCGCGTTACGCAGATGGCTCACGGTCAGTCGTGAGTGAGGGCGGATCGGGCGCCGGAAATGCGCCGGTCAGGTTGCGAGCTTCTCCGGAAATGCCAGTCACGAGGCTTCTTCGAGGTCCCAGAACGGCCGCTCAAACCGGGCGGGCGATCATTTGCGCGGCTCTTGCGCTCGAAGCCGAGATCGTCAAGCGGCAGTTCGAGGGGGAGCCGTGGGGAGCGGACTTCGACGACATCTCGGAGTACATTGCTCGCGCGGCCAGCGAGGGTTGCCGTGGCATCGTCAGTTATGGCGTGGCCGGGGGGCTTTGTCCTCAATTGCGCTCCGGCGACATCGTGGTCGGGTCTGAAATCGTCAGCCAAAACGAAACGATCCCAACAGACGATATTTGGGCCGCATGGCTTCTTTCCGCCATTCCGACGGCCGTGTACGGACCCATCGCCGGGGTAGACGTCCCCGTCATTACCAGCGCGTCGCGAGCCGAACTGCGGCTTCGATCGGGCGCATTGACCGCAGATATGGAATCCCACGTTATCGCGCGCTTGGCCGCGGCGAACGCGCTGCGGTTTGTTGCCTTGCGTGTCGTCATCGACGCTGTAGGGCGTAACGTCCCGCAGACGGCTCTTGCTTGCGTGTCCAGCGACGGCAGAACCAGTCGCTGGCGGCTCACTCGCCTGCTGCTTGGCCGGCCGACCGATACGCTCGACGTGCTCAAGCTGTGGGCGGATTGGTGGCCGGTTCGCAAGTCCCTTCTCTGTTGCTGCGACGCTCTTGGCTCAAGTGTGCGCGCAATCGAACTGTAGAGCGCGAGCCGGGATCGACGCCTTTGTTCAGGAGGCCTTCGATGAAAAAATCCGCAGATGTGTTGCTTACAGGTGCGAGCGGTTTCGTTGGATCTGCCGTACTTCGCGGACTGCTTCGCGAAGGCTACACGGTCAGGGCACTGGTCCGCCCAAGCAGCCATTATGAGGATTTGGTTGCGCGCAGCGTCGAGTTCGTCAAGGGGGATTTGAGAGACCGCTCGTCTCTCGAAGGCGTATGCGCCGGCTGCAAATATCTGTTTCATGTCGCGGCCGACTACAGGCTATCTCTTTGGGACGGTGCCGGGGTTGTCGCCACCAATGTCGGCGGCACGGGCAACCTCATGGAAGAGGCGATGCGCGCCGGAATAGAGCGGATCGTCTACACCAGCAGCGTGGCGACGCTAAACAACAGGGAGGACGGCGAACCGGCCGACGAAGTCGCAAATCTGCCGCTTGATCGCGCGATCGGAGCCTACAAGCGAAGCAAGCTTATGGCCGAACGATTGGTCCTCGACTTGATCCGCGAGAAGGGGCTGCCCGCAGTTATCGTGAACCCATCCACACCGATCGGGCCGCGCGACATCAGGCCAACGCCCACCGGGAAAATCGTCATCGCTGCCGCGTCTGGTCGAATTCCGGTCTATGTCGACACCGGATTGAACCTTGTGCACGTCGATGATGTCGCCTGGGGTCATCTCGCGGCGCTGCGGCGAGGCAGGATCGGCGAACGCTACATCCTTGGCGGCCAGAATATTTTATTCTCGCAGATGTTGGCTGAGGTCGCGGCGTCGGTCGATCGCAGCTGTCCAAAATATCGAATACCCTGGTATCTCGCGGCGCCGGCCGCGATCGCGGGGGAGGCGGAAGCGTTTCTGACAGGCCGCGAGCCGCTTGCCACCTGGGCGGGAGTTCGCCTGGCGAGCCACAGGATGTTCTTCACATCCGGAAAGGCAGAGCGGGAGCTCGGATATCGTGCGCGGCCACATCTGGAGGCCCTGAGCGACGCGATCGCGTGGTTTCGCAGCCGCGGATACTTGCGGTCGCCCATGAAAACGCCGAGGTTTGGAATCGGCCGCTCACGCTTCGGCTAAAGCACGATTCAAAAAAGTCTGCCCGCACCTGGATAGCGGGGCGCGAAGTGGTTTTCCTTCGCGACAAACGCGCAGCGTTCGCGCGGAGATCGCGCCCAACCGAGAATCTGGAGCGCGACGGCGCTTCTTCTTCATGCCATCGCGCTACAGTTGCGGTGAAGTCTCTCCAGGCGCCCCGAACCGCCTCATCAGCTCGTTGCGATGCAGATAGACCGGCACGTTGTCGCGGCGGAGGAAATCGCTCCGAAGCGCTCCCGGATTTTGGGACATCACGATCATCGAGATCAGGATGCTTTCGCCAAATAGGTGCAACCTTTGATAAAGGGTGCGGTTCGGAGTGGGATCGACGGCGCGGACAAAGCCATATCGTGCCGCCAAACGGGTCACGAGTTCGGTTTGCTCCGTCGAGACGAACACCATATTTCCGCCGGCGGCCACAATGTCGTCGAACGCGGGACGGCTTGCCACGAAGGCTGCAAGCTCTTGAAGGGATATTTCGAGGCCGTCACAGATGCCTCGCGCCCAGCCGAGCGTCGGACCTTGAGGCGGAAACGGTGGAATGTGCTCGTTCCACAGGTGCAGATTGAAAACGCGACGACCCGCAGACAGGCGCGTCCCATCCACAAGAGCAATGTCCCGTGCAATTGCAGCAATATGCAGCCGAAACATGCAGTGGGGGCAATCGCTGTACTCGAATATGCCTTGCCTGTCGCGCAGCGCCCTGTCGATCGTCGAAACCAGGGAATTCAACATCGTCACACCACTACATCAGGTCCAATCAAGCTTTCCGGCGATTTGAACGGGTCTGCTTTCTTCCGGGAGCGCGGCGTCCCGGTATTGATACGCGCGGGTCCAGGGACGCCGAACCTCGCCGCTGGACGAGGGTTTGAAAGACAGCACTTGCGCGACCGAGAGCCAGCCGTGATCGAAGGCGTAAGCCATGCCGGCCAGAAAGACCCGCCATATCCGAAAGACTTCCGGGCCGGCCGCTTCGATCGCCTGATCGCGGTTGGCTTCCAGACGCCGGCTCCAGTGTTGCAGGGTCAGGGCATAGTGGGGTCTGAGGTCTTCAGCATCCGCAAATTCAAGACCGGCTTGCGACAACTCGATCAACACGCGCGACAGATGGGGGACGGCGCCGCCCGGAAACACATGGCGATCGATGAAGCGGCCGCCCGGAGGGCCGCGGGGCCGGCCGGACGCGTCGGTCGATACGATGCCGTGATTGAGAAATACGCCGCCCGGCCGGAGCATTCTTGCGACGGCCTGAAAATAGGTAGGCAAATTGCGTAGGCCCACGTGCTCGTACATTCCGACGGAGACGATCTTGTCGAACGCTTCGCACTCCCGAATGTCCATGTAATGCTGCAAACGAATTTCGATCAGATTGGCCAATCCCGATGACGCCATCGTTTCGCTCGCGCTCGCATATTGCCGCTCGCTCAAGGTCACGCCGACCCCGTGGACGCCGTATTTTTCCGCGGCCCATTGCAACAACCCGCCCCAGCCGCAGCCGATGTCGAGCAGTCGCTCGCCCGGCCGCAGCAGAAGCTTGCGGCAGATATGATCCAGCTTCTGTTGCTGGGCGGTGTGGATGTCCTCATCTCCCGAGTGGAAATAAGCGCAGGAGTAAATCCCCCGGCGATCGAGCCAGAGACGGTAGAATTCGTTTCCGACATCATAGTGATGGCTGATATTGGCCGCGTCGCGCTTTTTGGAGTTGATCGCAGGCAGGGCGGCCGCCATGCGTGCCAGTCCGCGCATTGGAGGAAATCTCCCAAGTCTCTCCGCGAGCGAAATTCCTGTCTTCAGAACGGCCTCGATCGGTCCGTCGACAGAGATCTGGCCGGCGACGTAGGCGTCGGCCGCGCGAGCGAAGTCACCCCTGGCGAGCGCTTTAAGGGGGCCGTTCGAATGAAAGGTGATCGTGACCGCAGGATTTGGCGCGAAATCGAAGCTGTCGCGGTTGGGAAACACCAGCCGCAGCGGTGGAGCATCATTGCCGAATCGGCTGCGTACCAGGTCAAGAAGATGATTTCGCAGCATGATTGGTCTCCGCAGGAACGTCTTTTCGCGTTGGAAGGTCCGTCTCCTCGTCGTAGAGGACCGCGAGCGTGGCCTTGATCACGAGCGCCACCGGGACCGCGGTGATCACCCCGATCACGCCGAACAGTGTGCCTCCCGCCAGGAAGCAAAAGATGATGAGCGCGGGATGCACGCGACCAGCCGCTCCCAGCACGACCGGCCCGAACAGTTGATCAATGGAGAGCCGCAGCGCAGTGAGATAGACCGCATAGCCTATAATGGCGCCAAGTCCGGCATTGTGTTGAATGGCCACAAGCCCCGCGATGGCTGCTGCCACCGCCGGACCGACGATCGGGATCGCCTCCAGGATTCCGGTTATCAAGGCCAGAAACACGGCGTGCGGGACTCCGAGCACCAGCCCGAGGCCCACATAGGCGAACGCGGCGGCGAAACACACGACCGCGATGACGCCGATGAAATAGCGCCTCAGGACCGGGTCGAGCTGCAAGAGAATATGGTCCTCGATCAGCGGTCGTTCGCCGGGTGGAACGAGCCATAGCAGCCCGCGAACGATCGATGGGCCGCTGATCATGAAGAAGAACAGCAGGACGAGCGTCAGCAGGAAACCAAACCCGCTCACGAATGTGGCTCCAGCAATCACGGAAATAACGCGCGCATTGCCCACCCATTCGCGAACTGCCTGGCCGATGGCTTGCGCAAGCTGATGCGCATTCATCGGCTGCCCAAGCAGGTTGACCGTACGGCTGCCGACGAGAATTTGAGCGAGGCGCTCGAGCGTTCCCTGAAGGTCGGTTGCCATGTGTGTCAGCTCGCTCGCCAGGGGTGGAATGCCGAGCAGGCCGATGACGCCGCCGAATGCCAGCAATATGAGATACGCGACAATCGCAACAAGCAGGCGGGGCAGCCGCGCCTTCGTGGCTACGAACGCGATCGCCGGCGCGCAGATGTAACTGGCGACCCCGGCGAGGACGAACGGGATCAGAACCAGTTGCAACTCGTAGAGCGTGAGGGCCGCCGCTGCGATGATGAACAGAATGGTGCCGGTCGAGATCCGGCTGACGTGCTCGTAATCTGACTGCGGCTGTGCGCGGATCGCTCTCGGGCTCACGGATAGCTCCGGCCTTTCCAAACGATCCTGCCGCGCCAGTGACG
>Ga0070734_10002664_pt1 | contig 20787 bp, 14 predicted proteins | sample Coa_R1_8_FD_66444 | JGI IMG/M metagenome (GOLD analysis project Ga0070734, IMG submission 66444) | Surface soil microbial communities from Centralia Pennsylvania, which are recovering from an underground coalmine fire - Coalmine... | ecosystem: Environmental > Terrestrial > Soil > Unclassified ...
GCTGCGCGACCTGGTTCGCGGGTTGGGAGAAGACCTTGGAGTCGGCCGAAACGATACCAACGGCACAAGAAATACCGATAAGCCATCCAGCGAGTTTCATATCAGCCACCGCCTAGCGAGGTTCATCTGGGATTTCCAGGTGAACACTGAATATGAGGCGCATCGTAGCGACTTTCCGGGCTTCCCGGAAGGGCGGTTCGTGCTGGTGGCCGGTCGCTTGCAATCCGAGCCCGAATTGGCGTTGAAGATGAACAACGGATGATAGCAGGTGCATTCGTAATGGCCGTGCAGTGGCGATGGTGCCGTACAGCGATTTTCCGTAGAGTCCACGCATCGTTTTCGCCATCTCATTTGAGAAGCCCTTCTCGACCTGCGCAATTAGCTCTGGACGATAATGGGATCACCGCGGGCTTATCGAAAAGCCCGGAGCCCAGGGATCGCAATCCGGCAAGTTCATTGAGGCGATGGTACGCGTCGGCTGCCTTTCTGGAGATCCCGCGCCCGTTTGTGCACGCCATCGCTCTATGCGTTTTCGAGGCGACGTTCCGTAATCATGCGGCGCAAAAACTCTGCGTCTCGTCTGCGACCTTGCTCCTGATCGAGGTAGTACATGCCTTTGTGCGTTCTGAACCGCTGGGCCGTGCCTACCGCCTTGGCCGCTGTCTGAAACACTACGGCGGTGGAAGCGGCGAACAGTTCGTTTGCTCTGGCGCTTCCGAGCTTCTTTTTCATGCAGTTGGATAGATATTCATAATCGTCGGTTCGCCGGTCCTTGCGCAAAACCTGCTGCCAGACGGTCGTCATCCTGTCATCTGTGAGGAGATGCTCAACGACTTCGACCTGCCTGAGGTCTTCCGACTGACGAGCTACCCACTTGCCTGTCAGGTACCGGACGTCGTCCGGTACCCATGGCGGCACTTTGAAAGTCTTGAACCCGTTGCCGCAAGCGACGTGGTTGGCTCCGTTGGCTCAGCTTGCGATCGATCTTGGGGCCGAGTCGTATAGCTCGCGACTGGACAACGCTTGCGGGCCATCTCAGCGTCGTCGCATTGTGCGATTTGCGACTTAAGCCGTCGCAGTTCCACCTCGATCTTAGGTGGTCCGTCGCGCTAACTAAGTTCGCCATCCCACGCGATGGCCCGGGGACTCGCCGCTACGGGCTGCGGTCAGGATTGTGAACTCCAGGGGCTTAGCCGCCAGGCCCTCCTGCTTGCGTAGCTCGGCCATGAACTCCGGGATCTGCTCCCATGGCAGCGCCTGGTGGTTCTCGACCTGGTGGACCTTACCGCGCGCCGGTAGCAGGTGACTGAGGTGCCCTAGCCATCGGGCGGGGTTCTCGCCGGTGCGATACTTGTTCACCCGTGCCCAATCCAGGATGGTCTCGATCCTGCCACGGATCCTGCTGGCGGTCCCGTTCTTCTCGCTCCAGATCGGTTACAGGATTTGCATCACCATCCCGGTGTTGATGCCCTGCACCGGCAGGTTCCCGATGACCGGATAGGCATAGGTCGAGAGCGTGTTGTGCACACTGCTGCCGGTGCTTGGCATTCCGCCACCCATGTGTCGTCGGGGTCGGACAGTAGAAATCTGGCGGAGACGGAGGGATTCGAACCCTCGATAGGGCTTTAGACCCTATAACGGTTTAGCAAACCGCCGCCTTCAGCCACTCGGCCACGTCTCCGTCCAAGTCGATATGCCTGAGACTGACCGGACAGGCAAGCGGATGTGCGCGACTTTGGACCGGAGAGTGTTCGGCCGACTTTTAGACCCGCGATGCGGAACGAGCGGGGCATCATCGGCAGTCTCGGAATTTCCCGCGGCATCGCACGCGGTGCCGACAGCATGACCCGAGAAACAACCACATGCCGGGAAACCCACGAGGCGCCGGCGAGAGGTGGCACAAATCCTTCAACGGTTGCCCGCTGACGACAGGCTGCGGAAGCCGCATCCTGTACCCCGAACGTCCAACTGCCGCTGGAGGTTCGGGAGCTTCAAGCCTCAGTCTCGCCGACGCCCTTTGTCGTCGACCCCGGCGCCGCCGCGGCGACCCGCACTGCAATCTTGCACTTTGCAAATTTGCATCTGACACCACCGGGTGGACGCGAAGTCTCCGACCGGCTCGGAGCATGTTGCTCCGAGGCGAGGTTACTTCTTCTTCTTCGCGGCTACCTTGCGCTTCGCAGGAGCCTTCTTCTTCGCGGCGGTCTTCGCCTTCGTTGCCTTCTTCACCATGCTGCCCTCCTAGCCAAGTCTAGTGGCGGTGTCGCATCAGCACCTACGCGAATCGTAGGCACTGCATCTCGATTACTACAGCGGAAAGAAAAAAACATCTTCCACATTAATGAAACGTGTATGGGCGCGCCCGCGCAGGCGCCAACGAAGCACCACGTCGGGCTCGCTTCGACGTGATCGCGTGCGCTCTCGCGGCAGCGCGTGCAGCATTGGAACCAAATTTTTGAAATCGCAGAAGCGCCTGTGGAATCGCCACTTCTGTGATGCGTAAATTCCGACATGCGACCGCGCGTGCGGTCTGGCGGTGTCATGCGTGACACCGCTGCGAGGCAAATGCGCGCCATCTCGGACGCCGGATTCGACCCTCAAAAAAAATTGCGAAAATCTCGGCCGAGGCGCGATGTCGACGGTCGTGAGACGGTCGTGAGATGACGGAATCGAGCGAATCGACGCGAACGATTCGCAAAACCGGCGTCCGGATTCGCTCCCGCATGCTCTCACGGGAGGCAAGCCGAGGTCGTGGCGACGACTCAGATGTGGAGCTTTGTCCTAAGGAGGTCGTTCACGGTCTGCGGATTGGCCTTGCCGCCGGACGCCTTCATCACCTGGCCGACGAACCATCCGATCATCGCGGGCTTTGTTTTCGCCTGCTCGACCTTGTCGGGATTGCGGGCAATGACATCCTCCACGAGCTTCTCGATCGCTGAGGTGTCCGTGACCTGGGTCATGGCTCGTGCCTCGACGATCGCGCGCGGTTCCCCGCCTTCGGTCCACACGATCTCGAACAGCTCCTTGGCGATCTTGCCCGAAATGGTGCCTTCGGCAATCAGATCCAGGATTGCACCGAGCTGGGCCGACGAAACCGGCGAAGCCGTGATCGGGAGGCCCTCGCGGTTGAGGCGTCCGAACAGCTCGTTGAGCACCCAATTCGCTGCGAGCTTGGGATCTCGCGTGCTGCCGTCCGTGCGGGCGACGATAGCTTCGAAGAAATCCGCGCTCTCCTTTTCGGCGACCAGCACACCGGCATCGTAGCCGGCAAGCCCGAAGCTCGACATGAAACGCGCCTTCTTCTCGTCGGGAAGTTCCGGCAGTTCGCCGCGCAGCTTCCCGACATAGGCCTCGGTCAGTTCCAGCGGCAGCAAGTCGGGGTCCGGGAAGTAGCGGTAGTCATGGGCCTCCTCCTTGTTGCGCATGGAGCGGGTCTGGTTGCGGCCGGGATCGTAGAGCCGCGTTTCCTGCTCGATCGACCCGCCGTCTTCAAGGATTTCGATCTGTCGGCGCGCTTCGCATTCGATCGCCTGACCGATAAAACGGATCGAGTTGACATTCTTGATCTCGCAACGGGTGCCGAGCGGATCGCCTGGCCGACGTACCGATACATTGATGTCGGCGCGCAGATTGCCTTTCTCCATGTCGCCGTCGCAGGTGCCGAGATAGCGCATGATTGCGCGCACCTTGGTGAGATAGGCCTTGGCCTCCTCCGACGACCGCAGATCCGGTTTCGAAACGATTTCCATGAGGGCGACGCCGGATCGGTTGAGATCGACCAGCGACATGGCCGGGTGCTGATCGTGCAGCGACTTGCCGGCATCCTGCTCAAGATGCAGCCGCTCGATGCCGACCCGCACGGTGCCGTACGGCATGTCGACGGCGACCTCGCCCTCGCCCACGACCGGCGACTTGTACTGACTGATCTGGTAGCCCTGCGGCAAGTCGGGATAGAAATAGTTCTTGCGGTCGAACACCGAACGCAGATTGATCTTCGCATTGAGGCCGAGCCCGGTGCGCACCGCCTGGGCGATGCATTCCTCATTGATCACCGGCAGCATCCCGGGCATGGCGGCATCCACCAGCGACACGTGCGAATTCGGCTCCCCCCCGAATGCGGTGGCGGCGCCGGAAAACAGCTTCGACTTCGAATTGACCTGGGCATGGACTTCCAGCCCGATAACGACTTCCCAGTCGCCGGTCGCACCTTTGATGAGCTTCGAGGTCGAGGTTTGCACGTTCATGGCGGCCCCATGGCTGACGGACCTCAGGCTTCGCGCGGAGGCGCGATGGCGTCAAGGGCTCACCCTTACCCTGCTGTCACCGCTCGGCTTGACCGGGCGATCCGGTAACCCTCCCTCCCCTCCCCAGCATGCGGGGGAGGGAGAGAGGGAGGCGCGGTCAATCCGGGCAATGACACTCCATAGGATCAACAATATCGAACGATGATCGAAACACCTACACCGCCCGCACCTCGACCACGCCGGGAACAGCTTTGATGGCGCCGGCGATTTGCGGGCTCACCTTGTAGCGGCCCGGCAGCTTCACCTCGACTTCCGCGCCGGCACCGAGCAGCACGATGAGGTTGACCTCGCCATCCCCCTCGCCGCGATCGCCGGCCTTGTCGAGGCGTTTTGCCACGGCATCGAGCGGAGTTTCGTCGCGCACGAAGATACGCAAGCCCTTTTGCACTTTCGCGGCCGCGCGATCGAGCAATTCGACGGTCTGAACGCGGGCCCGGACCTCGTCGCCCTGCGCCTCCGCGGTCATCTGGAGCAGCACCGGACTGCCGGGCTCCAGCAGATCGCGGTATTGCTGCAGCCCCTCGGCAAAAATCACGGCCTCATATTGGCCGGACGGATCCGACAGCCCGATGATGCCCATCTTGTTGCCGGTCTTGGTACGCCGTTCCGCCCGCGACACTACGGTGGCGGCAACCCTGCCGGCGGTGACGCCCGATTTGACCGCGCGGGAAAACGTCGCCCAGGTTTGCACCTGCATGTTGGCGAGCACGCCCGCATAGTCGTCGAGCGGATGGCCAGTGAGGAAAAATCCGACCGCATCATATTCGCGCTGAAGCCGTTCAGCCGGCAGCCAGCTCGGCACGTCCGGAAGCTTGATCCGCTCAGGCACGATGGAGCCCCCAAAAAGCTCAGTCTGGCCGCTCGCGGCAGCCGCTTGGGTGCGCTGCGCGGTCGCAAGCACCACGTCGATGGCAGCCATCGCGCGCGCGCGATCGCGCTCCAACTCATCGAACGCCCCGGCGGCAACGAGGCTTTCAAGGACCCGCTTGTTGACTGCACGCGCATTGATCCGCCTCGCAAAATCGCCGAGGTCTGTGAACGGCCGGTCGCGCACCGCGACGATGGCTTCGATCGCCGACCTCCCGACGCCCTTGAGAGCCGCGAGCGCATAGCGGATGGTGTTGCCCGCAACGTCGAAATCCGCGCCCGATCGATTAATTGACGGTGGTTCGACCGTGATGCCGAGGCGCCGGGCCTCGGAACGAAATTCGGCGAGCTTGTCGGTGTTGCCCATGTCGAGCGTCATCGACGCCGCCAGGAATTCGACCGGATAGTTCGCCTTGAGGTAGGCGGTCTGATAGGTGAGCAGCGCATAGGGCGCCGAATGCGACTTATTGAAGCCGTAGTCGGCGAACTTGGCGCAGGCCTCGAATATGGCCTCCGCATCGGGCAACGCGATTCCCCGAGCGACGGCGCCGGACAGGAAACGCTCGCGCTGCTGCTCCATTTCCTTGCGGATCTTCTTGCCCATTGCGCGGCGCAACAGGTCCGCCTCGCCGAGACTGTAGCCGGCGAGGTCCTGGGCGATCTTCATCACCTGTTCCTGATAGGTGATGATGCCGTAGGTCGGCTCCAGGATCGGCTGCAGCTTCGGATGCAGATAGTCGGTGCGTTCCTGGCCGAGCTTGCGGGCGCAATAGGTCGGGATGTTCGCCATCGGGCCGGGCCGATACAGTGCGACCAGCACGACAAGATCCTCGAATCGGTCGGGGCGCATGTCGACAAGGGCGCGGCGCATGCCCTGACTTTCCACCTGGAAGATGCCGACCGTCTCGCCCCGTGCCAGCATCTCGTAGGTCTTCGCGTCGTCGAGCGGGATGCGGGAGAGGTCGACCTCGATACCGCGCGCCGCGATCAGCTTCACTGCGGTTTCGAGCACCGTGAGCGTCTTGAGGCCGAGGAAATCGAATTTGACAAGGCCGGCCTGCTCGACCCATTTCATGTTGAACTGGGTGACCGGCATGTCGGACTTTGGATCGCGGTAGAGCGGCACCAGCTCATCCAGCCGACGGTCGCCGATCACGATGCCGGCCGCGTGGGTTGAGGCGTGGCGGTACAGCCCTTCCAATTTCTCCGCGATCGCGAAGGCGCGGGCGACGATCGGCTGACTGTCGCGCTCGGCCTGCAGCCGCGGCTCATCCGCGATTGCGCGCGACAGCGTGATGGGTGCGGCCGGGTTCTGCGGCACAAGCTTGCACAGCTTGTCGACCTGGCCGTAGGGCATTTCCAAAACACGGCCGACGTCGCGCAGGACGCCACGAGCCTGCAGGCTGCCGAAGGTGATGATCTGCGCGACCTGATCGCGGCCGTAGCGGCTTTGCACGTAACGTATCACTTCGTCGCGGCGGGTCTGGCAGAAGTCGATGTCGAAGTCGGGCATCGATACGCGCTCCGGATTGAGGAAACGCTCGAAGATGAGCCCGAACCGGATTGGATCGAGGTCCGTGATCGTCAGCGCGTAGGCGACGAGGGAGCCGGCGCCCGAACCGCGGCCGGGGCCCACCGGAATCCGCTTTGATTTGGCCCACTGGATAAAGTCCGCGACAATCAGGAAGTACCCCGGATATTTCATCCGCTCGATGACGCCGAGCTCGAAATCGAGCCGCTCCCAATACTGCTCCTCGGTGAAGCCCGTCGCGATGCCGTGGGCTCCAATGCGCCGCCGGAGCCCCGCACCGGCCTGGCGGCGCAGTTCGGCAGCTTCATCGACGGCCGCTCCGGCCGCACCCTGCTGCGGCGCCGAGAAGCGCGGCAGGATCGGCTTGCGCTGAACAGGGCGAAACGACGAACGCTCGGCGATCTCGACCGTCGAGGCCAGCGCCTCCGGCAGATCGCGAAACAGCGCCATCATCTCGGCGCGCGTCTTGAAGCGGTGTTCAATGGTGAGGTGCCGGCGTTCGGTCTCGGCCAGGAGCCGTCCCTCGGCGATGCACAGCAGTGCATCGTGGGCCTCGTAATCCTCCGCGGTCGCGAAGTACGGTTCGTTGGTGGCGACGAGCGCAATCCCCTTGGCGTAGGCAAGATCGATCAGCGCCGGCTCAGTCATCCGCTCCTCCGCGGTGCCGTGGCGCTGCAGTTCTATATAGAGTCGGTCACCGAACAGCTGCAGCAGCGCGTCGGCGCGGGGCTCCGCGAGGTGCGGCTGTCCCGACGCCAGCGCGCGGTCGAGCAAGCCGTCCGGGCCGCCGGTCAGCGCGATCAGACCGTCCGCATGGCCGTCGAGCCATTCGAGCTTGATGTGAGGCAGTTCGGTGGCGGGATGATCCAGGAAGGTGCGCGAATTGAGATGAAGCAGATTGCGGTAGCCGGTTTCGGTCGCGGCGAGCAGAACCAGCCGCGGCAGCGATTGCGCCGTGCCGCCCGTCCCGGCCGAGCGCGGCTGGCGGTCCTGGTCTGCACAATCGACCGACAACGTGCAGCCGATGATCGGCTGAATGCCGGCTCCCGCCATCTTGTCGGAGAATTCCAGCGCTCCGAACATGTTGTTGGTATCGGTGAGTGCGACCGCCGCCTGGCGGTCCGCCTTGGCGAGTTCCGCAAGCCGCGCGATTGGCAAGGCGCCTTCAAGCAGCGAATAGGCGGAATGCAGGTGGAGATGGACGAAGCCGAGCCCCATAAGCGTGCTTTCTGTGCGTGGTTTCTGTGGAGATGCCGGAGCGGAGTTCGACGTCGAGACGAAGCGACGGCCGACTCCGCAGCGCCGTGATGGTGCGAATTCGGTGCTGCTCTGTCCACCATGGATGGCCCTCGGATCGCGCCGTGCACAACTTCCTGCGTGACACGATTCGGGTGTCGTGCAACGCGGTCACAATCCTGACGACAGCACCTCGGCCCAAATTGCGATCATGCCGATGAACAGCGCTATCGACGCCAGTGCAGCGGCTTCTTCCACGACAGCCCGAAGCATATTGCCCTCCCTTCAGAACGTACAAAGAACATAGTTCATGATTTGTTCTAACGTCAAGCCTGCGCGAGCTCGATGGCACATTTCTGCTCCGCAGCGCCTTTGCGCGCCATATGGGCGCCCAGCTTGTCAGGGTCTTCTTGACGCGCGACTTGTCAGGATTTGTCTGACTGACAGGCTTATCCTGACAGCGAAGGAGATGGCTTATGTCAGAGGCGGCAAGAGATAAGGCAGAGCCAGCACAAACGGCGGGTGGTCCCGGGCCGACGAAAACTCTCTATTGCTCGTTCTGCTTCAAATCACAGCATGAGGTGAGGAAGCTGATTGCAGGTCCTGCCGCCATCTTCATCTGCGATGAGTGCATCGAGCTGTGTAATGAAGTCATTGCTGGTCGCTTTCCAGATAAGTCGAAAATCACTTCTGACCGAGACTTGCCGACCGAACGTTTGCTGGCGCGACTTCAACCAATCGAGGACACCTTTCAGGGCAAGGGTAATCAGCTCCAATGGGTGGTCGATCTCCTTCGATCCCGCGACGTCAGTTGGGCCCAAATCGGAGCGGCATTGGGCATCTCGCGCCAATCTGCATGGGAACGGTTTTCCTGAGCGACTCAGAGGCCGCAAGCCCGGCAGAAATTCCAAGCAGAGGCAACTCGTGGCGACATCCCCTGCATGATGTCACGCGATGCCGGAGTCAGCAGCCGGCTCGGCCGCCGCTCGCAGCTGCCTTGTCGCCGCGAGCCGCATCGGCACCAGCCCGACCGACAGGGTCGTGATCCAGACGAGCCGGGCGCCATAGCGGTTGTGCGGATTAGACAGGATTCCGCATACCGCTGCGTTCACCAACACCGCGATCGTGACGGTCGTAGCCAGGAGCCCAAGATCGGCCAGATCATTGCGACGCCGGGCCAGGATAACAAGTGGCAGTGCCAGCATCGATAGCAGCGCGATCGGCACGTGCAATGCGTTGAGGGCGCGGAAGCTGATCTCGCCATGTTGCTGCCGGGCTGCACGCATATCGGCAGCTATGCTCGGCATGTAACGATCGATGATGCCGTAGGTGTGCCAGATTCGCGCGAGCACGCCCTCGCCGCTCTCGACCAGTAAGAGCTGCTGGACGAAATCTCCGATCGCCGCCGAGATCTGTTCGCGCGGATAGTCGACCAGACTTTCCAACACGATCGTGCGCATTTCCTCACCGAGCCCGGCGAAACGGCCGAGTTCATTGAACGGCCCGTCACTCCACAGGAATGCATCGGCATTCGTGGGAAGCCGGTGGCGATAGGGGCACAGTTTGAAACTTCGCTCCGGGCAATGGTCATCGAGATAGCGCACCACAATGCCATCCTGCAGCATGCGCGCAAATACGATGCCATAGCCGCCGGGCGTCCATGCGAGACGACCTGAGAGCCCGAAATTGGCTGTGAGCAACATTGCGGCGCCGAGCCCAAGCGCGCCGACACCCGTCCAAACCGCCGAAAGCGCCACGACGTCGCGATAGCGCAAACGCAGGATGGCCGCGCCCGCCACGACGGCGAGCAACACTGCGAGTGTCGCGCTATGCGTTGCCGCCGCGAACGCGACGAACAGGATCAACGCTGCGCGTTCGCACCGGCTAACCTTGTCGGGAACAAACAAAAGCAGGTGCAAGGCGAGCACGGAGGTTCCAGCAAAAATATCCGTGAGCAGGATATCGGCGATCCACGGCAACGAGGTGGCGACAGTGAGCACCGCCGCGGTGCCGAGCAGCGCGAATCGGCGGTCGCCAAAACCGTAGGCGCGCAACATGAGCGCGAGTATCCACACGGCCGCCGCCGCTTGCACGATCACCACAGGCCAGAAATCGAGTGGCCATCCGGCCACGGCGAACAGGCCGTAAACCGTCGAGCGGCTCGGCACGAGGTAGCCCTCGTACCACCGTGCAAGATAGCCGCCCGTGTCGTATTGCAGGAAAGGGAAACGGTTCCACAAAGCCGGCGCGAGCAGAAGCAGCAGCGCGACCGCAGCCTCGGCTCGCGGGAAATTCGCTTTCATATGCACACCCGCCCTTCGGAGCCGTTCCGAAAGAGCGGCGGGTAAATTGATCCGCCAATATTCGCCATCTACGAAATATTCGTCATCTACGAATCGTCAGCATATTGTGGTGGACGCCCTGGCGAAAGCGCCTCATCCCGGCTGCGACATTATGGTCGCCCCGACTCGCCATCGTGAGCAGAATGCGGACGAGTTGCCGACGTCGGCTTATCAATCAGATTAATCAGCCGCGCTACTCCATCTCCACCACCCTGCCGTCGCGCAACGTCACCCGGCGATCCATGCGGGCGGCCAGATCCATGTTGTGGGTCGCGATGATGGCGGCGAGCCCGGAAGCGTGCACGAGTTGCGTAAGCGCCGAGAAAACCCGCTCGGATGTGCGTGGATCGAGGTTTCCGGTGGGCTCGTCCGCCAGCAGAATGCGCGGCGCATTGGCGACCGCACGCGCGATCGCGACGCGCTGCTGCTCGCCGCCCGACAATTCACTCGGGCGGTGGCCGATCCGGTCCTTAAGTCCGAGATAGCCCAGAAGCTCACGCGCGCGCTGCTCGGCGTCGGCTTTCTTGAGCCCGCGCACCATCTGCGGGAGCATAACGTTTTCAAGCGCGGAGAATTCCGGCAGCAGGTGATGGAACTGATACACGAAGCCGATCTCGGTCCGCCGCAGCCTGGTACGGGCACCGTCGCCAAGCCCCGAGGTCGCCACGTCGTTGATAAAGACTTCGCCTGCGTCCTGGCGTTCGAGGAGGCCGGCGATATGCAGAAGCGTCGACTTGCCGGCGCCGGAAGGCGCGATCAGTGCCACTGATTGGCCGGACCAAACTGCGAGTTCGGCTCCCTTGAGAATATCGAGCTGGTCATCGCCCTGCCGATAATGGCGTTCGATGCGGTTCAGGTGAATGACCGGCGCATCATCAGACATGCGATTACTCGCCGCGCAGGGCTTCAACCGGATCGAGACGTGCTGCCCGCCAGGACGGATAGAGCGTCGCCAGGAACGACAGGGTCAATGCCAGCACCACCACCGCGGTGGTTTCGCCGAGATCCATTTCGGCCGGCAGGCGGGAGAGGAAGTATAACTCCGGCGGAAACAGCTCCGTACTGGTGAGCCAGGACAGGAACTGGCGCAGCTTTTCGATATTGGCGCAGAAGATGGTTCCGACCACGAATCCCGTCATAGTGCCGATGACGCCAATCGCCGTGCCGGTGATCAGGAAGACACGCATCACTGCGCCTTGCGACGCCCCCATGGTGCGCAGGATCGCGATGTTCTGGGTCTTGTCCTTGACCAGCATGATGAGGGCCGAGAGGATGCTCAGCGCAGCCACCAGCACGATCAAGGTCAGGATCATGAACATCACGTTGCGTTCGACCTGGAGTGCACCGAAAAAGGTGGCGTTTCGCTGGCGCCAGTCGATCATGTAGATCGGTCGCTGCGCCGCATCAGCGATCGCCTTGCGATAGCCGAGGATACGGTCCGGATCGTCCACGTAGACTTCGATCGCCGTCACGTCGCCGGCGCGGTTGAAATAGGCCTGGGCCTCCGGCAGCGGCATGAATACAAAGGCGGCGTCGTATTCCGACATGCCGATTTCAAAGATCGCCGCCACCCGGTACGGCTTGATGCGCGGCGTGGTGCCCATCGGCGTCACCGCGCCGCGGGGCGACACCAGCGTCAAATTATCGCCGGCCTGCAGCGACAGCTGGTCGGCCAGCCGGCGGCCAATGGCGATCCCCTGACCCTGATCGAAACCCTCGAGTGTGCCTTGCTTGATGTTGTTCGCAATCGATCCGAGCTTGGCAAGATCGGCGCCACGAATGCCGCGCACCAATACCCCGTTGGCGTTGAACGGTGAGGACGCCAACGCCTGCCCTTCTACCACGGGCGCCGCGAGCCGCACGCCTGCCACCCCCGAGACCCGCATCGCCACCTGCTCCCAGTCCGTCAGCGGCGAATCGATCGGCTGAACCAGCATATGGCCATTGAGTCCGAGGATCTTGTCGAGCAGCTCCTTACGGAAACCGTTCATCACCGCCATCACGATGATGAGGGCCGCAACCCCGATGGTAAGGCTGAGGAACGAAAGCGCCGCGATGAAGGAAATGAATCCCTCGCGCCGCCGCGAGCGCAAATAGCGCATCGACAGCATCCATTCGAATGGCGCGAAAGGCCGGGTGGCGGTGGCGTCGTTCATAATGTTGCAGTCCCTGCCCCCGATTTCATCAGATTCTGGTGGAAACGCGCCACCAGGATTCGCGTGCTTCACACCCCTTCCCTACTCCTCCTCCACAAGCCGCGGCGATCTCATTTGGTCGCGGCCCCCACCTCTCCGTGTTTGCAGGGAGAGGGAGCGAGGCCTCTGCACCCGCGCGGCCTCATCGTGACAGGCGTTCCAGCGCGTCGGCCGGAGTCAAAAGCTTGCGGGTGCCATCGGCGCGACATTTGAGTTCGACCTTGCCGTCGGCAAGTCCCTTCGGCCCTACCAGTATCTGCCACGGAATGCCGATGAGGTCGGTGGCGGCGAATTTCGGACCGGGTCGCTCTTCGAGATCATTGTAAAGGACCTCGACACCCTTCGCACTCAGCTCATGGTAAAGGTGCTCGGATGCAGCGTCGGTCGCGGCATCGCCCTGCTTGAGGTTGAGGATCGCAACACGGAACGGCGCCACGGCCTCCGGCCATTTGATGCCCGCGTCATCATGGAAAGCCTCGATGATGGCGGCGACCAGACGCGTCGGCCCGATGCCGTATGAGCCCATGTGGACCGGGTGCTCAGCGCCGTCCGGACCGGTGACGACCGCCCGCATCGGTTTTGAGTATTTGGTCCCGAAATAGAAGATATGGCCGACCTCGATGCCACGGGCCGACAGCTTGGCATCGGCCGGCAGCGCGTCAAAGACGGCCGCATCATGTTTTTCCGAGGTGGCCGCATAGCGCGAGGTCCAGGTATCGACGATGCCCTGGATCGCGCCAATGTCATCGAAGTTCACGTTCGCGTCTGGAATCGGGAAATCGAGGTAGTCGCGATGGCAGAACACTTCGCTTTCGCCGGTCGAGGCCAGAATGATGAATTCGTGGCTGAGGTTGCCGCCGATCGGGCCGGTGTCGGCCACCATCGGGATCGCCCGCAGTCCCATGCGCGCGAACGTGCGCAGATAGGCGACGAACATCTTGTTGTATGCATGGCGCGCGCCCGCATAGTCGAGATCGAATGAATAGGCGTCCTTCATGAGGAACTCGCGCGCCCGCATGGTCCCGAACCGTGGACGCACCTCGTCGCGAAACTTCCACTGCAAATGATAGAGATTGAGCGGCAGATCCTTGTAGGAGCGTACATAGGCGCGAAAGATCTCGGTGATCATCTCCTCGTTCGTCGGCCCGAACAGCATGTCGCGCTCGTGGCGATCCTTGATGCGCAACATCTCCTTGCCGTAATCGTCATAGCGCCCGCTTTCCCGCCACAGGTCGGCCGATTGGATCGTCGGCATCAACAGCTCGACGGCCCCCGAGCGGTCCTGCTCCTCACGCACAATGTTGCAAATCTTATTGAGGACACGCAATCCGAGTGGGAGGAAGGCATAGATACCTGCCGCCTCCTGGCGGATCATGCCGGCCCGCAGCATCAGTCGATGGGAGACGATCTCCGCTTCTTTGGGCGTTTCGCGCAGAATGGGTAAAAAATATCGAGAAAGTCGCATGGGCTCTGCACTCGACTCGGGCTGGCACTCGCGCCACACAGAAACCGGATCATCGCGCAAAACACAAGGGCGCCAAGCAGTTCAATCGATTTCTCACGCCGGCGGGTGAGAAATGGAACCGTTGACTGATTATGGTGCAGTGCACGACAAGCCTGATGACAAATTAAAACTTATTAAGTACGAGTCCATGTACTCGCAACAGACGGCCGGCAGTGCAAAATTGTTGACCGTCGGGGCGGGTTGTGGTCCAGGTCTGAGGGAGGAAGAACCGGCGGCGCGACCAATCGCAGCCACTCCAAAAAAACAATCGGAGGCGACCGGTATAATACTTGAAAAATCTAAAGCAGGGCGTTGGCCCTGCTTTGTTTTTGATATGGGCTGCCTTTCCACAGAACGGTCGGACATTTGACGTGTTAGCCCGGATTGCGTGCAGGCGAAATCCGGGTCCGCCCCATTCATGTGGGCAATGCTGCTCCCCGGGGTTTCGCTCTGCTCAACCTGGGGCTACAGCCACGTGCCGGATAGGTCAGCCTACCGCCATAGGCCGTGCCTATGGCTTGAGCAGTCCCCACAGGGTGACGAGATCGTCGAAGGCAATCGCCCTGGTGACAAAGGCCCAATAGAAGGCCGCAAACACGACCGTCGATACGGCGGTGGTCCAAACCAGCTTCATTCTGAGCCCGTGCACCTTCGGAGCGCCCGGATCGGTGCCACGCACTATGTCGGCGTGCTCTTCCTGGGAGCGGATACCCCACGGCAGCACGGTAAAAAAGACCAGCCACCAGACGATAAAGTAGATCGCCAGCACGGTATACCAGGGCACTCTTCACCTCATGCCTGCTCGAGTTCGACGAGGGTGCCGAGGAAATCCTTGGGATGCAGGAATAGCACCGGCTTGCCATGGGCGCCGATCTTGGGCTCGCCGTCGCCCAATACGCGGGCGCCCTCGGCCTTGAGGCGATCGCGTGCCGCGATGATGTCATCCACCTCATAGCAGACGTGATGGATGCCGCCGTCCGGGTTGCGTTCCAGGAATTTCGCGATCGGGGACGCCGCGCCGAGTGGCTCCAGCAACTCGATCTTTGTGTTCGGCAGGTCGATGAATACGGTGGTGACGCCGTGCTCGGTCTGCGGGACCGCCGCCGACACCGCAGCGCCCAACGTCTCGCGATAGACCTTTGCGGCGGCCGTTATGTCGCGCACCGCGATCGCGACATGATTGAGTCTGCCGATCATGTCTGAGCCTTTATTGGTGCGTGTCTCGCCGGGATCGAATCGCTCCCTCTCACCGTCATGCCCGCGCTTGTCGCGGGCATCCACGTCTTTTCGTCAGGGCTCGACCAAGCAAGACGCGGATGGCCGTGACAAGCCCGGCCACGACTGAGGAGAATGGATCGACCGGCATCCGCTCCCAACTGCTCCATCATATCGCCAAAACGTGGACGAGACACAACGGCTTCTTGCCCCATTGCGCCGCGATGGCACCGCGTACGCCGCGTTTGATCGCATCAACCACGGAGTCGGGATCACGCCGTCGCGCGCGCGGCAGGCTTTCGATCGTCTCGACGGCCGCTTCCTGGGCCACCTGGTCGAACCGACGACCGTCCGCCGTCAGCTCCGGGATGCCGATCAATTCGACGGCCGGATCGCTGACGAGAGCCCCTTTGTTATCGAGCGCGAGCGCGATCGACACCACGCCGACAAAGCCGAGCCGGCGGCGATCCGCGACGGTACGCTGCTCTGCGTCAATGATGATGTTGCCGTCGCGGTAAAGCCTCCCCTGCGGTGCTTCGTCGACGATGCTCACCGGCCCCGGCGCAAGCCTGACTACATCGCCATTGGTGCACATCAGGGTCTCGGGCACGCCGACCTTGCGGGCGAGCGCGGCGTGTTCGGAAAGATGCAGCGGCTCGCCATGGACCGGCACCACGATGCGCGGCCTGACCCAGCCGTAAAGATCCTCCAGTTCGGCCCGGCGCGGATGGCCGGAGACGTGAACCAGATGGGTGCGATCGGTGATCACCTCGATGCCTTGGCGGATCAGGCCGTTGATCACGCGACCGACGGCCCTTTCGTTACCCGGAATGGTGCGGGAGGAAAAGATCACGCGATCTCCCTTGCCGAGCGTGACTTCGGGGTGCTCATCAAGAGCAATGCGGGACAGTGCGGCGCGGTGTTCGCCCTGGCTGCCGGTGCACAGGGCCACCACCTTGTCGGGCGGCAAATAGCCGTAGACATCGGTGCCGAGAAAGTCCTGCAAGCCTTCGAGGTATCCAGTCTCACGGGCGACCTGGACGATGCGTTCCATCGCGCGTCCGACCAGCACGACCTCTCGGCCGCAGACGCGCGCTGCCTCGGCCACCGCCTGGATACGCGCCACGTTGGATGCAAACGTCGTTACGGCGACACGCTTGGACGCGCTGGAGATCAGTTCCTTGAGCGAGGCAGCAACATCGCGTTCAGAAGGCGACCGCCCCTCACGTACCGCGTTGGTGGAATCACCAATGACAGCGAGGCAGCCGGCATCGCCGAGGGCACGCAGTTTCGCCTCATCGGTCGGTGGCCCGATCACCGGCGTCGGATCGAGCTTCCAGTCACCCGTATGCAGCACGGTCCCGAGGCTAGTGCGGATAATGAGAGCGTTCGACTCCGGAATCGAATGCGCGACGGAAACAAATTCGATATCGAACGGTGGCAGCTTGATTCGGCCCCCGAGCGGCACGACCGTGATGGGGATGTCGGGCGCGCCCGGCTCCGACAGGCGCTTTGCCTCGAAGAGCGCCGCCGTGAACGGCGTCGCGTAGAGCGGCACCTTGAGGCGGGGCCACAGTTCGATAAGCGCCCCGTAGTGATCTTCATGGGCGTGGGTCAACACCAGCCCGACGAGATTACGGCGTTCTTCGACCAGAAAGCGCACGTCCGGCATGATGACCTCAATGCCGGGCAGATCGTCGCCCGCGAACGCAACGCCGAGATCGACCGCGAGCCACGCCTTCCTGCGCTCCGAGCCAACGCCATAAACCGACAAATTCATGCCGATCTCGCCGACCCCGCCGAGCGGCACAAAGACCAGTTCTTCCTGCGGAGATGCCATCTGCGTCACGGAACCAAGCTGCCATCTGTGGGCGGGTTGGGCTGCGGGGACCCGCGGGCGGCGCGCCCGGCGACAAACGCCGCGAAGCACATCGCGGAATGTACGCGCTGCGGGAACCGCCGGATTTCTTTGTCGCTCACCCCATCCCACCCGTCCGATCGAAAGGAAATACCTCCCCGGCCGCAATCACCTCAAGGCCGCCCGTTCTGCCGCGCAGCACCAGCCGCCCGACGTCGTCGATAGTCTCGAAACATCCAGTCGTCTCGCGCTCGGAAAGCCTCACACGGATCGGCTCTCCAAGTCTCGAGGCGCGGGCAAGCCACGCATCCCGGATGCCGGCAAAGCCGGCTCCGTGGTTCCACTGCGTGAGGCGCGCCTCCATCGCGGCTACGAGATAGTCGAACAATGCAGCGGCTTGCACCTCAGCACCCTCGGCGGCAAAATCTGTCGCCGGAAATTCGGTCGCGTGCGGATGGCAACGGCAATTCACACCGATGCCGACCGCGACCGTAACCGGGTCGCCTTCCCCTTCGATGAGAATGCCGGCGATCTTTCGCTCCGCACACAACAAGTCGTTCGGCCACTTGAGGGCCAATCGGGGAGCGAGCACCGGCGCGACCGCGACTGCCGCGTCGTGGACCGCAAGCCCGGCGACGAGCCCCAATTGGGCCGCCGCGGCCGGCGGCGCCGGGTCCGTCAGCATCAGCGTCGCATAAAGATTGCCGACAGGCGACGCCCACGCCCTGCCGCGTCGTCCGCGGCCAGCGCTCTGCTCTTTTGCTACGACCCACAAGGGCCCACACTGCCCCGCTCGGGCGCGTCGCAGCGCTTCCGCATTGGTGGAGTCGATGCGGTCGAGACCAATGATGCCGGCCGGGGCGGCCGTGTCCGCTATCATTCAAAAATGCTTCCTGCGGCGATCAAAATCACCTCTTTGCCGTCATGCCCGCGCTTGTCGCTGACATCCACGTCTTCTTGTACATCGTAGGACGGGTCAGCCGAAGGCGTAACCCGCCGTCCGCGTGAGATCGGCGGATTACGTGCAGCCGATCATCGGGCCGGCCAAAGGCCGGACCCAGTGGCTAATCCGCCCTGCGGGTGGACCTCGCTCTAAAACAGCGACTTGGCCGCGGTTGCGGCCGCATCGACGAGCGGGCCCGGATAGATGAAGAACAGGATCACAAACAGGCCCGTCACCGCCACCATGGTGCGCAGGGCGCCGCCCATGGGATCGAAGGCCGGCGCCGGCTCATCGAAATACATGATCTTCACGATCAGCAGATAATAATAGCACCCGACGACGCTTGCGAGCACGCCGAGCACGGCGAGCGTGAACATCCCGGCTTTGACGGCAGCGAGAAAGACATAGAACTTCGCAAAAAACCCGGCCATCGGCGGGACACCCGCCATGGAGAACAGCAGCATGGCGAGGATGAAGGCCTGGGTCGGTTTGGTGCGCGCGAGGCCCGAGAGATCCGTGATGTCCTCAAAGGGCTTATCGCTCCGTCGCATCGAGATGATGCACGCAAATACGCCAAGCGTCATGGCAACGTAGACGGCCATATAGACGAGCACGCCCTGGACGCCTTCGGCCGTGCCGGCGGCGAGCCCCACCAGCGCGAAGCCCATGTGGCCGATCGACGAATAGGCCATCAGCCGCTTGAAGTTGCGCTGCCCGATTGCCCCAAACGAGCCGAGCGCCATCGAAGCGATCGCCACAAACACGATGATCTGCTGCCACTGCGCCGCAATCGACGGAAACGCGGCCACCGACACCCGCATGAACACCGCGATCGCCGCCACCTTAGGGGCGGACGCAAAGAACGCAGTGATCGGCGTCGGCGCTCCCTGATAGACATCGGGCGTCCACATGTGGAACGGGACCGCCGACACCTTGAAGCAGAGCCCGGCAAACAGAAGAACCAGGCCGATCGTCAGTCCGATGCCGCCGTTGGCGGCCTCCTGGGCGATTCCCGCGAATTTCACCGTGCCGGTGAACCCGTAGATCAGTGACGCGCCGTAAAGCAGCATTCCGGACGACAGCGCTCCGAGCACGAAATATTTCAAACCTGCTTCGGTCGACCGCGCGTTGTCGCGATCGAACGCCGCCACCACGTAGAGCCCGAGGCTCATCAACTCGAAGCCGAGATAGAGAGCGAGGAGGTCGCCAGCCGAGATGAGCATCAGCATGCCGGTGGTGGCCAGCAGGATCAGCACCGGATATTCGAACTTGCGCCGGTCGGGACCCGCCAGAAAATCGCCCGACATCACCAGCGTGCCAACCGAGCCGATGATCGCGAGGATTTTGAGGAACTTCGCAAAGCCATCCACCACGAAACTGCCGTTGAAAACGGCAACGCGCTCATCCGGCATTGCGGCGATTGCGATACCGGCCAGGACGAGAAGCGCTATTGCGTATCGCAGCACGGAGAGGGTCGCGCGCTCGCCCTCATAAGCCCCGATCATCAGTAGCACCATGGCGCCGCCCGCGAGCAGCAATTCGGGAAGCGCCGCATAAAGCTCAATAGCCTCACTCATCGCGAAATTCGCCCTGCTTGGCGAGCGCTGCCGCTTTCGGAGCGCTTAGCGCCTGCTGATAGTTCTCCACCAGCGCCGTCACTGCCGCCTGCGAAACGTCAAGCACCGGCTTCGGGTAAGCGCCGAACAGGATCGTCAGGATGACGAGCGGCGCGAATGCCACCATCTCGCGTCCGTCGAGATCCAGGATGCCGGCAAGCGATGGCTTTTCGAGCTTGCCGAAAATGACCTTGCGATAGAGCCACAGCGCATAGGCCGCGGACAGGATGACGCCGATGGTTGCGAGCGTCGCGACCGGCGTGTTGATCCGGAACGTCCCGATCAGGGTGAGAAATTCGCCCACGAAACCCGTGGTGCCGGGAAGCCCGACATTGGCGAGCGTAAAGACCATGAAGGCGGCCGCATAGAGCGGCATGCGATTGACCAGCCCGCCATAGGCCGCAATCTCGCGGGTGTGCATGCGGTCATAAACGACGCCGACCGACAAGAACAAGGCGCCCGACACGATGCCGTGGGACAGCATCTGGAAGATGCCGCCGCCGACGCCCTGGATCGTGCCGGCGAAAATTCCCATGGTGACGAACCCCATGTGGGCGACCGAGGAATAGGCGATCAGCTTCTTCATGTCCTCCTGCACCAGCGCCACCAGCGCGGTGTAGATGATCGCCACCACCGAGAGCGTGAAGATCAGCGGGGCGAACTCCTGGGAGGCGAACGGGAACATCGGCAGCGAGAAGCGCAGGAACCCGTAGCCTCCCATCTTCAACAGGATCGCGGCGAGGATGACCGAGCCGGCCGTCGGCGCCTCGACATGGGCGTCGGGCAGCCAGGTGTGGACGGGCCACATCGGCAGCTTCACGGCAAACGAGGCGAAGAAAGCGAGCCACGCCCAGGTCTGGAGCGAGCGCGGAAAGGCGTGGTGCATCAGGGTCGGAATGTCGGTCGTGCCAGCATCCCAATAGAGTGCCATGATGGCGAGCAGCATCAGCACCGAGCCGAGGAACGTGTACAGGAAGAACTTGAAGCTCGCATAGACCCGGCGCGGACCGCCCCACACGCCGATGATGAGAAACATCGGAATGAGGCCGCCCTCGAAGAACAGGTAGAACAGGGTGAGATCGAGCGCCGTGAACGTGCCGATCATCAGCGTTTCCAGCACCAGGAAGGCGATCATGTACTCCTTGACGCGCCGCTGGATCGGCAGCCAGCTCGCGA
>Ga0070734_10002665_pt1 | contig 20786 bp, 23 predicted proteins | sample Coa_R1_8_FD_66444 | JGI IMG/M metagenome (GOLD analysis project Ga0070734, IMG submission 66444) | Surface soil microbial communities from Centralia Pennsylvania, which are recovering from an underground coalmine fire - Coalmine... | ecosystem: Environmental > Terrestrial > Soil > Unclassified ...
CGGCGATCGCCTCGATCCCCAATTGGGTGCCCGAGACGTTCGCGCCCGAGCCTCGCTGCCACCAGTCCTGCAGGTTTTCGCCATCCAGCAGAATGGCATGACCCTCCGGCCGCGCGCCCGAAATCGAAAACGTCGCCGCGCGGCCGACCAGGGCGCTGCTGCCCCCCGCCGGGTACGAGACGGCGCCCGGCGCCAGCAGAATCAACTGCTCGAAGTTGCGCCCGTTCAAGGGGAGTTCGCGCATCTGCTTTTCGTCGACCAGCGAGGAAACCGTCGCGGTCTCGGTTTCCACCTGCGTGACATTGGCTTCCACGTTCACGGTTTCAGCCGTCTGACCCACCGTCAATTGAAAATCCGCGACCGGTGCGGATCCGACAGTCAGCGTGATGTTTCTTTTGATCAGCGTTTGGAAACCCATCTTGCTGGCCTGCACGTCGTAATCGCCGATCGCCAGATCCGCCAGGCTATAGCGGCCCTGATTGTCGCTCTGCGTGGCGCGCGTTATGCCCGTGCCATTGTTCTTAGCAACCACCGCCGCGCCCGGCACCACGGCCCCCGTCGCATCAATGACCGTGCCGGTGAGAGTCGCTGTGGCGGCTTGTCCCCACAGGTTACTCGAGGCTAGGCATACGAATACACAAAGACTTGCAAGGATATGGCGTCTCATTGATTTCCCCTTGATTCCAGGTATTATACAGGCACCCGGAGACTTTTGTTAAGGAAATTACACGAAATTCACACCCGCGTAGCCCGGCGCCCGGTCCGCCGGTGACAAGCCGAAGTAATTTTTCGATCCCGTGTCACATCTGAAACTTACGCGAGATCGCAAACCTCTGTAACCGGTTCTCCGCGCCGGTGCCTGTGATAATGATGGATGAGAGAAAGTCGATGCGGCGTTCCCAATTTGCGGCAACCCTGGCGAACCGGAGCGAAGCAGTTCGCTTTGTACCACTCGGAAACGCCTCGTTAACTGCTTTCGTTGGAACGAGCGGTTTCTAAATTTGGAAACGTACGTTTCGAAAAAGGGCGAAAATCCGCCGCTCTACGCAACGATCGCCGTGTGGTAGTACGCCGGCTCGTTGCCCGCTTTCCACTTGATGTTGCAGCCGAGGCTCGGACGCTGCTCCGTGCTCACTGCCCGTCCCGCAAGAACCGCATCGAGCGCCGCCCGCAGATCCTTCCCGTTCACCGGCTTGTCGTTGCTCGGCCGGCTCTCGTCCAGCTGTCCGCGGTAGACCAGCTTCCGCCCCGCATCGAACACGAAGAAATCCGGCGTGCACGCGGCGTTGTATGACTTGGCGACGGTCTGCGATTCATCGTAGAGCACGGGGAAGTGCAGGCCCCACTCGCTCACCATCTGCTTCAGGCCGTCTGGTGAATCCTCCGCCGATACCGCCGGATCATTGGAGCTGATCGCGACGATGCCGACCTCTTTCGCGCCGTAGTCGTCGCCCAGCCGCGCCAGTTCCGCCTTTACATGTTTCACGAACGGGCAATGATGACAGATAAACATCACCAGCAGGGCTTTCTTATTCTGAAAATTACCGAGCGACACCGTGCGGCCGGTGGCTACGTCCGGTAACGAAAATTCCGGGGCTTTGGTGCCCAGATCGAGCATCGTTGAAGCAGTAGCTGGCATGAAGTTTTTCTCCTCCAGTTTTTTATTTGATCACAACCGCGTTCGGCGGCGAGGCCACTCCGCCCTCCACGTTTAGCGGCGCCGAAACCACCATGAATTCGTAGCGCCGGTCGCGTGCGCAATCTTCGGCCAGCGGCGCCAGCACGAACAGTTCGCCCAGCGGCAAGCCGAGCAGCGGCAGCGCCCGGTAATGCAGAAGCCCTTCGGATTGAAAATTCATCGGGATCGCCTCCACTGCCGGGCAATCGGTCCCGATCGCCGCCACGCGGTTGTCCCACAGCCACGCTGCTATCTCCCGCGTCGCTTCGATCCCCGTCGCCTGGATCTTTTCAAACGGCGCCATCTCCTTTTTTTCTTCCGCCGTGCATCGCTCGTACGCCTCCATCCAGCCGGTGCGCACCAGCAGAACGCTGCCGGGTTTTAACGAGGTGCCTTGCGCCTGCAACGCGGCCTTCAATTCATCGAGCGTGTAAACGTCTTTTTCGAGCGGGCGGACCGCCCGCCCTTGCGCTTTGCGAAATCCATACGCGTCGATCAGCACCCCGCGGCCGACGAAACGGTCCGCCCAATGATGAATCCCCAGCCGCGTGTTGCCCTGGTTCCGCACCTCCTCCACCGTCACGCCGTTATAGAAGGCTTTGTGGCTGTGATGGCCGACGTGCGCCAGCCCGTCCCACTGGCTTCCCTCCTGCGTGTTGTAGCGGTCGAGCATGTCGTCGTGCGCGAGCGGTCCCAGCGGAATCACCGTGTGGCTCGTCGCTGCGCGCCCGAACAAAGGGGGCTTCGCGAAGCCGATCTTCGCGTCGAGCCGGAACACCTTGCCCGACTGCACCAGCCGCGCCGCTTCCACTACCCCTTCGGGCGTAAGAAAATTCAGGCACCCCAGCGCTTCGTCTTCAAACACGCCCCACGACGATTCCGCCGGCGCGCCCTTCTTCGCCGGCAACTGGTCGAATTTGGGAATCTCGTCCCAGTTGAGTTTTTTCATGTGAGCAGCCAGTATACAATGACCTCCATGCCGCGCAGCCGCCGCTCCTTTCTACAGATCGCCGCACTGGCCGGCCTCGCCCGGCGCGTCCAGGCGCAAAGCGGGGCCGTGAAATCGGTCGACACGCCGATTCTGAAAATCGCCTATTACGAGAGCGGGCCCGCGCAGGGCTTTCCCATCATTCTGCTGCATGGTTTTCCCGATGACCCGCACGCCTATGACGAGGTCGCCCCTCCGCTAGCCAGGGCCGGCCACCGCGTTATCGTGCCGTTCCTTCGCGGCTACGGTCCGACGCAGTTCCGCGACGCCTCCGCTCCGCGCACGGCCGAGCAGGCCGCCATCGGCCAGGATCTGCTCGATTTCGCCGACGCCCTGCGCCTGCCGCGCTTCGCAGCGGCGGGCTATGACTGGGGCGGACGCGCCGCCGCCATTGCCGCGGCCCTGCACCCCGATCGCGTGCGCGCCCTCGTCCTCATGAGCGGCTATTCCATCCAGAACACGGTGGGCCCCTTTCCGCCCGGACCTCCCGAGGCCGAGTCCCGCCTCTGGTATCAGTGGTATTTCAATACCGAGCGCGGCCGCGAAGGCCTTGCGGCCAACCGCCGCCCTCTGTGCAAGCTGTTATGGCATCAGTGGTCGCCCACCTGGCGCTTCAGCGACGAAACCTACAATCTCACCGCGCCTTCGTTCGACAACCCCGATTTTGTCGACGTCGTGATCCACTCCTACCGCCACCGCATCGGCAACGCGCCCGGCGAAGAGCGCTTCAAAGCGGTCGAGCAGCAGCTCGCCCGGCGCCCGAAGATTGAAGTCCCGACGACTCTCCTGTACGGAGGCGACGATGTGCTCGGCCAGCGGTCGCCCGACGTAACACCGGCCGAGCGCCAGCTCTTTCCATCGCTCAAAGTGCGCCGCGTGATTCCCGGCGCCGGCCATTTCCTCCCCCGCGAGAACCCCGCGGCGCTCTCCACCGCGCTCTCGGAATTATTGGCCGGCTGAGGCGCGCGCTACCAGAGTTCTTTCGAAGCCAGCGCCGCGCCTTCCGATAAAGCTTTCAGCTTGGCCCAGGCGATCTGCGGGTGCACGCGCGCCCCCATGCCGCAGTCGGTCCCGGCAATCACGTTCTCGCGCCCGACCAGGCCCGCGAACCGCACAATCCGCTCGGCCACCAGCTCCGGATGCTCCACCACGTTGCTGGCGTGGCTCACCACGCCGGGAATGAGAATTTTTCCCGGCGGCAGCTTCACCTCTTTCCAGATCTTCCATTCATGCTCGTGGCGCGGGTTGGCCGCTTCCACCGAATACGCCCCGGCCTTGACGTTGAGCATCAGGTCGACCACGTGTTTCAGCGGCAGGTCGTGCGTATGCGGACCGTGCCAGCTTCCCCAGCAGATGTGGTATCGCACGCGGTCTTCGGGAAGCCCTGTCAGCGCGTGATTCAGTGCATCCACGGTTTCGGCGGCGATCTTGCGGTACTCTTCGATCGTCGGCAGCGGCACGATCATGTCATAAGTATCGGGCAGCGCCGGGTCGTCGATCTGCAGAATGAATCCGGCGTCGACAATCGCCTTGTATTCGTGCTTGATGGCGTCGGCAAGCGCGAACAGATACTCCTTCTCGGTCTTGTAGTACTCGTTATAGAAAAAATGATGCAGCCATCCCGGCGCCAGCACGCACATGAAAGTTTCTTCGGCTTTCACGTTGGCTTCGGCCAGCGCCGACTTGAAAAATTCCAGGTCCCGCTTGACCTCTTCGTGCCCGATGTATTTCACCGGCCCATTGCAAATCGCGCGGTCCGGCGGCGCCGGCAGGAATTGTAATTCCTTGTAGAACTCGGCGAACTCGATCCGCTCGTTCGTCTCGAGCGCCATGTAGGGCGCCTCGCCGGGCTTGAGCTTTCGGCTCGCCAGCCCGCTCAACCGCCGGCCATAATACTGCACGCCGCCGAAGCCGATCTTGCCGAGTTCGCCGTCGCTGATGATGTCGATGCCCGCCGCCGCCTGTTTGCGCGCCACGTCCATGATGCCCGTCCGGATCAGCGGCATCAGCTTGTTCATATCCAGCGAATGGCCGGCGATAATCCCCCGCGTCATCTCGGTCAGTTCGCGCGGCCCGTCCAGCCGGCCGGCGTGCGTCGTGAGGATGCGATGCGTGCTGCGTTTCACTAGGGGTTGACCCCCGGTTTGATGTGCCCTTCGAACAGATCCTTGTTGTTCTCTTCGCAGGAATACTCCATGATGTGCCAGTCCGGCCGCAGCGTCCACGTGCGCACGCTGTCCCACGGCCGCGTGTAGGTCTTCGGATCATCGATAGTGAGCACATAATCGATGTGCCCCAGGTCGCGGCGCTTATAGCGTTCAATCGTGTGAAGCTGATCGCTCACCGGATGCCCGATGGTGTCGACGCGGGTCTTGCCATTGAATGCGATGGTATCGATCACCAGCGTGTCACCGTCCCAGTTCGCCACCGAATCTCCGAACCAGGTCGCGTCGGGATCTTTGGGATGCTGCACGCCAATCGGCGTGACGTGGAACCAGTTATTCTGCTCCCAGAGAAACGTGATGTATTTTTCGTCCTGCATGATCTGCACCGGATGCGGGCCGCCCACCGAGCGCAGTAACCCGAACGGCAGGCAACTGCCGGCGTAGTCGCCTTTGGAGGCGTCATAACTCTCCCACCGCTGTTTGCCCCATTCGGTGAAGGGGAGGTTCTTGACGCCTTTGCAGCACAGCTCGTCCTTGGTGACATCGGCCATGCGCGGCGTCTGCCATACGCCGCGGAAATCCGGTTTGCCATTCCAGATCTTGGGGGCGGGCCCCTCGGGCGGTTTGTATGCCCGCATCTGGCTATGCGCGAGCGGCACGGCCGCGAGTACGGCAGCGCCAATCATGGCGGTTCTCAGGCAGCGATAAGCTTTCATGAAAGTACCCCTCGATTCGGGGATATTATATCAGCCGCTTTCCCCGGGGTTTTTCGCGCAGTACAATTTCCGGATATGGCAACCGAAGCGATACGAGCTCCCGGCGCGGGTCCGGCGCCGATGCACGAATTCTCGCGGTTGGTCGGCGTCTTCCTCGAACCGAAGAAGACGTTCGGCGATATTGCGGAACGGCCGCGCTGGCTGGCCCCGTTGCTTCTGGTGATTGTTTCCAGCTTCAGCCTGATCTACCTGTTCAACATCCATGTTGGCTGGGAGCCTTACCTGCACCGCATTATGGACAACAATCCCCGGATGCAGCAGCTGGCGCCCGATGTGCGCCAGCAGGTTTTCGATCGCCAGCTCCGCTTCATACCGATTTTTTCTTATGTGGGCGGCGTGCTGTTTGCGCCGATCCTGTTTCTGATCGGCGGCGGCATTATTCTCGGCATCGTGAAAGGCTTGCTCGGCGTGCCTATGCGGTTTGCGCAGGTGTTCGCCGTGATGGCGTATGCCTGGCTGCCGCGCGTGATTTACGCGGGGCTGTCGATCATCGTGATGTTCCTCAAGAACCCCGACGATTTCGATATTCAGAATTCGTTTGCGTCGAACCCGGGCGCCTTCATGGACCCTGACACGTCGTCGAAATTCCTGTACTCGCTGGCGAGCGCGGTGGATCTGTTCTCGATCTGGGTGATGCTGCTGATCGCCACCGGGCTGAAAGCCGCCGGCGGCAAGCGGATTTCCTTCGGCGGCGCGCTATTTGCGGTCGTGCTGCCGTGGGCGGTTTACACGCTCGGCCGCGCCGGGCTCGCGGCGCTGGGACTCGGCGGTTAGCGTTACGCGCGCCGCGCCAGAATGGCGGCCGAAGGGCGGGTGAGGCCCGGGCGCACGGCCTCTGAGTAATAGAGGATTTTCCAACCTTCGAATTCGCGGCGGAGTTCGCCGGGGTCGAGCACGAAGCGGTGCGGCTGTTCGTCGCGCAAATGAATTTCCGCCGCGACCACTCCGCCGGGGCGCACGCCCTCGCGGATCTTCGGGAACAGATCGCGCTGCAGGTAGAAGAAATCGCAGATCAGGTCGTAGCCCGCCGGCTCAATCACAAACGCGCCGGCTTCGAGATCGCCGATCCGCGCATCGACGCGCAAGCCGGCTTCAGCGGCGCGCTCGCGCACCATGCGCACCGCGGCCGGGGAAGAATCCACCGCGACGATTTCCCATCCCAGTCCGGCCAAATATAAGGCGTGGCGGCCGGCGCCGCAGGCCAGGTCGAGCGCGCGGCCCGGCGGGCACATTTCGGCGACTTCCACCAGCAGGGGAGAAGGCTCCAGATCCAAGCCTCCGGCTTCGGCATAATGCTGCTCCCAGTCACGCGGCACGTCTCCAGGTTATGCTATTCGCTGATGCGGGTCGTGCTGCTGGTCGGGCTGCCGGGGTCCGGGAAATCGACCTGGCTGGAGCAGATCGGCGCCGGGGCGCTGTCCTCCGACACCGTGCGGCGGTGGCTGGCCGACGACGAGACCGACCAGACGATCCATGATCGCGTCTTCCAGACTATGCGGTACCTGCTGCGGCACCGCCTGCAATTGGGCCGGCCGGTGACTTACATCGACGCGACGAACCTGACGCCGGCGGAACGCCAGCCGTATATCGGGATCGGCCGGTCTTACGGCTGCGAGGTGGAAGCAGTATACTTCGATGTGCCGCTGGCGGTGTGCCGGGAACGCAACGCGCGGCGGCATCGGGTGGTGCCGGAAGAGGCGCTGGAGAAGATGGCGGCGCGGCTGGTCCCGCCGTCGGAAGCTGAAGGGTTCGACCGCGTGGCGCGCCTGGGCGAAACCGGTGCGACCGCGATGCGTCCTTGAAAGAGAGGTCTTATATGATTCGGTCCGGTGTGGAAACGGTGCGCCACCAGAAGACAATCCTGGGCCATCCCGCCGGGTTGTTCGTCCTCTTCTTTACCGAGATGTGGGAGCGGGTCTCGTACTACGGAATGCGCGCGCTGCTGATCCTGTACATGACCGACTACCTCATCAACCGCGTGCATTCCGGAACGACGCACGTGCTCGGGTTCATGGGGCTGCAGCATGGGCTGGAAGCCGTGTTCGGACCAATGGCCGTGCAGCCGCTGGCCTCGCAAATTTACGGGCTGTACACCGCGTTCGTCTATTTCACGCCGTTCTTCGGCGGACTGCTGGCGGATCGCGTCCTGGGACAACGGAAGTGTGTGGTGATCGGCGGCGTGCTGATGGCGATCGGACAGTTCCTCTTGGCGGCCGAATCTTTGTTTCTCCTGGGGCTGTTCGTCCTCATCTTGGGGAACGGCTGCTTCAAGCCGAACCTGGCCACACAGGTAGGCAGCCTGTATCCGCAAGGCGACCCGCGGCGCGACCGCGCGTACACCATTTACTACATGGGAGTGAACCTCGGCGCTTTCATCGCGCCGCTGGTATGCGGCACGCTGGGGCAGGTGTACGGCTGGAAATACGGGTTCGAGGCGGCCGGCGTTGGGATGATCTTCGGCATCATTTTTTACCTGTGGGGCCAGCGCTTCCTCGCCAAGGATGAGCTGACGCGCGCTAAAGAAGAGCACATCGAGAACGCGCCGCTGACCCAGAAGGAGTGGAAAGCGATCGGCGGCCTCGTAGTAATGATGTTGCTGAATATCGTGTTCTGGGGCGTCTACGAGCAGCAAGGCAATACCATGCAATTGTTCGCGGACCGCAACACAGACTGGCACATCTTCGGATTCGAGATGCCGTCCACGTGGTTTCAGGCGGTGAATCCGTTTTTTATTTTCACGCTGACTCCGCTGTTGAACATGTTGTGGACCTCGCAGGCTCGCCGGGGCACCGAGCCTTCGAGCGTCACCAAGCTGGCGATGGGCTGCACGATGCTGGGCATTTCGTTCCTGCCGCTGATCCTGGTAACGGCCGGCATGCGTCCGGACCAGCGGATCAATTTCCTGTGGCTGGTGGGCTGCACGTCGCTGTATACGGTCGGCGAGATCTATCTCAGCCCGATCGGCTTGAGCCTGGTCACGAAGGTCGCGCCGGCGCGTCTCGTCAGCATGCTGATGGGCATGTGGTACTTTTCGAATTTCTTCGGCAATTATCTGACGGGGTACTTGGGGACGTATTACGAGAAAATGTCGAGGCAGGCGTTCTTCGCGATGATCGCGCTTCTGGCGGTGGCGGCGGGCATGGCGATCTTTGCATTGAACAAGCCGCTGAAGAACGCGGTGGGACACAACACGTAATTACTTCATTACTTCTTGGCGCGAGTGAGACGGGCTTTGGCCTGAGGACTAACGGCGCGCCCGCGAGTGAGATTCTTGATGAATTCCACGCGGCGGAAGCGGAGGGCCGACCAGTCTTCATCGATCGCGACCATGCGAACCGGCTCGAGTCCTTGCTTCCCGACGGCGTCCCAGCCGGTGTCGCGGTTGAATTCGCACTTGTAGTTCTTGGACGATCCCTTGGGGTACGCGAACCAGACGACGGGATCGCCGCTGGCTTTGACGCCGATGCTCCTGGCGAATGCGTCGACCTCGGATTGCCTGGTAACGAATGCCAGCGAGAATTCGATCTGTTTGACGCCGGTCAAGGCGCGGCGGATGGCGACATCGCGCAATCCGGCCAACTCGTCCTCAAAACTTTCAGGCGCGTTGAGGACGACGATTTCTTTCTGGTCCCTCAGATTGAGTTTTTGAAAAACGGATGCCATGAGCCTTGATTTCTGCACTCTACCACAAGGGTGCCGTTGGCGAGCCTGGGCTATAATTCAGTTAGTCCCGCCGACTGCGCGGACTACTGTTTTGAGCGGGCATGGCGGAACTGGCAGACGCGCCAGACTTAGGATCTGGTTCCCGAAAGGGAGTGGAGGTTCAAGTCCTCTTGCCCGCACCAACCTACGATCCGTGGGGCTTTCGGCTTTCGACCGTCTGGAACTACGGAAGGATCATTTCATCACCGGCGCTGTCATGGCTTCGCTCGTGCCGGCGTAGCGCAGCCTCCGCCTTTGTCCATTGCGCAAGGTGCGATTGGCTGTATGTGTCGCGCCTTCAACGGCGGTTGGGTTACGAGAGTAGATCGCCGATATATAATCCGACTCCGCCTGCAAGCGGCAGGCAGTAGCCCGCTCAAGGGCGGAGCGGAGGGATTCGCATTGGCTACATTTCGCGAGCGTGGCGGCGGAGGCCATTCGGATTCGGGAGGTGCAACTTTCTCTCCAACCAGACATTTCGCCGCCGCTGCGCTGTATCCATTGGAAATGACAAACGCTCCGCAACGTAAACCAGCCGGAAGAGTATCCAAATAATTGCAGTCCTTATCACAGACTGCATCCCTGGCGCCTGGTCGCATGGATGGGTTGTCTTCGAATGGCAGTGAGAAAAACTACGATTATGACCGCGCAACAATGAAGTCATGCGCTGCCGGCGAAACTCACATGCCGGAGTGCTTGGCTCCAAAGCGGCAACCCGGACAATTGAAGCCACTGCCCGCCGGAGGCGCAGGATGGGGTTGATCGAGCACAGGCATGGCGTGATACAGGTGGCACTCCTTCTCAAATGCATCCCGCGCGGAAACCGCATAGCAGAAACGAAATTGTTTATGGGGGCCGCCAAGATGAGCTCTCAGGGCACTCCTCAGGTCCTCATCAGATCGGCTTAGCAGCTTGCCCACGAAGACCTTGTTATGGACGGTTCCCACCTCGTACACGCCCGCTGAGTTCGCTGAGATTTGTTTCTCGATACTCTCCGCTGTGAGCGGCAGCGGGCCGAATAAACGGGGCGGCGTCAACTCTGCATTCCAGGTTTTTGAGATCGAAGCAGCAATGTAACACGGGTGTCTCTGCTGTCCAAGACCTAATCTTTTGCCCGAGGCGGTGATCTAACCGTTCTGGAGACATCTAGGCTGTATATAACTACGTACCCTTTTTCACGCTCGCGCCAATTGATGTAAATAGCGTTAGGCGGGTCACTCTTCATAGAACCGCCGTGCGTCTTCACACCTGCCCGGAGAGCAAGGGCATGCGATTATCCAGCAATGTGGAAGCACCGATACGTTCCGGCTTCCGGCATTGAGGTAATCGCGACCTTCGGTTAGCGGAGGCGCAGAAAGGAGCGGACCGTGAAAGACGAAAGCAAAAAGCAATGGACATCGCCCAGTCTTACTGTGCTGGGCGACGTCAAGGAACTTACGCGCCATAGACACGGAGATCGCGATCGAGATTTCGGCGATCCCAAGAGTAAACACTTCGGCGCCAGCGACGGGTTTGTTTTTACGACCACGCCCATCAGCGGGTGACGCGGTTGGGGGCTGCCCCGTTCGGGCGTAGTCCCCACTTATCCCACCTCATCAGCGACAGCGCCGGCCGTTTTGCGCCATTCGAACGGAAGGTGCTTGTTCTTCCGGGCCTCCAGCCGAGTGCGCTAAAATTCGAGAGCCGTGCGAATTTCACAATTGCACAAGCGATTCATCCGCACGATCTTGACGGGCGCAACGATCTGGTTTGGCGCGAACTCCGGTTCGGCGCAGCAACTCGACCGGCCGGCGAAGATTTCGGGACATCCGAACTTCAACGGGATCTGGCAGGCGCTGAATACCGCTTACTGGAACCTGGAAGGGCATTCGGTGGAAGGGTTCCCGAAAGAATTCGGGCAGCTCGGCGCGATCGGCGTGATTCCGGCGGGCAAGAGCCTGTTAAAAGGCGGCGGCACGATTCCATACCTGCCCGAAGCGCTCAAGCAGCGCAACGAAAACCGGTCCCACTGGCCGGAAGCGGATCCGGAAGCCAAGTGCTATATGCTCGGGGTGCCGCGCGTCACGTATCAGAACCGGCCGTTCCAGATTTTTCAGGGCGCCGGCGATCTGCTCATGGTCTATCCGTTCGCGGCGACGAACCGCATCATTTATATGAAGGATCATGAGGACCTGCCGGTGGATTCGTGGATGGGCCGTTCGAATGGCGATTGGGACGGCGATACGCTGGTGATCACCACCACGTCTCAGAATGGGAAATCGTGGCTTGATCGGGCCGGAAATTTTGCCAGCAACCAATTGAAGGTCACCGAGCGATTCCGGCTGCTGGACGGGAACCACGTCTGGTATGAAGCGACGCTGGAAGATCCGAAAACATTCGCGCGGCCGTGGACGATCGAAATGCCGTTATACCGGCTGATCGACGACAATGCGCAGTTACTGGAACTGAAGTGCGTTCCGTATGCCGATCCGGTGCTCTACCATGACCTGCTGCAGCCGAAACCTTGAGCGGCCTCGGAAAAACGCATGCCATACTAGGGTGAGGGAGTCAGGCTCATGCAGAGCGGATTGCTGAAAGTGCTGGCGAGTGCCGGTTTATTGACGGCGATGGTGCTGCCCGCCGCGGCGCATCACTCGTTCTCCGCGGAGTTCGACCGGGATAAGCGGGTCACGCTCGAAGGGAAGGTCGTCGAGATGGAATGGGTGAATCCGCATTCCTGGCTGGTGATCGATGTCCCGAAAGCGGACGGCACCGCGGACCGCTGGCGGATCGAGGGCGGATCGCCTTCCGTGCTGCTGCGCCTGGGGTGGAATCGAAATTCGCTCCCTGCGGGAACCCGGATCAAGGTGGTGGCCTACCAGGCGAAGGACGGATCGCTGCGCGCGAGTTCGCAATCGATTGAGTTTCCGGACGGGCGCAAGCTGGGGATGGGCGGCTCCGGAGAGACCGAAGAAGGGCGCAGCAAATAGGCGGTCCGGCAGGCGGCCGAACCGATCGCCCGCATTACTTCGCTTTCGGGTGGGCGCGCTCGAAGCGGGAGTTCACGATATAGCCGCGAATGGCTTCATTGCCTTCGTGACAGGCGTACTCGAACATCTGATACTTGTTATCGAGCTTCATCGGGTACTCGACCGTAAATGGACTGACGATTACATCAGGATCTTCGATGCGCATTTGAAATTCGATGGTGTCGTCGGCGGTGCGGGTAAAGCGTTCCGTGATCCGCTCCTGCTCCGAGTTGGGAGTAAGGGGAGGGGAACCGGGGACACCGGCGTTGGTGAGGTCACCATTCCCGTTGAAGTTCGTGGTTTCGACGACCAGCGTATTTCCTTCCCAGCGGCCGCGCGAGTCCCCCATCCAGGTTTTGATGGCCGGATCGAGCGGCGGCGGCCCATTGGTGGGAATGATGCGCACCTCGTGCGCCATTTCGAGCACGATCAGAACGTAGCCGGGCGATTGCATGATGCGAATGCCGTTGTTGTAATTGCGCGGCTCCATGGAGACCGGCATGCCTCGCGTAATGCAGCGATCCCATTCGTCGAAGTCGCTGGGGCTGTCGAAGACGGTCTGGCCAGGCTTGTAGCTGCCGTGCATGTTCTCGTAGAGTTGCTTGCCGTGCGGCGTCAGGGCGGGGAAGCGCCCATCGGCGGGCTCGCTCAGCAAGGACGTCAGCCGCAGGACCTCGGTGCCCGAATCCGCCTGGGGGATGGCGCCGGACTCGAACCGCTGGTTGCGGGACTGGGCGCGCTTTTGCGCGGCGGCGAATTCTTCGTCTGTCATCAAGCGCCGGTTACCGAACTGGGGCTGCCTCTGGAAGGGCGTTGCGATCAGATGGTTAAGCGGCCAGATGCCCTGCAGGTCCGGCTCTCCCCATGGGGTTTTGGGCGGCGTGTAGGTTTTGGACTCCTGCGCCGCTGCCGGGCCCAGGATCAGGCCCAACATCAGAATCGGTTTGATTAGCCCAACACTGCTCATCGATAATGTGGATCATATCATGGAGGTTTATGAGGATTGCGCTGGGCTTGCTGTGGGCGGCCGCTACCGTGGTGGCGCAAGATACTCCGGAAGCCCACATTGCGGCCGCGAAGGCCGCGGCGGGCGATGATTTTCAGAACCTGTTCCAGTTTCAGTGCTACGGGCCCGGACCGGGAGGGCCGCGGGCGAGTACGGGAGCCGGAGCACGGCGCGCGGGCGGTCCGAGGCGATCCGGGCCGCCGGAGCGGTCGACATGGCACGTCGAGCCGGTGAAGGTCTTCGACAACCTGTACTTTTTCGGCCAGTCCGAGTATGCCGTATGGGCGATCACGACGCCGGAAGGCATCGTCGTGCTCGATACGATTTTTGATTATTCGGTAGAAGACGAAGTGGCCGACGGGATGAAGAAGATGGGGTTGGATCCGGAGACGATTAAATATGCGATTGTCAGCCACGCGCATCCGGATCACGACGGCGGCGCGCGCTTTCTGCAGGAACATTACGGCACGCGCGTGATCATGTCGCCGGGCGATTGGGATGTGCTCGACCGGCGAACCGTGGGAAGCAAGCCGAAGCGGGACATCGAGGCGACCGACGGCCAGAAGCTGACGCTGGGCGGGGAAACGCTGACGCTCTACATCACGCCGGGCCACACGCCCGGCACCATCTCGACGGTGTTCCCGGTGAAGGACAACGGGACGCCGCACCTGGCGGCGCTGTGGGGCGGAGTGGGGCTCAACATGGACGTGGAATCGGTTGGAACGTATATCCGCTCGGCGCAGCGATTCAGCGAAATCGTGAAGCAGGCGGGGGCCGATATCATCCTGGCGAACCACACGGATTGGGACCGGTCGAAGATCAATTTGCCGATGCTGGCGCAGCGCGCGCCGGGCAGCGCGAATCCGTACGTGGTGGGAAATGCGAAGGTCTTAAATTTTCTCAAAGTGGCACAAGAGTGCGCCACGGCGCGGGTGATGGGAGCCAATTGACACTTATTCAGGTAACTGCGGCGGTTGGCTCGCGAGACGTGCCGCCTGCATGAGCAGGTAGTCGCGCTCGGGCCGGCTGGCTGTTTTGGCTGCCGCCGCCCGATAGTGGTGGACGGCGCCTTCGCGCTCCCCGGCCATTTCGAGCAGATGCGCGCGGACGGCGTGGAAGCGATGGTGACCGGCAATCCGGCTATCGGCACTGAGCGCGTCCAATAATTCCAGACCCTTTGCCGGACCGTGCACCATGGCCGCCGCGACCGCGCGGTTTAGACTCACGACCGGGTTGTCGGCCATGCGCTGGAGCAGGTCGTAAAGTGCAAGGATCTGCGGCCAATCCGTATCTTGCGCGCCGGCGGCTTCGTCGTGAACCGCGGCGATGGCGGCTTGCAGCTGGTAGGGGCCTACGGAGCCCTTCTGCAAGGCGGCCGAGAGGAGCGCGATTCCTTCCGCAATCTGTTTCCGGTCCCAGAGTGAGCGGTCCTGCCGGTCGAGGGGGACCAAATCACCGCCGGCGTTAGTGCGCGCCAACCGGCGGGCATCGGTGAGCAACAGCAGCGCCAGCAAGCCCGCGATTTCCGGATCGTGCGGCAGCAAACGACAAAGAATGCGCGCGAGCCGAATGGCTTCCTGCGAGAGTTCGACGCGCTGCAGCTCGGAACCGGCGCTGGTCGTGTATCCCTCGTTAAAGATGAGGTAGAGGACGTGGAGAACGGAGCGAAGGCGCTCGGCGCGCTCGTGCGGAGTCGGGAGTTCGAAGGGAATGCCGGAATCCCTGATGCTTTGCTTGGCACGGCTGATCCGCTGCGCCAGAGTCGCTTCGGGAACAAGGAAAGCCTTGGCGATTTCCGCGGTGGTCAACCCGCCGACGGCACGCAAGGTCAGAGCGATCGCCGAAGCGGGAGTGAGCGCCGGATGGCAGCACATGAAAAGGAGAACGAGGGTGTCGTCCTCTTCCGGCGCAGGATCGGGCGCCGGTGGATCCGCGGAGAGGGAGGCGATAAGGGCGGCCTCGTCTTCACGGCGGCGGCGGGCGGATTCGCTGCGGATCTGATCGGTCATCCGGCGCAAGGCGACCTGCGTCAACCAGGCGCGCGGATTGGCGGGCCGCCCTTGTTGCGGCCATTGTGTGGCGGCGGCGAGCAAAGCTTCCTGGACGGCGTCCTCGGCCGCGGCGAAATCGCGAAATCTTCGCACCACCGCGCCGAGCACCTGCGGCGCCAGTTCGCGCAACAGGTGCTCGATCGGAACGCCGGATGATTCTTTCGCGACGGTGGGCTCCATGGGATCAGAGTCCGAGGTCGGCAAAGCCGCCGAGCACCTGACGCACCTCGATCGGCATGTTTCCGGGCGTGCCGCCGGGGCCGGGCGCGGCCGAAGCGCGCGCGGCAACCCGGTAGGCCTGCTCGGGACTTTCGACATCAATGATCCAGTAGCCCGCCAGAAACTCCTTCGATTCGGGAAAAATCCCGTCAGTAACGGGCTCTCCGTCGTTTCCGGCGCGGACCATCCTGGCTTCGTGCGGCCAGCCCAAGCCCTCGGTCGCGACAAATACGCCGGAGTCGAGGAGCTCTTTGCTGAAGGACCGCATGAAGGCGGAGTTCCGCTGCAGGTCTTCCTTCGACCATTTGGCGTAAGCCTCCCAATCTTCCTTGCGGGCATTCATCATGAGGATGTATTTCATACCGGCTCCAGCTAGGACTGGGGCCCATGGGTGGCGAAGCGCCGCACTTCAATGGGCATGTTGGTGGGAACTCCACCGGGCCCGGGGGCGGTGGAAATGCGAGCGGCGATCGCATAAGCGCGCTCGGGACTCTGCACGTCGACGATCCAGTAGCCGAGCAGGAACTCCTTGGACTCGGGGAAAATGCCATCGGTGACCGGGACGCCGTTCTTCTCGCCGCGAACAACCTTGGCCTCATCCGGCCCGGACAGACCCTGGGTCGCCACGAACTCGCCCGATTCCCGCAACTCCTGATTAATGGTTTGCAGGACGGACATGTGCGCTTCGGCGTCACTCTTACGCCAGGAACGGTACGTGTCGACACCACCCTTGGTGCCCGACATCAGCAGAATATATTTCATTTCGTTTTCTCCTGTTCCGGTGCGCGTTCCGCACCTTCACAAGCTGGTCGGAGTCTGCCGGCGATTCTCGACATTTCCCAACACTATTTTTACGCGGTAAGAGCGGGACGGGGCGCGGTTGACGGAGAGGGCCTGGTTCGTAGACAGTAAAACGAAGATGAAAATTTTGAAGATCGCAGCGCCCCTGCTGGCCGCCTTGGCCGGCGCGATCCCGGCACGGGCACAGTGGCCCCCGTATCCCACGGCGGGTCCGAGAACGAAGGAAGGCAAGATCGATCTGGCGGGGGCGCCGCCCCGGACCGCGGACGGCAAGCCGGACTTCGCGGGGTTGTGGGAGCCGGCGCGCGGCAAGGGAGGCGGCGGGCGCGGGGGCGAGTCCATGAACGGCACACTGCCGCTGCCATTTGAGATCCCGTCCGCGCCCGGCGATCCACCGGTGGGGCAGTTTTTCAACATTGGCGCGGGCTTGCCGGAGAAGCTTCCGCCGATGACTGCCTGGGGCGCGCAGGTCCGGGCAGAACGAAAGGCGAACAATAACAAGGACAATCCGGACGCGGCGTGCCTGCCGCTCGGTCTGACGCAGTTGCACATGCATCCGCAGCCACGGGAGATTGTGCAGACGCCTCGCGAGATCGTGATCCTTTACGAGGCCAACGACAATACGAGGCGGATTCTCACCGACGGGCGGCGGCTTCCGGACAGCAACAACGTCACTCCGTGGTGGTATGGGTATTCGGTCGGCCATTGGGACGGAGACACGCTGGTGGTGGAGACCACCGGGTTCCGGGACGATGTCTGGCTGGACGTGGAGGGCAGTCCTCTGACCAGCTCCGGAAAGATGACGGAGCGCTGGCGGCGGCCGAAGTTCGGGCTGATGCAGATCGATATCACGATCGAAGATCCCAAGGCCTACACGAAGCCGTTCACCGTGCGGGTGAACCATCAACTCATGCCCGACACGGAGCTGATGGAGTTCGTGTGCCAGGAGCGAGACGCCAAGCATTACGTCGGGAAGGACGCGAGGAAATAATCCGCGCGTTTGCTCTATGAAAGAAAAGGGCGCCCGATTACTCGAAGCGCCCAAGGGTGTTCATGTTCCCCTGCATTCTCCCGCCTTCTCGCGGGCGGGCGCAATTCAGGAATGTAAGTTAGAGAACACGCGCGTTGGTATCATGTTCATTTCAACACCAACATGATCATCGACTCACACCAACATTTTGTCCGTCTCGCCCGGCACCCGGAGGTGGAGGGCTTTCGTGAAGCGCAGCTTGCGGGAAAGAATTCGGATTCGCTGCCGAAGATTTCCGACGCGGACGTAACGAAGAGCCTGCAGCAGGTTGTCGGCTTGATGGACGCCAGGAAAATCGATGCGGCATTCGCTTCTCCGCGCGCGAAGGCGATGGCGACGCACGACGGCACGGTGGAGCAGAACGCGGCCTGGGCGGATCTCAACAACAGTCTGGTGCTGCGCGCGTGCCAACTGAATCCCGGGCGGTTCGCGCCGGTGGGAATGCTGGGGCAGCATCCTTCGTCTCCGTCAGCGCTAGTGGCCAAACAGATGGAGCGGTGGGCGCACGACGGGTTCGTGGCGTTCAATTTCGATCCGGACGGGACGGGCGGCCGCTGGCAAAACCAGCCCTTCACCGGGAAACACAATTATCCGGTGTTCGAGGCGGCGCAGGCTCTGGATGTGCCGCTGGTGCTGCACGGCAGCGAGTCGATCAATAAGAACTTCCCGCATACGGCGATTCAATATCTGGTTGCCGACATCACCGGCTTCGTGCAGCTGATGATCGCTAAAGAGCTGTTCAAAGATTTTCCGCGGCTGCGGTTTCTGATTCCGCATGGCGGCGGCGCGCTGCCGTGCCAGATCGGGCGCTGGCGGGCGATTGCGAAGTACAACAGCTGGGCGAGCCCGGACGAGATTCTGGGAAACGGCAACGTGTTTGTCGATACCTGCATTTACAATCACCTGAACATGCAGATGCTGTTCGACGCGGTGCCGCTGGACAATGTTCTGTTTGGCTCCGAGTGCGACGGCGCGTTTCCGGGCGTGGTCAACGAAGAAACCAAGGACCACTACGACAATACGCGCCGGTATGTGGACGAGTCGAAGCTGAGCGGCGCGGACAAGGACCGGGTGTACTGGCGGAACGCCGAGCGGGTGTATCCGCGCGCGAGCCGCTGGGTGAAGGGATAACGATCGGCGCGCCGTGGACGCGGCTTACTTTCCGATCATGTGGGCCGAGTCTTTTTCGCCTTCCAGGCAGACGTATTCCAGCAAGTCGGTATTGAGCTGGAGCGCCAGCTGAATATTCGCGCTCCAGGGGCGAGTGTAGGCTTTGGGATCATCCACGGTCATCTCGAGATCGATCGAGCCGAAATTGGGGCGGCGGAAGCGCTCGGTGATCCTGGCGGCGCTGGTGAGCGGGCTGCCATCATAATCGGCCCAGAGACCGTCGCGAAAGCCGATGGTTTGGACGACCAGCGCGTCGCTGGTCCACTTGCCGCTAGAGTACCCATTCCACGAGGGCTGCGGATCTACCGGGAGGGGCCGGCCATCGGTGAAGATCTGGCGATATTCCATATCGCGCTCATGCAGAATCGCGAGATAACGCGGAGTCTGCAGGAAGCGGCGCGGGAACGGATGCGTGTTCATCTGCAGGACGCCGAGCGGCATGCAATGCACATCGGGGTTATCCTTACTGCGATCGGCGAAGCGCCGGTTGCGCGCCTCGGCCGCCCAGGGTTGGTAAGGGAGGCCGCCGGGAACGACGGAGCCGAAATCCCAGAACGGACCCGTGGCGGTCAGCTGGCCGTCGAGGCCTTCATCGAGAGCGCGGCGCCGAACCGGGGCCCAGAGGCCGGAAAGATCCGGCTGGCCCTCGCGCGTGCGGGGAGCCGGGGCGGAAAGGTTGGGGGAGCCGTCCGGCTTTTTCGGGATGCCGGCCGTGGGGTAGTTCAGCCACTGCGCGGGAGCGAGCGGCGCGGCGGACAGGCCGGCCGAAGCAGCAAGCAGCAGGCGCAAGCGAACCGGAGACCACATGGGGCAGCGGCCAGTATACACCGAATCAGGAGGTTATGGCCGGTAATCCGGGAGGGGACGGAAGAAAGGTGTCTAAGAATCCCGGCCGAGACCCGGTACATGCCAGAACAGGATCAGACCCGAAAAGGGACGTGCTAAAATGGGACTGCCTTTTGATAGTCTTGTCACAACCTGGCTGAGTTTTCCAAATCCGCCTCGTTAAGCCCGCACAATTGAAAGACAGAAGAGAAAGAGTAAGATTTAGATGAAAAACATTTTCGTAGGCAATTTGGACTTCGGCGCAACTGAAGCCTCCGTCCGTACGCTGTTCGAGCGCTATGGAAGCGTGGAACGTGTAAATCTCGTGACCGATCGGGATACGGGACGGTCGCGGGGATTTGCTTTTGTGGAAATGACCGACGCGGCCGAAGCCGACCGCGCGATCACCGAACTGAACGGGACGGACCTGGAAGGCCGCGCCCTGAATGTAAATGAAGCGAGGCCGAAGCCGCAAGGCGGTGGTTTTGGCGGAGGCTCGTTCCGAGGGAACCGTGGCGGCGGCCCTCCCCGGCAGCGCCGGGAGCCTCGCTGGTAAGATTTCAAACCGTTTTTTTGGGGGCCGGATTGGCCCGGCCCCTTTCGTTTGATCGCCTGGGATTTCCCAGTGGGAGTGACCGTCATGCGTACTCGAACTTCCTTTCAGAAACGACAGAAAGAAATTGCCCGCGCTGAGAAACAGCGCGACAAGATCGCAAGGCGGCAGCAGAAGAAGCTACAGGGAAAACAACCCGGCTCGTCTGGTGAAGAGCCGAATGAAACCGATGAGCCGACGGAGCATCCGGACGGGAGTTCGGAACCGGCAGCGGATTCGTAACCGACGCCCGAGCGCGCCGACGATCGCCTTCCATTTCGAACATCAACCCCTCGGGCGGCATCGCAGCCGCCGCGTGTTGCGGCGAGGGACTCGGCCCCGCCGCGCGCAATTGCGTTCTCCTCTCGGGTATAACCGCAAAGCGCGGTGACATCGCACCAAAAAACCGCGGACAGGGCTACGATGATTGGAGACGGCCCGGCCTTCCGTCCGTCTAAGCCCGGAGGGACGTTATGGAAACGCTTTGGCGCGATTTGAAATACGGATTCCGGACGCTGATGCGCACGCCCGGGTTCACGATGGTGGCGGTGCTCTCGCTGGCGCTGGGAGTCGGAGCGAACACGGCCATCTTTACGCTCACGAATGCCGTGTTTCTAAATCCCCTTCCGGTAGAGAATCCGGCGCGGGTGCTGGAACTGTTCACGGTGGACCACGCGACCAAAAGCGCGGTTGCGAACCTCACGCGCACGCCGCTATCGTTTCTGAACTACAAAGATTTCCGGGACCAGAGCAACGTGTTTACCGGACTGGCGGC
>Ga0070734_10002666_pt1 | contig 20781 bp, 16 predicted proteins | sample Coa_R1_8_FD_66444 | JGI IMG/M metagenome (GOLD analysis project Ga0070734, IMG submission 66444) | Surface soil microbial communities from Centralia Pennsylvania, which are recovering from an underground coalmine fire - Coalmine... | ecosystem: Environmental > Terrestrial > Soil > Unclassified ...
CGAGAGTAATCGCCGCCGATGCACGTCGAATTGAGATTGCCGTAGGGATCGATCTGAGCGCCGCCGAGAAACGTGTAATCGATGAGGCCGCGTTGGCAGGTTTCCATGACGTCGGCCATGCTGGTGGCCACGAGGCCACGGTAAAAAGTCCGGGAATCTCCCACGCTGATCGGCATGGTAGGCAGTTGTGGCGCGATACCGCCGGCCTCGAAAACGATGACGAGATGCGGCGCGCCGGTGCGCTGGGCCAACATCGCCGCCGCACAGGGGACCCCGGTGCCGACCGCGACGGTGCAGCCGTCCTCCAAGAGGCGTGCGGCACAGCAGATCATCAATTCCATCGCGTTGTAAGTCATGGCCGTTTTGGTTTGGTGGCGGTTCGGCGCACCGGCGCTAAATCCCCTGGGATGGGAATAACTCTTGGTGCCGTAGCTGCTGCAAGCGATCCATTCCACCGCAGCGGTGCACATATTCGGAAAAGGTGCGCACGCCGTAGATCGTTTCGTTCAACCATTGCCGAAATCCATCCGGATCCTGTTCGACTTCCAGCCACTGCCGCAAATGGGCCTCGTCAGAGAAATACTCATAGGGCATGTTGCCGGGGTAGCTGCCGTAAGGGACTTCACAGACGGCATCCACACAGAAAAACGGAATGACCGTCCGCGTGGGATCGCTACGGATCTCGTCGTTGGCGATGAGCCGTTCACAGGTGATAATGAGCTTCTTGGCAGCCCGGGCGAGATCGAGGTCAGCGACCGTGGTGCCGCGGATCCGGCAATTGCCGTAGCGGTCGGCTTCGTGGGTATGGATGGCCGCAACATCGGGGTACAGAGCCGGCACAGCGATGAGTCGCTCCCCGGTGAAGGGGCAAGCAATCGCGCAGGCCGCGCTGTGCCGGAACGTGTCGGTACCGAGCATGGAACGGGCTGGCAGGAACGGCAATCCCATCGCCGCCGCCTTGAAGCGCACGGCCAAGGTGTAGTTGGTCCATTCGGTGAACGCCACTTCGCCCGATTCGAGAACCCGGCGAGCGTGCGGCGAGAGCCCGCGTGCTTCCAGGCCCACCACGTAGGCGATGTCGACCGCGGCCAACGTCTTGCCGCGGCCGGTCAGGTTCCCCGCACACAAGAGTTGAAAATCATGGGTCGCGGTGTGTCCGGCGAAGCGCAGATCCTGTTTCTGCTGTCGCAGGATCTCATGGACGACGGCCGTCGGAATCCGGGCGCAGCCGAAGCCGCCGATCGCCAGGTAATCGCCATCCTGGACCAGGCGGGCGACCGCTTCTGGCACGGTCGTAACCTTGTCGATCAAACCCCGAGGCTTGGTAGCGAAGAATTCGCGCGCGCGGTCGGCGGACGGATCGGCATAGAGGGCACCAGTGCCCTGGGAGAGGATGTCCATTGGTCTGTAGCCCATAGTCCGTGGTCCGCAGTCCGCAGCAGGCTGGCTACGGACTACGGACCACGGACTACGGACCAAGAAGAGTTAGCGATTTTCGTACTCGCGCAGCAGCTGCCGAAAGCGGGGATCATGGCGAACAGAATCCAGATCATGGTCTTCGCGCATGTAGCGGAAATCCCGATACCCCAGCTCTACGGCACGGCGTAACGTTCGTAGGGCCTGGTCCGGACGCTTGAGTAGCGCGTAACTACAGGCCAAATTGTAATGGGCCAGCGGATCACTGGGCCGCAGCTGGACCAGGCGTTTATCGATCACCAGGCCTTGAGTGTAGTGGCCCTTGAGAGTGAGGTTATTGCCCATGACGCGCAGCACATCGACATAGTCCGGCTTCCGCTCCAGGATGCGGCCAAAGAAATCGATCTCGAAATCCAGCTGACTTTGCTCGGCCAGACGAGCCAACGGATTGCTGGTGGAAGTATGTTCGGGCCCCTCGTTGGAGAACTTGCTTTGCTGTGCCATATCCTTCCCCCTGCGGTGGGAGCATAGCAGGAAGCCGGCCGGCCTCGCGGCCTATCTGCGTCTCCTGCACCTCGCTCTGATTATAACGGGCTCGGCGCCAAGTGCAAAGCGATGAATGCCAGCAACGGCTTGGAACCGGCGCAACCAGAGCACACCACGGAAAAAGCCGGTCAGGGCGGACTCCGTTCGGCGGTATGCAGAGTGTGCTCGTCCAACGAAGAGGACCGCCGCGGCCGGCGGAGGAGGGCCTCGAAATCTTCTACGTCACGCAGGGCTGCCCATTTCTTGTCGAAATAGAAACCGCCGGCGCGTTCCCGTTCCGCCCAGACGAGCGGCCGGGCGTGCTTCTGCTCGGGGGTTGCCCCGCGAGTTTTCCCCTCATGATGGTAAGCCGCCAACTCGGCACAGTAACCGACCCGCACGCCGTGCGACCAGGCGTGCAAGCAGTAATCGAGATCCTCAAATGCGGTCGTGTAGGCAGTGCTGAAACCGCCCAGCTGCCGCACGACTTCCCTGCGCATCGCGAACAGGGCTCCGGTTACGCTCCAAACAGAGCGACTCTCCCGCACGCGCGGATGGTCGCCTGGCCAGCCGCCATACACGTGGTGCCAGCGCAGCTGCCCCGGCACCTTGTCCACGCCGGCATGCTGGATGGAGCCGTTGGGATAGAGCAGCCTGGCCCCGAGGATACCCACCTCCGCGTCTGCCTCGAAGGCTCTCTCGATTGCCTCCAGCCAGGGCTGGAAAAAGGCGATATCGTTGTTGCACAGCAGGATATACCGCCCCTGCGCGTGCCGCATCCCGTGGTTGACCGTCGCACTGAAGCCAAGGTTTTGGTGGTTGTAGAGCAACTGAAATCCGAGGTCGCCTGATGCCCGTTGCAGATCCTCCAGCACCTCCCGGTCCCGGCTGCCATCATCCACCACGAAGATCTCTACCGTGGCCGTTTTGGGTAGGTACCGCCGGCATGAAGCGACACACTGAACCACCAAGTGAACATCATTGATCGTCGGCACGATCACCGTGCAGTCAAGTGTAGCCGATTCCGATAACCGGAGATCGGGATACTCGCTTTCGGTCGATTGCTTTGGGGGTGTAGGAACAGAGCACGCTGGGAGGGAGAAGCGAGACCGGTCGCTGTGGAGGAATTCCCGTTCGAGACGATCGATCACGCGTTCCCAGGAATATTCCTGAATGAAACGGCGTGCATGATGAGCCAGCTCCGCGGCCCGGGCGGGATCGGACTGAAGGGTAAGACAATGCTGGGCCAATCGTTCGACATCACCGGCCTGGGCCATCAGCGCCGTGTGGCCGTCCATGCAGAATTCTTCGTTGCCCTGTGCATAGGTTGCCACGACCGGACAGCCGCACGCCATCGCCTCCGCGGCCGTCAGGCCGAAGCCCTCGTGGGTGCTCGCCAAGAGATACAGGCCAGCCTGGCTGTAGAGTTTCGCCAGGACGCGATCTGATGGCATTTGCCAATGGGCATGCGGCAACAAGGGAGGGCCCTGCGGCCGAGGTTCTACGCTGAACGTCGCCAGGGTAGTGCGCGGCTGGAGCTCGAAGCAGCGTGCCACGGTTGCTCGGGCGGTGTCCCATCCCTTCAGGCGACTACCCGCGGCGCCACCTCCTGACCAGGTCCGCGCCGTGGTCAGGATGGAATAGGGTTGGCGGCTAACCGAAACCGGTTGAAAAATATCGAAATCGACACCGATACCGACCAATACCGACTCGCGGCCAAAACGCTGCTTCAGCTGCTCGCGGACCCAGACCCCTTCCGTGATGGGCCGAAGACCGAGCCGGTAGGTTGCCAGTGCAGCCTGGGTTTCCTCAGGGGTCGTGCCATAGCAGTCCTCGATGTCTTGGACGAGATAGTAACCCCGGTCGCCGGGCCGCAGGCTTTCCGCCACCCAGGGGGCGGTCTCGTACCAGGTGGCCACCTTGATGCCCCGAAAGCGCGCCAGCGCCGCCTGGAGTGCCGTCCGGTTTTCAAAACGGATGGCAGGAACCGGCAGCTGGAAATCGTCGATCCCGCCTGTCAGATAATAGATGCTGACGTTGTGGCCACGGCGGCGCAGCCGAGCGACGTGTTCGAGAATTACTCGGACACCACCACACAGGCCCGCATCTTTCAAAACGTAGACGATGTCCAGCTTCTGCGTTCCGGCTTGCGTTTTGCGCTCACTAGTTGATTCCGAGGGCAAAACGCAAGCCGCGGCCGTATTTCGCGTCCAGTGTAAACCGTCGTGCAGTTTGCCGGCGAATTCACGCAGCCGGCCCCGGAGCAGCAATCCCAGCCCGTTGACCAGCGCTCGCCTCACCAGGCCGTACCGCCGCAACGCTGCCAGCTTGTGGGGCAGTGCTGCAACCGCGGCCGTGATGGCGGGCACCGGCGTCGCCCGGAAGTCCTCCAACCGGAAACGGCCAGCGGTGTTCAACGGGTGCAAGCGCAAGCCCAGAGCAGTACGGCGGAGGTAGACATATTCGTCGCGCTCCACGTGGCTATGGACATCGAGCTGTTTCAAAGAATCGAAATCGCCAAGTCCGCTGCCGCCGATGTCGCATAGCTCCAGCCGGCCGTCGGTCTCGGCCGTCATTCGGAGATGCACCCGCAGCCAGCCGGAAGGCAGGACGCAAGGGACGATGAAGTACGGGGAAGGACCGGTGGCGATCCACGTTCCCGGCTCGGCCTCACGGTCCGGTTCGAGCTGATGCCAGGGGATCAAATGATGAGCCCCGAAGCCACGTGGCCGCAGTAGCTGACGGACAGTCCGCAGCGGCCGTAGCAGCTTCCAGGCCGGCGATTGCATCAGGGATTGTACGAAGGAATGGCTGATCAGATGCTGCAAGCGCCAGTCGCGGGCCTCGGCTTTCCAGGTTTCGATTTCCGCCTCGATCCACGCGTGCGGTTCATGATCGCTGCTCGAGTTCGTGGAAGTTGCCATCCGTGGTGCTCCTTTCGCGAATCCCTTCGCTCTGAGTTCGAGTGCGGCGACTGGGCAAGCGTGTTAATCGGCCCGTTCTAGCGGAAACGGCTTCAATCTGTCAAGTTCGGTCAATCCATCGGTCGGTTGGTCCGTCTGGTAGACGGGAGGGTTTGTACGACCCGGCTCCCCTTCTCGGTGACCGGCCCCGCGAAGACAATGACATTAGATTCCCAAACCCTTCTGGAGGAAAGAGCCCATGAAAACCAATCGACGGATCATCCTTGCGTTCCTGCTCTTGCTTGCCGCGGCCTTGCCGGTTCTTGCTCAGCCGCCGCGGCCGGGGAGTGCGGAGCTGCCGATCACGCGGATCGTCCTTTTCACCAGCGGCGTCGGCTACTTCCAGCGCGAAGGCTCCGTGGATGGCAGCGCCCGCATCGATTTACAGTTTCCCACCAATAACATCAACGATCTGCTGAAAAGTTTGGTCCTACAGGACACCGGCGGCGGCCAGATCAGCACGATCAACTACGATAACCGCGACCCGATCGAAAAGACGCTCAAAAGCTTCGCCATCGATTTGACCAGCAACCCTTCGCTCGGGGATCTCCTCGACCAGGTGCGCGGCGAACGGGTGGAGGTCATCCGCGAGGGGCAGACTACCCCGTTGACCGGTGTCATCGTCGGCGTGCAGAAGCAAAAACAGCAGGTCGGCAAGGACCAGGTGGTCGAGACGGAGCAATTGAACCTCCTGGCCAACAATGGCTTGCAGAACGTGGCCCTGAGCCAGGTGCAGCGGATCCGCTTCCTCAAGACGGAGCTGGAGCAAGAATTCCGCAAGGCACTGGATGTCCTGGCCAGCGCCCATGACAAGCAGAAGAAGACGGTCAGCCTGAACTTCGTGGGCAACGGCAAGCGTGCGGTGCGAGTCGGGTACGTGATCGAAAGTCCGATCTGGAAAACCAGCTACCGGCTGTCGCTCACCAAAGAGGGGAAGCAAGACAAGGCGTTCCTACAGGGCTGGGCCATCGTCGAGAATGCCACGGACGAAGACTGGCACCAGGTGAGCCTGGGCCTGATCTCCGGCCGGCCGATTTCGTTCCAGATGGATCTTTACGAGCCGCTCTATGTACCGCGGCCGATGGTCGAGCCGGAGCTGTTCGCGTCGCTGCGGCCCCAGACGTATAGCGGCAATCTAGACGAGCGGCAAGTCCGGAGGGATCGCGCAGGCTCCCAATTCTCATCCGCTACACCGCCGGCTGCTCCGGGTTTTGCCTTGGGACGGAAGGCTCCGGAGGCGGAGCAGGTCCGGGAAGCGACCAAGAAAGCCGGTGCGAGTGTTGACGCGCTGAACCTCCGCCAAGGTGTCGCCAGTGCAGCGGTGGCAACCGAGCTGGGCGAATACTTCCAATACCAATTGGAGCAGCCGGTCAGCTTGCCTCGGCAAAAGTCGGCCCTTCTACCGATCGTCAACAGTCCCGTCGAGGCGGCCAAGGTCTCGATCTACAACGAAGGTGTGCTTGCCAAGTATCCCTTGCTGGGGCTGCGCTTCAAGAACACGACCGGTCTGCACCTGATGCAGGGCCCGCTCACCATCTTTGAGAACAGCAGCTACGCCGGAGATGCCCGGATCACCGATCTCCAGCCCAACGAGACCCGATTGGTCAGCTACGCCATCGATCTTGGCACCGAAGTGGCCCCGGAGCAGAAGGACCAGCGCGATGATCTGGTGGCCGTCAAGATCTACAAGGGCGTGCTCCAGATCACCAACAAGCAGCGGCTGACCAAGCTCTATACCGTCAAGAACCGTTCCGACCACGCCCGGACCGTCCTGATCGAGCATCCGTATCGCCCCGATTGGCACCTGGTCAAACCGGACAAGGCAGCCGAGCGCACACGGGATGCCTACCGGTTCGAGGTCAAGGTCGATCCCGGACAGACTGCCAAGGAGGAAGTCGTGGAAGAGCATACCCGGATGAGCCAGGTTATCCTGACCAACAGCCCCGACGACACGATTCGCGTTTATCTTCGGGCCAACGTGACCAGCCCCAAGGTGAAGGCGGCGTTGGAGGAGGCGCTCTCCCGCAAGGCCAAGCTGGCCGAGACGCAGCATGAGATCCAGCAGGAGGAGAAGGCCTTGCAGGTCATCGAGAAGGACCAAGCCCGGATGCGCGACAACATGGCACGGGTGCCGCCGACCTCGGAAGCGTACAAACGCTACTTGCAAAAGTTCGACACACAGGAGACCGAGATTGAAAAGGGGCGCGAGCGCATCACCGAGCTCCAGAGCCGCGCCGAAGAAGAACGCAAAGCGTATGAGAGCTTCCTCCAGAACCTCACTGTAGAGTAGAATCGCTCGGCCCCGGCGTTCGCTGCGCCTCTGCGCGAAACGCTTCCACAGTTTCACGCAGAGGCGCAGCGAACGCCGGGCGGACAACGCAAGGATGGACGTTTGCATGAGCGATGCGTTCTGGACTGAAGCCCGCGCCCAGATGTTGCTGGATCCCGAGGTCACCAATCTCAACACGGGCTCGTTTGGTCCGCTGCCGCGAGTCGTGTTTGACCGTGCCACCGAGCTGCGTCGGCGCCTGGCCGAGGAGCCGATGGATTTCTTTGTCCGCCGGGTGCCGCCGCTTCTGTGGTCGGCACGGGAGCAGCTGGCTGGGTTCCTCGGCGGCGATCCGCGGCGGCTGGTCTTCGCGGCAAACGTGACGGCCTCCATCAACATCGTGGCCGCCGCTCTCCGGCTGGCCGAGCCGGGGGAGATCCTATTGACGGACCATGAATACGGAGCGATGCGCTGGTGCTGGGAGCGGGCCGCTCAGCGTCAAGGCTTATCGTTGCGAACGTTTGCGCTCCCCATTCTGCCGCGGACCCCGGGGGAAATTGTCGATGCCGCCCGCGCCGCCTTCACAGATCGCACCCGCCTCTTCTTCTTCAGCCATATCCTGTCGCCGACCGGCCTGGTGCTGCCGGCCCGTGAGCTGTGCGCCGAAGCGCGGCAGCGCGGGATCCTCACAGTGATCGATGGAGCCCACGCCCCGGCCATGATTCCGCTCGACCTGACCAGTCTCGGCTGCGATTTCTACGGCGGCAACGGTCACAAATGGCTCCTGGCTCCCAGCGGCGCGGGGTTTCTCTACTTCGGTAACGGCAGCGAAGAGCGGGTGCAGCCGTTGCAGGTGAGCTGGGGCTGGCACCACGACCGCCGCCGTGCCGATGAGCGCGATGATTTCGGTTCCACACCGCGCCTGCGCGCGTTCGAGTTCGAAGGGTCACGCGACATCTGCCCGTGGCTAACGGTACCAACGGCCATCAATTTTCAGGAGGGACTGGGTTGGGAGCGTATCCGTACCCGTGTGCTCGGTTTGACCGGTTATCTTCGCGAACGGTTGGCTGGCTTGCCCGGATTGAGTCTGGCAACTCCCGCCGAGCCGGCGCTACATGGGGCCATGACGGCGTTTCGGCTGCCGGATAATCTGGATCCGATCGCTTTGCGGCGCGGCTTGTGGCAGCAGTATCACATCGAGGCGCCGATCGTCGAACGGTCCGAAGCGTTTGTCGGCCGAAGCGTCGCCGGGCTCCCCCCGCAGGCGTTTCCGTGGCGGTACCTGATCCGCGTTTCGACCTGGTGGTACAACACGGAACAAGAGATCGAACGATTGACGGCCGCCTTGACCGTGTTGCTGCCGGAGTGCCGGACGGAGTAATTGCCGCGGAACCTTGAAAATTCGGGCGGCGACGGCATTGATGGACGGTCCGGTAGCACTTGTCCGTTTCGCAGCAGTTCGCACAACCACGCGGTGTCGGGCCCCGCGTGGTTGTGCGGACCGCCACGAAACCGAAATGAAGGAATCATGAAATCGGAAGAAACCCGACCGATTGCGGCAACATCCGTTGAACAGGTACGGCAAGTCGTTGACGAGATCTACCGCTCCGAATCGCGTCAGGTACTGGCCACCTTGATCCGCCTTCTGGGCGACTTCGACCTTGCCGAGGAGGCCCTGCACGAAGCGTTTGCCGCGGCTATGGAGCGGTGGCCACGCGACGGCTTGCCGGCAAATCCCCGCGCCTGGCTCATTTCCGCCGGCCGTTTCCGGACAGTGGATGCGCTACGGCGTCGGGCACGCTTGGATGCCTCACTCGCGCACTTAGCCAATCGACTCGAAGAAGTAGCGCGCGCCAACGCGGCCAAGGATGAGGAGCTGGAAGACGATCAGCTTCGGCTCATCTTCACGTGCTGCCATCCCGCGCTGGCGTCGAGCACGCAGGTGGCGCTCACGCTCCGGGAAGTGTGCGGCTTGACCACCGAGGAAATTGCCAGCGCATTCCTCAGCTCTCCCCCGACGATTGCGCAGCGCATTGTCCGCGGCAAGGCCAAAATTCGCACCGCGCGAATCCCCTATCAAGTGCCGTCGACCACCGAACTCCCGGAACGACTCGATTCCGTATTGGCAGTCATTTACCTCGTTTTCAACGAAGGGTACTCGGCCTCGTCGGGTAGCTCGGTGACCCGGCTGGACCTCTCCGAGGAAGCGATTCGGCTCGGGCGTCTGCTGGTTGGCCTGTTGCCCGATCCCGAGGCGAGGGGGCTCCTGGCCTTGATGCTCTTGCAAGAATCGCGGCGGACAGCGCGGACTTCACCGGAAGGCGACATCATCCTGCTCGAAGATCAGGACCGCTCGCTCTGGGACCAGGCCAAGATCACCGAAGCCAGCTCGCTGGTTGAGCGGGCGATTGCATCGCAACGGTTTGGTGCGTACACCCTTCAGGCGGCCATCGCAGGAGTGCACGCTGCGGCACCGACGGCGGCGGAGACGGACTGGGCCCAGATGGTGGCGTTGTACGACATTCTTGCCCAGGCTGCGCCCAGTCCCGTTGTTGCCTTGAACCGGGCCGTGGCGGTGGCCATGCGCGACGGCCACCGGGAGGGACTGGAGCTGATCGAGGCGATCCTGGCCCGCGGGGAGTTGGCCGACTACCACCTGGCTCATGCAGCGCGAGCCGATCTATGCCGGCGGCTGGGACGGACGGCCGACGCTCGACAATCCTACCAGCGAGCCCTTGCATTGGCCCGACAGGAGCCGGAACGCCGATTCCTCGAAAGACGCCTGCACGAGCTGGGCCAAAAATAATTTGCACCCCTGTCGATTTTTTGGCTTCCCGAACGACTACTTGGTGGGAAGAGGAACTCAACCAACCCATGAACCAGGAGGAGAATACCGTGAAATACCTGTTGCTCATCTATACCGACGAAAAGGTATGGACGGAAAATGAGCGGGAGAAGTGCATTGCCGAGTCTACCCAGCTTACCCATGAACTCCACGCCAAGGGGCAATACCTGCGTGCCGCCCCCCTGCACCCGGTTGCCACGGCGACGAGTGTCCGGGTCCGCAACGGCAAACGCCTGGTAACGGACGGGCCGTTCGCCGAGACACATGAACAGCTCGGGGGATTCTTTCTGATCGATGCTGCCGATCTTGATGAAGCAATCGAAATCGCGGCCCGCATTCCGGGTGCCCGCAAGGGCACGGTGGAAGTCCGGCCGATCATGGAGCTGGCGGGGCTCCCGGAAGTGAAATAGGGATAGGTCGCTCGATCAAGGAAAGGAACATTCCCATGCAATCAGAGATCCTGGCCGTGCCCGTTTCGAAAGGCGTACGTTGGACCGGAAGTGTCCTGAGCATCCTGCCGGCGCTCTTTCTGCTCTTCGACGCGGCCATGAAACTGGTGAAGCCAGCTTTTGTCGTGGAAGCCACGGTTCGCCTGGGATATTCGGAGAGCGTGATTCTTCCGCTCGGGGTGGTCTTGCTGGCCTGCACGGTTCTTTACCTGATCCCGCGCACGGCGGTCCTTGGAGCGATCCTGCTGACCGGGTACCTGGGCGGGGCGGTGGCGACCCATCTCCAGCACGGGGACAGCGCCTTCGAAATCGTATTTCCCGTCCTGTTCGGCGCGCTGCTGTGGGGCGACCTGGTGCTGCGCGACCGGCAGTTGCGCACCCTGGTTCCTTGGCGGAGTTAATGTGCCCATCAACGATTCTTCATGCACGTGAGGTGTTCCCATGAAAGTCATGGTTTTAGTCAAAGCCAACAAGGATTCCGAGGCCGGCGTGATGCCGAGCCAGCAACTTCTCGAGGAAATGGGCAAGTTCAACGAGGAGCTGGCCAAGGCCGGCATTCTCCTGGCAGCCGAGGGGCTTCAGCCCAGCTCCAAGGGCAAGCGGATCCGCTTCTCCGGCCGCGGCCGCACGGTAATCGATGGGCCCTTCGCCGAGACCAAGGAGCTGCTCGCCGGGTTCTGGCTGTGGAAAGTGAAATCCATGGAGGAGGCCGTTGAGTGGATCAAGCGCTGCCCCAATCCCCACAACGAGGATGGCGAGATCGAGATTCGTCCGGTGTTCGATCCTGAAGACTTCGCGCCCTGCGACCCCAGCGGTAAACTCCGGGCCGCGGAAGCACGTCTGCGCGAACAGAACAAACAACATGGTTGACAAGAGCGTCGAAACCATAAGCCAACGACAAACCAAGGAGCATTCCATGCAAGCCAGTCCTTATCTGTTGTTCAATGGCCAATGCGAAGCGGCGTTCAGGTTCTATGCGCGGTGCCTGGACGGCACAATTGAAGCCATGATGCCGCACGAAGGCACTCCATGTGCAGAGCAGGTGCCGCCGGATTGGCTCAAGAAAATCCTTCATGCCCGTCTGAGAGTGGGCGACACCATCTTGCTGGCTTCGGACTGTCCGCCGGATCGCTACAAGAAACCCGAAGGCTTCTCCGTGACCCTCCTGGTCAAGCAACCGGCAGAGGCAGAGCGCGTCTTTCACGCCTTGGCAGATAACGGCACGGTGCGAATGCCGATCCAGAGGACGTTCTGGTCCGCCCGATTTGGCATGCTTGTCGATCAGTTCGGCATCCCCTGGATGATTAACTGCGAGCAACCAGCGTAATTGCGGCATGGTTCCGGGAATGCTCCATAACATGTTCGGCGCGGGAAGAGGATTGTGGAGCAGGATTTCTACCACAAACGGGAGGTGTCCATGAACGTGCGTCTGACGAGAATGGTGTCGCTCATCGTGTGCCTTGGGCTCGTGACGTCGGTGATCCTCGGCAGAGAGTCCGACGCCAAGCTGACCAAGAAAACGGTCCGTGCCGACGACGGGCTGAGCATCGCCTGCGAAGTCGCCGGCCAGGGCGACACGGCTCTCATCTTCCTGCACGGCTGGTGCGGCGACCGCGCCTATTGGAAGCATCAGGTTGATCCATTCGCTGCCGATTACCGCATCGTCACCCTCGATCAAGCCGGGCATGGCGAATCGGGGAAGGACCGCAAGGTCTGGACTGCCTCCGCTTTGGCCGACGATGTCGCGGCGGTGGTCAAGGCGCTCGGCCTCAAACGGGTGATTCTCGTTGGCCATTCGATGGGCGGGCCGATTGCTCTCCTGGCTGCCAAACGGATGCCGGGGACGGTCGTGGCCGTGATCGGTGTCGATACCCTGCAAAACGCCGAATTCAAGATGCCCGAAGAGGTATCGAAGAAGTTCCTCGAAAGCTTCGAGAAGGATTTCAAAGAGACGATGCGGTCCGGGTTCGCTGGATTACTGCACGAGAAAACGGACCCCGAATTGAAGAACTGGATCTTGACCCGGGCGGAGGCACAGGATCAGCAGATGGCTCTCGGCCTCATGCGCGATCTGATCGGTCTCGATTCGAAAAAACTGCTGAAAGAAGCCCAGACGCCGGTGCGCTGCATCAACTCTGCCGGTGGGTTTGCGTTCTTCACGCCGACGGCCATTGCGATCAACAAGAAGTACGCCGACTACAATGCGGTCACCATCGAAGAAGTCGGCCACTACCCGATGCTGGAGAAGCCCGCGGAGTTCAACCAAAAGCTTCGGGACGTGCTCAAGGAATTCGCCACCAAGAAATGAGCCCGTCACCCCCGGAGGAGAGGCAACGATGAAATACGCCTGTCTGGTCTACCATGAAGCCGACAAGGTGGCCCGCCTGTCCGAGGCGGAGCAACTGGCCGCGATCCTCGCCGAGTGCGAAGCCGCGAGCCTCTGGAAAGCGGAACTGGAGCAGGGCGGCCACCATGTCTATTCCGCAGGGCTACAGAGTATCCGCACGGCCATGACTGTGCGAAATCGCAACGGCGCGGTGTCCGTGTCGGACGGGCCATTTGCCGAGACCAAGGAGTTCCTGGGCGGCTTCACGATCATCGAGGCCCGCGACCTCACTGAGGCGATCCAGCTCGCCTCGCAATTTGCCTCCGGGCTCGTGACCGTGGAAGTCCGCCCACTCCTGGATGCGAACGCCCAAGTGACCGATCCGCTCGATCAGAAGATCGCCGCGGCCCTGCGCCAGCGGCTCCAGCAGAATTCGCCCTGACCAAGATGATTCAAGGAGAGGACAAGATGCAGAAGATCACTCCATGCCTCTGGTTCGATGGCAACGCTGAGGAAGCGGCACGCTTCTATAGCGCCATCTTCCAGAATGCCCAGATCAACAAGATCGCGCGCTACGGCGAAGGTGGGCCGCGACCCAAGGGCAGCGCACTGGCTGTGGAGTTCCAGCTCGACGGACAGGAATTCCTCGCGCTCAACGGTGGGCCGCAATTTACGTTTACCGAGGCCATCTCGTTCATCGTCAACTGCGAAACGCAAGAGGAAGTGGACCGGATGTGGGCGAAGCTCTCCGAAGGGGGAGAAGAGGTGCAATGCGGCTGGGTAAAGGACAAGTATGGGATATCGTGGCAGATCGTCCCTACCATCCTGGGCAAAATGATGGCCGATCCCGATCCGGCGCGGGCGGCGAGAGTCTTGCAGGCAATGATGCAGATGAAAAAGCTCAATATCAACGAACTAAGAAAGGCCTACGAGCGGCAGTGAAATAGAGTCCAGCAACTCGCTGGTTGAAACCAAATCTTCACCGATCCTTCTTTGACTGAGCCGACCCGGCGAAGTAAAGTTGAATGACAGCCTTCACGTTCCACGCCATTTCCAGGGCTGGGCGGGTGGTGGATGCCCGCTCCTGATCCTCTGGCCCGACACCGGAGCACTTCCATGAGCGATGCGTTGCCTTGCGAAGTCACCGTCACCGAGCTTCCGGACGGCGTCCACTACCGGCTGCCACGTCGCAAAGCGGGGCAGTTCACGGACCGAGCGAAGTTCCACCTGTTCGTCTCCTTTCTCGCCGTCCCGTTCCTTTCGTTCTGGCTCTGGATTGTGGGCTCCGGCATCGACTGGCACGATCTCTTTCGACCGGAGAATGGATTTTTACTGATCTTTCTGGCGGCAGGCGTGTGGATGCTCTTTCTGCCCTTGTGTTTCGCAGGGCGGGCTGTCTTCCTGTACGCCGGTCACAGCGAAATCGAGCTGCGCTGCGGCATCCTACGCCGTGGCGAGCGGTGGGGCTGGCTGCGCTGGGGCTGGAAACGTTCGATTGCTGGCTTGTGCCGGTTCGATGTCTGTGATGCCCTGATGGAGAAGGGCATGGTGCGAGTCTATGCGAATCCGGCCGCCGCCACCGAATCCAACATGATCGTACCGGTCTGGGACAAAGACGGTGACCCAGGCGCCAAACGGAACATGCTCGCCCCCGGTTATCCGCGTGCCTGGCTGTTGCCGCTGGCAAGCGACCTGGCCCGGCGCTGCCAGCTTGGTGTTGTGGAACAGGGTGCCCTCCTGAGCCAGGCCACGCCGATCGCTGTGGCGGCAGAGCCATTGCCTAACAGTGCCGGCTTCGTGGATCTGCTCACGCAGCCGGCCGGGAGCAAAACCATCGTGTCGCAAACCCCTGAAGCCATGACGGTGATCGTGCCTTCCAAATGGTCGCGCAGGAAAAACGCGGTGCTCGTGGTGGCCGGCGATAACCTCGCGGTACTCGAGCCCAAGCTCTTCGGTGCCGAACGACATCAGTGGTCGCGGAGCCAACTTGCCGACGTCCGGGTCGGCAAAATCATGGACAGCGAAGGCCCCGATACTCCCGTGCTGCACATTCAGCCGTATCCGGGCGAAGGAAAGCGTTTCCGCCTGCCTCTCGAAGACGAAGCCGAGGCACGCTGGCTGGCGACGATATTGCGCCATGCCCTCCACATGGCGGAGGAAACTCCACCGAGCAACGCGGCTCCGTTCCTGGAGCGTCCCGAGCAGCCCGCCGGGAGCCGGATTGTGCAGCAAATGGTAGCGGACGACGTGACGTTGACCGTCCCGCCTCCGGGCTTTGGACAAACAGACGTCAGAAATCAATTACTCTGCAGCTTGATTTCATTCGGCGTCAGCGCTCTCGTTGCTGCCTTGCTCTGCCTGATTTTCAAGGACAGGGCGGTTTGGTTACTCATCGCAGGAATCGGGGGCGTGCTGGGCATCGCGTTCCTGGTGGATGCGGTCAGCCGGGCACGCCGGCAGCTGGTGCTGACCGTGGCCGGCGATACATTGAGCGTGCAGCAATTGAGCCTCTACGGCGTCCGGCACGAACAGTGGCCGCGATGGCGATTAGCCGATGTGCGCGTTGGCGACACCTTGGTCGGCCGGATCGCCAATGCGTACCTCCGCCAACTTGCCTATGACAGGGCCGAGCCGAGGTATGAGCTGCAAGTCCATCTGCGGAACGGGGACATCGTCCGCTTTCTGGATGGCTACGGCGACGCGGAGCTGCAATGGTTAGCCACCGTGCTGCGCCGGGCCCTGCATGTCCCGGAGGAAAACTCGGCTGCGTAGGACCGCAATGGGCTCTGGCCCCGTTCTCATTTCGACGTTGCCAGCGGTCGATAGGCGATTGCGCGCCGGACTGCAGGCGGAAGCGGTGCGTGTTCACCCTTGACGGCCCGCCACAAAATCTCGTTCAGCTCCGCATCATCGACCCGATCGTAGTCGCTGAAGTCCATCTTGGAAGAACGGGCTGCTCCATAAGCTCGTTCGGAATTCTTCGCGTTCAAATCCACCTGGGCGGGCTCGTGAGTGTATCCCGTGAGGTCCGGCTTGTCGGTGAACGAATCGAACATCGGCCGGGCGGCAGCATCGTATTGGCTCAGCGGGGACAGGCCCAGGATCAACTCGATGCTGCGGATCATGCTCACGGTGGCATAATGGGTGCTGTCGGTGTGGCCCCGCTTCACGTACGGACTGATCACCAGGCCGACCGTTCGGTGGGCGTCGATGTGATCCGGGCCGTTCTGGGCATCGTCTTCAATCACGAAAATCGCTGTCTCCGGCCAGTATTTGCTCTTGGTGACGGCCTCGACGAGCCGGCCCAGGGCCAAGTCATTGCTGGCGACACAGGCCTCGGGCGTGAACGTCCCCGGCGTGGTGCCCGTCGTGTGATCTTCCCCCAGGCTCATGACGATGAACTGGGGCAAGTTATTGTTCGCTTCGAAGTCCCGAAATTCCTTCAAAAAGATTTCGACGTTTTCCGTATCGCGGATTTTCCGACCGTTCTTGGCAATGCCATACTCTGGACACATGTGTCCCACCAAGCCCGGCACGCGCCCCTCCATTCGGGCGGAGCCGTCGGGTTGGCTGACGCGGGCCCCGTATTCTCCGTAGCTGCGATAACTGAGCCCGCTGCGAGCACAAGCGTCCCAGAGATACCCCGACGGAGCATTGGCGAGATTGCCTTCGTCATCGTCTGCAACGCCCAGCCGCCTGGAATAGGTCAGCATCCAGTCCCGGGCGATGTAATCGGTGTTGTAAGCCATCGTCGACCACGGGTGGCCATCGCGGGATACCTGGCCATTGCAGTACAGATGGTCAAGCAGGACGAATTGCTTGGCTAGCTTGTGGTGATTCGGCGTGATCTTGTCGCCGAACATGACCAGCGCTGGGTCGCCGTCGCCTTCCTTGATGTCGCCGAAAACCTGATCGTACGTGCGGTTCTCCTTGATGATGTAAATGATGTGCTTGATCGGCGAGGCGTCGCCGACTTTGCTCGGGATCGCCGTTTTGCTCTTGGAGGGCGCGTTGGTCAACAGCTCGTCGGAATACGGACAGTTGCGATAGACTGTGGCGGTATAGGCGGCCAGCTGCTTCTCGTCGGGAATCGGCACGATCGAGAGCGCACCGGACAATGTGGTGCCGATGTAGGGATAGCGGCGACCCGTGGGAGCGGAGTTTTTGTCCGGGGTCTTGAAGAAGGGGTTGGGCCTTGTCTGGTTGCCTTTGCCGACGCCGACCAGCAGGTTCTTACCATCGTGGGTGACGGCGACGGCCGTGGGATACCAGCCGGTGGGAATAAAGCCGAGCACCTGGCTCCGATCCGGTTTGGCAATATCGATGACGGCGACGCAATTGTTATCCGCGTTGGCGACGAAGAGCGTCTTGCCATCCGGCGAAACGGCCAGCGCGTCCGGCGTGCTTCCTTCGGGGGCCTTGGGGAAGAGGGCGGTCATGATTGTTTCGGTGACGATGCCCCGTTTTGTGTCGAGGACACAGACGCAGTTGCTCGAAGCACAAGCGACAAAAAGGCGGTCATCCCGGGGATGAAGGGCGAGCTGGTTGGGATGCTCGCCGACCGGAATCTTGGCGACCACGCGCAGGTTTTGCGGATTGACCGCCAGCACGCTACGGCCCGCCCAATCGGAAACATAGAGCAGTGTCCCATTCCGGGCCAGGACCACATCATACGGCCGGCCGCCGATCTTGGATTTCTTCTGGATGGTTCCGTCCTTCATTTCACCGATCGTTCCGGCGTCGATGTCGACGGCGTAGATCGTTTGGGTTTTGCTATCCCGAGTGATCCCGCCCTGGAAGGCTCGTTGCTTGGCCGATGCTTTCTCCGTTCTGGTGATCTTCGGGGCATCCGGACTGGTGCGTGTCAGTTTTTGATCCTTGAGCGTGAAGGTGTGCAGCATATTGGCACCGCCCCCCGACCACCAAATCCGGCCGGCCTCGGGATCCAGGGCCAGTCCAAACCAGCTCTGCGGCACTTCCTGCCGATCGACCACCTTTCGAGACCCCAAGTCGATCAGGCACAATTCATGTTTGTTGTAGCCGTTGGTGGCGACCAGGACCGATTGGTTGTCGGCCAGCGGAACGATGTTGAGCGGCAAATCGCTGAGGACCACCTGCTGACCGGCGGGCGAAATTGTCCAGCCGTTAGGAAGCACAAAACCTTTTTCGCTGATTCCCACGGAACGAGGAGTGTCATCGGCCAGCAACGGAAGTGTGAGCAAGGTGAACAGCAAAGTGATCCAGGCCGCAGCGTGTCGGAGCATAATGTCCTTCTCCTGTCGGTTGGTGTAGCCCAAACTGTTCTCGTGCCTCGGAGCCGCGCGTTATTCTGTTCAACGGAAACGGGACTGTCCACAAACTTCGCGCCGATTTCATAATCCGATCGAAGGACTGGGCCACCGTTCACCGGCCAATGCTTTCGGGTTTCCCTTCTGCTGGTACTGGCCGAGGCGGTACTGGGCCACGCCCAGCGTGTTGAGAATGTTGCCATCTTGCGGAGCCAGGCCGACAGCCTCTTTTGCTTGGAGAAGGGCCTGGCGATAGGCGGACGGGTCCGCACCGGGCTTGCAGACCACGGCCCAGACGATTCGGTTGAGCTTTTTCTGCCGCGCCCGGTACACGATGCCCATGCCGCCGCGGGCAATTTCTTCCAGCAACTCGTAATCTCCGAACAGCCGGACCTCAGTGCATGGTGGGGTTGCCGGTTGGCCGGGGTGCGATGTCAAGGTCGGCGCTTCCCGGGCGGACAGATCAGCCGGAGGCGCGGGCGGTGAGAGTGTCGGCGAGTCGTTGATTGGGAGGGGGTCGCTCATTGGATGCATCCGGGTGTTCTATCGCATCTCATCGACCATTCGTATCCCCAAGCTCTCTGTCCGGCTAGCCTCCCATTATCCCACCCGCGATGCCCGGCACAAGAGATTGCGCGAGAGAAATCCCGCGTGCCGTCCGAGGGTCTTCCCCGGCCGCGGCCGGTTGTGCAGGCGGCGTGCGCTGGGAAGCAGCGGCTCCGCCGGCACTTCGGGCTTTTCTTCGGTTTCGTCCTTGACAGCGTCCATCCAGCCCCAGATAAAGGATAAGATCGACACGCCTTGTGTAACTTGCGCACCTTGCGGAGGCCGAGCACGGGAACCATTCATGGACGCAGCTCGCAGTTGCCGCTTCATCGGTCTAGTCTTCGGAATCGTCAGCGGTTGGTTCTTGGCCACGCTTGGCTTTGCCGACGGCGAATCGAAGGCCGTCTCGAAGCCATTGGCCCTGGTCGGCGGGCATCTGTGGACCCAGACCGACGCCGGTTCGATCGACGGCACCATTTTGATCCGCGACGACAAAATTGCCGCCGTCGGACAGAAGGTCACAATTCCGGAGGATGCTGAGAAAATCGACGTTGCCGGTTGCGTCATCACGCCGGGTCTGATCGATGCCCGCAGCAGCCTTTGGCTCACACCGGCAGCCGTTCGAGAGAGCGGCAGCGACGGCAGCCTTGATGTTCTCGACGGCATCGATCCGCATGAGGAAGATTGGAAAGAAGTCATCCGCCAGGGGGTGACGGCCGTATATGTGCAACCAGCCGAACGCGGCATCCTGGGCGGCCGGGGAGCGGTTTTGCGCGTTGGTCCGGCCGCGGCGGTTGAGGAGCTGGTTGTGCAAAGCAGCGCGGCGGCTCAAGCAGCCCTCGGCACCGCGACGGCCACCCTTCGGCCGATTGTGGCGGCTCCGTTGCCGCGGCGATTAGGTGGTGATCCGCCGGTCATCGAGCCGGCCCAGCCAACCGTCCTCCCTTCGACCACCGGCAACTCCCTCGGCCGCTTCGGCCAATACGAGCAGCTGAAACGGCTCCTCGAGGCGGCCAAAAGGTATGATGAGGAATGGCAGAAACACGAGGACGCCGAGAAAGCCCGAAAAGAGAAAGCGGCCAAAGAAAAACCTTCTCCTGGTCCCAAGAAAGATCCGGCCAAGGATTTCCTGCGCAAAGTGCTCAAGGGCGAGGTGCCTTTGCGGATCGAGGTGCACCGCGAAGATGATATCCAGAACGCCCTGCGCTTGGCGGACGAGTTCCATCTCCGCCTTGTGCTGGACGGCGTCAGCAATCCCCGCAATGCGGCCCAGACAGTGACGAGCCGGCGGACTCCGCTGGTCCTGGGCCCGTTCGTGGAGATGGACGATGTTCCCGCTTACCGTAAAGACCGGCGCGCCGATTGGCCCCGGTCCTTGCTGGCCGCAGATGCCCGCTGGGCGCTCGGTACGTTCAGCGACCAGCCGCGCGGCTCACGATTGCTGCGGGTTCAGGCGGCGGCCGCGGTGGCGGCGGGGGTTGAGCCGGAGCGCGTCCTGCGGGCTTTGACCCGAGACGCCGCCGAGATCCTGGGCGTCGGGAATCGGCTCGGGACCCTTACCGTTGGCAAACAGGCGGACCTGGCCGTCTTCGCCGGCGATCCGCTCGATCCTTCCGTTCCCGTCCGGCTGGTCGTCAGCGGCGGCAAGATTGCCTACAAGTCTGGGCCCCCGCCAACTCCGTACTCCGTACCCAGTATCCGGTACTTCGAACGCGACCTGCCTGCCCGGCTTCCCAAGAGATATTTCCTCAAAACGCAACAGATGCTTGCCGACGACGGCAATCTCCGGCCCGGGATGGTGCTCATCGAGCATGGCAAAGTCACTGCGGTGGGAAGTGCACTTCCGCCAAGCGATGGCGTGCCGATCTATGATCTCGGTGGAGCGGTAGTAGCTCCGGGTCTTGTTGTGGCCCACACCGACCTTGGCCTCGGCAGTGCCATCGACGATCCGGCCGAGGCGGACGCCGGTCAAATCCGCGTTGCCGATGTGTACGATCCGCAACACCGCTCCGTCCGTTCTCTGCGAGAAGGGGGCTTCACGACGGCCCTTTTTGCTCCCGGGTCGGCCAATGTGATCGCCGGGACCTGTAGCGGCGTGAGGCTTGGCGCCACAGGGCCTCTTGCCGATAGTACCGGGGTGAAATTCGTGTTAAC
>Ga0070734_10002667_pt1 | contig 20780 bp, 17 predicted proteins | sample Coa_R1_8_FD_66444 | JGI IMG/M metagenome (GOLD analysis project Ga0070734, IMG submission 66444) | Surface soil microbial communities from Centralia Pennsylvania, which are recovering from an underground coalmine fire - Coalmine... | ecosystem: Environmental > Terrestrial > Soil > Unclassified ...
AATTCCGGATTGTCATCGGTTGCAAAGGAACGCATCGACTGCACCATGACCTCTTGCGAGGCAATGCGCGCTCGCACGCCGGCCACCGCGTCAATCATCGCCCGGGACTGGCTGTCGAGCAAGATAAGACCAGTTTTCAATTGAGTCTGCTTAAGAGCGACTTCCGCCGCGGCCAAATCGTCCGAAGCCAGCTTTACTTCACGCTCAAAAAAAATTCGGCGCTTTCCCGCTTCACTCACAGCCAATGTCTTGGTCAGCTTGGTAAGTTCATCGACGTACGCATTGGCGATGTCTGCCGCCCGTTGCGGGTCCCGGTCCTCCACTGAGATCGTGATCGTGCCGTCCTTCGACAAAATGACCTCGGTGCGCGATTCCAGTTTCTGCCGTGTTGAGGAGCGCAATTTCTGGCCGTACAAGCTCATCAAAGAAAACCGATCGATCATCGCATCGGCAATAGCCCGGCTATGCAGCATCGACACATAAATTTCTCCGGTGCTGTGTAATCCCAAGCCCTGCCCGGCAATTGCGCCCAGCGCGCCTCCCAATTGATTCAGCATCGAAGCTGCCGATAAGGATTGGTTTTGCTGAGGAGGCATCAGCCTGGTACTTGCCGTAAATGTCTTGGGCAACAGGAGCGATACAACGATCGAAGAGACAGCGGCCAGGCCGACGAAAACCAGAACGAAGACTTTTCGCTTCGCCAACAGAATAAGGAGTTTGGGAAACGGGGTTCGACTCTCTTCCTCCGAACCGAGAGGTCGCAGCGGAGCTTCTAGCTCGAAATTCGTATTTTGCAGTTGCGCCATCTTTTGTTTCTAGACTTCCGATCTCACAGCTATGCCGGAAATCGCGCTCCGATCTCTCGCGGTAAGTTGCTTTCCGGCAAATTGAATCATTTCACGCACTGCTCTTTTGAGTCCGCTCAGAGTTGAAGGAAGCCAGTCCTATTGTAAACTGAGCTGCTGGCGCCTTGACACAAAGAATCGCTACGCTCATGTCGCCTTTGGGACATTGGCCCCCGATGCTTTTGTCGACGGAATACGAACGTTCCCTATGCACTCTTCCCCATCGCCCTTTCATTGCCCCGGAAGCGGCCTTCGAACACCGCCTGCCAAAGCAAATGATATTGGTGGGCAACCGCCGAAAGCGAGAACTCATTTTCAACCCGTTCTCTAGCTGCTGCGCCTAATCGACGACGATACTCGGCGCCGCCCTCAATCATTTGGCAAAGAGCGCGGGAAAACGCTTCGGGATCGCCAGGTGGAACGGCTATGCCAGTGCTTCCGATCGCAAAAGCGCTATCCCCTACATCTGTTACGACGCAGGGAACGCCACAGGCCATCGCCTCGCCAATCGAGTTTGAAAATCCTTCACCCCACGATGCCGAACACGCGATATCCAACGCCGCGGTAAGGCGCGGAATATCGGATCGCTCCCCTAAGAGAAGAACGTTTTCGTGGAGCCGATATTCTTCAAGCAGTCGCGCAATCTCCGGCTGGTCTACGCTGATACCCCTGCCAACCAACAAAAATCGAGTTCGGGGATGTGCCCGCGCCACAAGCCCCGCCGCCCGCAAGAAGCCGGCGTGATTTTTCACGGGATGATAGCGAGCCACCAAACCAATGAGAACTGCATCTGGATCAACCGCTAACTCCCGTCGAACCTGCCGACGAGCCTCGCTGTTGGGACGAAACGCCTGACAATCAAAACCGCCTGGAATCACCATTCCGCAAGCCGAGTCGTAGCCAAACGCCCGATGTTGGTCTGCGGAAACACGGCTGTCATAAAGAATCGCCGCAACATGCCGGGACCGCCAGGCTCCAAGTCGAATCGTCAGCGCCGTAAGCGCTCGCTCCGACCGAATATCGTAGAGGGATTGCAGGACGTTCCACAGCACCGGTGCCTTATCTGGAGCAAAGATCGTTGCAATGCTGGCAGCTAAATTGCCGTGATACATCCATCCATGCAGCAGATGAGGCCGCCACTGCCGGACCAGACGAATAAACGGCAGCATTTTGAGTGGATTCGGTACATTCGAGCGAAAACCTAGAGCAAAGACCGGAACGCCAAGCTCTCGAATTCGGGAGCCGATCGCACCTTCATGCTTGAGGCAAACAACCATGGGCTCCCAATTTTTTTGAGGAACCGTGAGGAGCTTCCACAACATCATTTCGGCGCCACCGACGTCCAGCCCGGTGATCACGTGCATGATGCGCGCCAGGAGCTATCGCCCCCCGCCGACCGAAGCGGCATTGAGCTGCTCCCGGCCGGAATAGTGGCGCTCAAAATACGACTGATATTCGCCGCTACGCGCATCTTCAAGCCAGGAAGTATTGTCCCGATACCAACAAATCGTCTCTTCCAGCCCCTGGTCAAACCGATAACTAGGCTGCCACGCCAACTCCGCCTTGATTTTTTCGCAATCCAAAGCATACCGGCGATCATGAGCGGGACGGTCGGTCACAAATTTCAAAAGACTTTCGGGACGGTTCACGCTTCGCAGAATCGTTCGTGCAACATTGATGTTTTCCATCTCGCACTCCCCGCCAATGTTGTAGACGTTTCCGACCCTTCCCTTGCGCAGGACGGTATCGAGCGCCAGGCAATGGTCAAGCACATGAATCCAATCGCGCACATTGCGCCCGTCACCGTAAACCGGCAGTTCCCGCCCAGAGAGGGCTTGGGCGATCATGAGAGGAATAAACTTCTCCGGAAACTGAAAAGGGCCGTAGTTGTTGGTGCACCGGGTGACAATAGCCGGGAATCCATGCGTCTTGACTGCCGACAATATCAACAGGTCCGATGCGGCCTTGCTCGCGGCATAGGGACTTGTCGGCTCCAGAGGTGAGCTTTCGGTAAACTTTCCGTGATCTCCGAGGCTTCCATACACTTCATCCGTGCTCACATGTACGAAGCGCGCCACGCCTGCGCGGCGGCAAGTTTCAATCATGCGCCACGTACCTTCAACATTCGTTCTCATGAACGGCGCCGCATCTTCAATACTACGATCAACGTGGCTTTCAGCCGCGAAGTGTACGGCTGCGTCGCATCCGTGGGCAACATCGTGGACTGCCGAATCGCAAATATCCATACGCACGAACTGCAGCCGGGGATCGTGAAGGAACCCATCCAGGTTTCTTAAATTCCCTGCATAGGTGAGCTTGTCCACAACCACAAGATGATCCAAAGGATGGTTCTTCAGCAGATACTGGACAAAGTTCGATCCAATGAATCCGGCGCCGCCTGTGACAAGAATTTTCACGATGCTCCCCCGCTGATGGCCGCTCGAACCTTTTCCTCATCGGAGTACTTCTCGCGCACAAGATTACTGGCTCGCCACAGCGATTCAAATGTGCCTGCGTCGGTCCACCAGCCCTCCAAAACGTTATGGGTAAGCCGGCCTTCTCTTAGATAGGAATTGTTTACATCCGTGATTTCGTACTCGCGTCGCTGGGAGGGCTTAAGTGTTCGTATCCGGTCAAAAACGGTCGCGTCGTAGAAATAAATGCCAATCACAGCGTATTGCGATTTAGGCGTCTTCGGCTTCTCCTGGATGTCAATAATCCGGCCGTTTTCAAAGGTTGGAACACCAAAACGCTCGGGATCGGGAACCTCTTTCAACAAGACCTTGGCGCCGGCCTCCTGCCGGTCGAATTCTTGCTTCGCCGCCCGGATGTTCCCTTCGATAATGTTGTCGCCGAGAACTACGCAAACCTTCTCGCCGCGAACAAAATATTCCGCAAGGCGAAGCGCATCTGCGATTCCTCCCTCGCCCTCCTGATAGGCGAAGTTAAGTTGCTGAAGCCCGAAATCGTTGCCGTTTTTCAATAGTCGAAGGAAGTCGCCAGCACTATTTCCACCGGTCACAATCACGATGTCTTCCACCCCGGCATCGACCAGCGTTTGCAAAGGGTAATAGATCATGGGCTTGTTGTAGACAGGCAGCAAGTGCTTGTTGGTAACGCGCGTCAGCGGATGGAGGCGGGACCCGGTGCCGCCCGCCAATACTACACCTTTCATCGATCTCCTTTTATTGTTGGGCGCCAAGAGCTGCCATGCTCCCAAGCTTGAGAAACTCTCGCCGGTCAGACAAAAATTCAGCGAGCGTTTCTTTCCAGGGACGCATGCTCAACCCATGCTGTCTAAGGGATGTTGCGGACAATGCGGAATGCTTTGGACGCTTGGCCGGGCGCAATACATCCTCGGTGGATGCCGGTTTCACTGTAACGTGGTCCAGACCTGCAATATGCACGATCTCAGATGCAAATTCAAACCAGCTGCACACTCCTGAATTGGTGGCGTGGATAATTCCGGTTGCCCCCATCTGCGCCAGACGCACAATTGTTCCCGCCAGATCCCGTGTAAATGTTGGACATCCGAATTGATCGTCCACTACTGAAATAGTACTGCGAGATTGAGCGATTTCAAGAATCGTATTGGGAAAGCACCTGCCGGGCGATCCAAAGAGCCACGACGTCCGAACGATGCAAGTCAGAGGGAGCGCCGCCTCCACCTGTTTTTCAGCCTCTGCCTTAGCCCGCCCATAGACGTTAATAGGGCATATGGCATCGTATGCTTCGTAGGGTGCGTTCTTGAGTCCGTCAAATACATAATCCGTGCTCAGGAAAAGTAGCCGCGAACCCCCTTCGCGCGCCGCGATAGCAACGTTCACAGCCCCTGCGCAATTTACCGCGTAAGCTTTCTGCGGATTTTGCTCGCATCCATCCACGTCGGTATAGGCTGCGCTCAAGATGGTTATGTCGGGCCGGACAGCTGTGAAAAGCCTTTGAACTTCAGACGAATTCGCAATATCACCATCGCGCGAGCCCACCCCAATCACTTGGGCGTTCCCCCATTGCTCATGGCTCACGAGAACCCGTCCTAGCAATCCAGTCGCGCCGAGAATCAATACTCTCATCTCGTCCCTACTTGTGCTGGGTTTCCCAATCGTATGCGACGTCCGGATGGTCATAGGGTAGGCGGCACTCATCCTCCGGGTTATAAAAACGATCGGTTAAGTAAACCAATTGTGCAGGCTCGGTTCCAAGTACTTTGTAACCATGGGCCACTCCCGGTGGAATCAAAATCTCCCAAGGCCGCAGCATGCCAACATAAAGGGTATTAATTTGTCCAAAAGTTGGGGATGCCCGTCGCATATCGTAGAGGAACACCTGCAGCATTCCGGAGATGGGCGCCCACAAGTCAGTCTGCTGGTAGTGATAGTGAATCGCTTTGATAGTTCCTGGATAGGTAAGTGTCGTAGAAATCTGGACCTGGCGCTCACCACCGGGAATCATAGAAGTCGCAATGCCTTTCGATCCTAGACGCGCAAGTTCGGCGAAGAAACCGCGGTCGTCCGCATACATTCGCAGCGGCTCAATGGCGACCCCCTTAATCAGATCGGCAGAGTCCGGCTGAGCGATTACCTTTCCCAGGGTTTTTGCGGTGCGCGGCTTCACCGCTAACTCCAGTCCGTAACGTGCGCCCAACATAATGCTCTCGTCTTGTGCCACGATCGAATTTGTCTCTAGCACTTGTTCTCCCTTACCGCTCATTTAGCTGAAACTACAATCGATGAGCCAAACAAGTTCTGTTCTTGTGCTCTGAAAATGGAACGATTCGGATTCTTGATTGCTGTCTTTGTACGGATCGGCTGGATCATATCGATGTCGACTTCAATACAAATCGATCGTTGAATTAACTCGATCGAAAGGACAACCCTTGGAGTGGCTCTCCGCCTCAGAAGAATGCCATCGAACCCCTCAAAAGGGCCCCGCACGATGCGCACTTTGCGGCCAACAGTAAGAAATGGGTGGGGTTCCGCCAGCAGCGCGGCGCCCAGTCCGCGTTGGAGCTTCTCCATCTCTCCGTCGGGAAGAGCTACCGGCTTTCCTTTAAATCCAACCAGACGAACTATTCCTGGCACATCGAGAACTCTTAGCCGCTCCTGGATATCGATCTTGACAAAGACATAGCTAGAAAAAAGGGGTAAGCTCAACCTCATTTTCCGGTCTTTCCATCGGCTGACGGTCTCGTACAAAGGAAGATAAAACTCAACGTCCCGCCGCAACAGATCATCGGCAACACGCTTTTCATGCCGGCTGCGGGTATAAGCCGCATACCAGGAAAGTCCATCGCGTTGCAATGACTCTTGCATCTTTAGTCTCGATTGCCTGGTTTCAGCAACTCTTAGCTTACAGCTTCGCCCCGTCACTTACAGAGGCTGTTGCGACATAACCTATTTTAATTCAATTAGTTAACACAAAATTCTGGCTTTCTCAATCTCCACTTTCGACATATCTCCAACTGGAGACCGAAGACCGGAGATCGCGTGGAAAGCAAGCCCCTTCGGCATAACTACATTCCACCGGCCTAAAAAAAGCGACATGTCAAAGGGCTCCATAAAAACCCGTAGATCGCCTTTCCCTCAAGCTCTACCTATCATCCCATCATCATGGGAATACGGCCCTGATTCCCGCCGCGCCGACTCCGACTTGCGCCAATATCGCTGTGAAATCCTTCAAGAAACGCAAGGTGGCGCCCCGATCCAGTTTTTCGGGAACGATGATCGTGTCGCCTGGCATCACCCGGAGAGCATTGAAGCTTCTGCTAATCAGAACTGAGTGCTGCTGACGGCTCACGGTCGATCCGTCCGCCCGAATCACAAACTCCCTGCCTTTATCTCCGCTCTTGGTAGGCCCGCCCGCCAAGCGAAGATAGTCGGATACGTTCTTCTCTGGTTTGTAGATAAAGGCGCTGCTATTGTAGACCGCTCCGATGACGTTCACTGTTGCCGGCCGAAATGGCACCAACAGCCGGTCTCCATCTTCCAGGGGCAGATCGGGAAGCACGTCCACTCCCTTGGCGCTCGGCTTCAGTTCCAGAACGATGCGCCCGGTGGCCTGCAACCCTTTTACTTTATCGACTGTATTTTTGGCCTCGGCCAGGTTTGCCTTTTCGTCCTCCGCGCTTGTGGCATCGGAGATAAAGCTCGCTGCCGCCGTGCTCCGGGCAAGGGACTGGTCTAGATTGTTCGCATACTGATTCAGCCTTGTCTGCTGGTCGACCCTCGTCGATTCACGCGTAAACTCCGAACCGAAAAGATAAGCTTGGGGTGTAAACCCTCCGATCCGGTTCACCAACTGCCGCAAGGTTTCCCCAGGCAGCACCTGATAGACTCCGGCTTTTTTCAGCTCGCCTTCAAGGTGAACAAATTTAGCTCGTTCGGCAGTCGGGCCCTGGATGTCGTTTTGCGCGAAAATCGTAACTACATCGTTGGGTTGCAATTCCAGGTTCTGTTCCGAATCGCCCTCGATCGCTTTCCCCAGGTTAAACACTACAAGACTAGGCGTCAGATCTTGAGCATTAAACCGCTGGATATCCGCGTACTCCCAATTGATCTCGGAAGAAAGCCGCTTTACATCGTTCTTTAGCTGTGCCTGCTTCACACCCAAGCCCGTGGACTGGGCGTTGACCGCGAGCTTGTTTTGCATGTTCCAGTATTGGTCTGTCACCAGAAACGCACGGCTCGGAATCAAATCGCTCACGTGCATTCCCTGATGCCAGGGATAGCGGCCGGGCACCGCTACGTTGCCTCGTAGAGTAACCGCGTTCTCAAATTTGGGAGAGATATGGAGAAAACGAATCACATCCCCATCGTGCAATTCCCGCACCAATCCTTGCTCGGTGAGATCAAATTCATCCGCTTTGCGGATCCGATGATCTTCGATTCGCTCCACGAGCACTCGCTCACCGGCAGCGGTGCTTGCGAGGCCTCCGGCCAATGCGATCATCTCCCCTAGCGTGGTGCGGTCTTTCAACTCAAAAATTGCCGGGGTATTGACGCTGCCAGCCATGGCAACCTGCGGACCCATGGGCGGTATGTAAATGACATCGCCCGATGCCAGCTTTGCGTCCTTAGTCTTATCGCCGTTGGCGATCAGGTCGTATAAATCGAAGGTGGTAATCACCTTGCCGTCTCGCTTGAGCTGGATCGTCCGCATCGATCCGTGCTTCGATGGGCCGCCCGATGCGAAGAGAGCATCCACAAGAGTACTTAGGGAACTAATAGTATAAGAGCCTTGACGCCTTGCCTGGCCCACAACGAAAACCTGAATGGAACGCAACCGGCCCAAATTTACACTTAGCTGGAAGTTCTTATAGGTCTTCCCAAATTCGGATTGCAAATAGTCATGAAGTTCGCTGTATCTAACACCCGCAACGTTGATCGATCCAACTGTAGGAATATAGATCGCTCCCGATCTATCCACTACCGCGCGATAGTTAACGTTGATCTGACCCCATCCATGGATTACAAGATCGTCCTGTGGTCCAATCACGTAGTCGGAAGGCACCTCCACCCGATCAAGGGGTGCAAAGGTGGTTGGCACGTTCTGAAACAGATCGTAACCAAAAAAAGGAAGCGACTTCCCTAACGCCGTGGAGACAAACTCCTGAAACTCCGTTTCCAGTTCTGGTGAGGGAGTGGGCTGAGCTGCCCCTTGCGAGCGTAGTACGTCCAATTGCTGTTGCTCTTGTTGCCGTTCCTGAATGTCGGCGCCGGGCGCCACATTGGTAATGGTGGGTGGACCGAAACGAACCTCCGGTGTACTCGGTAAACTTGTTCCTCCGCCTCCCCCTCCGGAAGATGTGTTCCCCGAAGGTGTCGCTGTCGCCATAGGCAATAGAGGATTGTCGCCTGTCTGCGCAAACGCAGCGACATGAAGAACAAAGAAAAACCAGATAACACGGGCGAATTTTGGCAAGATTTATCTCATCCCTGACGAAGCTACAACAGCATAGCAGACGCTTTTTGCGCTTGTGTCGGATTGCGGGGTTGTTTCGTGCCTGTTTAGGAGTTTCTCGCGATCCCAACTAGGGGGAAAGACGGACCAGTCCTATTTGGCGAACGCATGAGGGACCGTCTCCGTCTTGTACCACTCGACAGTCCGCCGTAGCCCATCCTCAAATGTCACGTCCGGCGAATATTGCAGGAACTTGCCCGCGCGCGAAATGTCCGCCTGCGAATGCTTCACATCGCCAACGCGAACGGTCGCATATTTTACCTGTCCCGCAAACCCCATGATGTCCCGTAATACTTCAAATGCCAGATTCAGAGATATCTGGCGGCCGGTGCCGATATTAAAGCAAGCTCCCGCCACTTCCGGTGCGTGCGCGGCAAGCAGATTCGCCTTCACAGCGTTATCTACATAGGTGAAATCGCGGCTCTGCTCTCCGTCGCCAAAAATCGTGGGTGCCTCGCCTTCAAGCATCTGCGTAATGAACTTGGCGATAACTCCGGAATAAGGGGAAGTCGGGTCCTGGCGCGGACCAAAGATATTGAAATAGCGCAGGCAAACGGTCTCAAGCCCGTACACTCTGGTAAAGCATCGCATGTAAGCTTCCCCGGTCAGCTTCTGCACAGCATACGGGGAAACCGGGTCGGGAAGCATTTCTTCGTGCTTGGGAAGCGAGAGCGTCTCTCCATACGCCGAACTTGAGGCGGCATAGACAACCCGCTTCACCTTGGCATCTCTGGCGGCCACCAGAACGTTGAGCGTTCCATTGATATTAATGTTGTGGCTTCTGACCGGCTGCGCCACCGAAAGCGGAACGGAAGGCAGGGCAGCCTGGTGAAGAACGTAGTCGATCCCTTCAAACGCTTTAGCCAGGTTTGCGGTATCCAATATGTCGATCTCGGCAAACTCAATCGAATTAAGGACTTCCGCTATATTTTCCCTCTTGCCAGTCTCAAAATTGTCAATCGCCCTTACACGCTCGCCCCGCCGAACCAACTCCCGGACGATCGCCGAACCGATAAAGCCGGCGGCGCCTGTTACCAGATACGATGCCATTTGCTTCCCTTCTTATAGAGATACGCGCCCGATCAATCGCCTGTCGTCGCCCGGCTGAGCCGACGCAAAGTCTTCGGGTGACCATTATTCCTTGCCACGGCGAGCCTTTCAATATGATATTTGATCGTATCGAGCAGGATCTCTTCCAAATTCATCGAAGGACGATAGCCAATCAGCCCTGCAACCTTTGTCAGATCTGGAACACGCCGCATCATGTCCTCAAATCCCTGATTGTAGGCGCAATCGTACGGAATCATCACAATCCGTGATTCCGATGCCACCATGTCTTTTATGGTGTGCGCAAGCTGGAGAATGGATATCTCTTCGTCTGAGCCGATATTATAAACCTCGCCATTCGCATCCGGGTGTTCCGCAACCGCTATAAGGGCTTTCACCGCATCGTTCACATGAGTGAAACACCGGGTCTGAGATCCGTCACCGAACACGGTCATGTCGATTCCCGCCAACGCCTGCTTGACTAGGTTGGGAATCACCATTCCATAGCGGTCCGTCTGTCTCGGCCCGACGACATTAAATAGCCTTGCCACCACCGTCGGAACCTGCTTCTCTTTCCAATAGCCGACCGCCAAAAATTCGTCGATCAACTTGGAGCAGGCATAGCTCCAACGCCCCTTGTCGGGTGGTCCCATCACAAGATCGTCATCTTCGCAAAAAGGAACATGGTCTCGCTTTCCATAAACTTCCGATGTCGAAGTAATCAGAACTCTTTTTCTCTTCTTAGCCGCTAGCGCTAACACTACTTCGGTCCCACGGATATTGGTCTCCATGGTCTGTACCGGATTTTCTACAATAAGGCGAACGCCCACGGCCGCAGCCAGGTGATAGATAACATCGGCCGCATCTACCAATTCAGCCATTAGTTGCTGGTTGGTTACGCTCTCAAGGTAATACTCGAAATTCTTCGCCGCCTTAAGATGCTGAATGTTCTGAACAGAGCCGGTGGAAAGATCGTCGACGATAGCTACGTGCTCACCACGATCCACCAGGCGTTCTGCCAAATGCGAGCCGATAAATCCTGCACCACCAGTAATAAGGACGTTCATTCCCTCTCCTGACCGCAAATTTGAATTCTTTCCGAAGATGTCTATCGCCGCTAATTATATGTGGAACATAAGGTCATTTTCTTCGAACGCACGAAATAATTGCACCAATCTAACATCACAAGGTATCAGCGATACCACTACCTTGAGGTGCCATATCGGAAGTAACCCCGCTCGAACTCATCGAACGGATGAAGCTTTGCCGTTCATGCCAAGCGGTGCATGACGACAAAGCTCACACACCAACCGGAAATAAAATTCTACTTGCTGATTGAAACGATTTAGTTGAAGACGGCCGCTCAATCAGCCTATCTTGGACGAAAAGCGCAGGAGAAGTGGAACGCGATCGATTTCAAATTCATTCCAGGTTCACTTTTTACAATCCTTGCGATCCTTGAGATGAACCGGTTTGTCGTACCCCTAAAGCTTTGCACTCCACCTCAATCATTGGAGTATGAAATTACAATTGAGAACCCTTGAGCCCAGAGAAAGTCGCTCTCCACGTGTCGCAAATTTTTCGCACTAACACAGAGTTCGGCCAAACACATCATCCTCAGTTTGACAACAGCCCCTCGGGTTTATCGGCCCACATACTTCCTTGAATCTTTATCGAGCATTCTTATTGGAGTCCAAACGTCGTTTCGTACAAATTTTCTGCACCGGAATCAGGTATCTTAAGAAGCTAAGTCTAATGATCGCTTAAGTTTCTTGTCCAGCAATTTTATTTCCTTCAGCGTTTTCCAAGTTCCATTTTCGATTGGAAAGCCAACGCGGGCGAACACCCACCATGCATCCTTGCGGCCTAAAGATTCCCAATATTCAGACGAAAGACGCCGGTCTCTTATTCCCTCTAGATGGCTTTGCGTGGCGAGATATATTTTTTGTCTTCTGTTTACTCTTCTCACTCTGCAGAACGCAGCCCTTCGAATTTCTTGCAGCTTGAGTCTTTTACGCTCAACCTCTTGACACTTGGCAGACGCGATTTCTATAATTGGCACTCGCTGGGCAGGAGTGCTAGCAAACACATTTCTTCAGCAGTACGCATTTGTAAACCACCAAATTTAAAGACAATTGTTTGAAAGGAGCGAGTGAAAAAATGTCACAGAAGTTCACCCCGTTGCACGATCGAGTCCTGATTCGCCGGGTAGAGGAGACTGAGACCGCACGCGGCGGAATCATCATCCCCGACACTGCCAAGGAAAAGCCGCAGGAGGGCGTTATTCTCGCCGTTGGCGCCGGAAAATTCGACAAAGGCCAGACCATTCCTCTGGCGGTGAAAGAAGGCGATCACGTGTTGTTCGGAAAGTACGCCGGCACCGAGATCAAGCTGGATGGCGAAGAAGTTTTGATCCTTCGCGAAGAAGAAATCCTGGGAATCCTGACCGGAGCAGCTAAGTCCGCCGAAAAAGTAGGCGCCAAGAAGTAACTGTCGGTGACCCCTCTTCGGCGTGCTGCGGCTGATAGATTCACCCACCGCAAGCGCCGGGCGCAACCAAATAGTTCTTGAGCAGGAAATGAACCGCAATCCGCGGAAAAGTTCGCATAGGAGAAATTGAAAATGGCAAAACAGATTGTTCACGGTGAAGAGTCACGCCAGGCGATCCTGCGCGGTGTGAACACCCTGGCCAACGCAGTCAAAGTGACGTTGGGCCCCAAGGGTCGCAACGTCGTTATCGAGAAGAAGTTCGGCTCCCCCACCATCACCAAGGACGGCGTGACGGTGGCCAAGGAAATCGAACTGAAGGATCAGCTCGAAAACATGGGCGCACAGATGGTGCGCGAAGTTGCCAGCAAGACCAGCGACGTTGCCGGAGACGGCACTACCACCGCTACCGTACTGGCCCAGGCCATCTTCCGCGAAGGTGTAAAGACCGTTGCCGCCGGCGCAAATCCGATGGCCCTGAAACGTGGAATCGAAAAGGCTGTTGCCGCTGTCTGCGGCGCACTCGACAAGGACGGAGAGCGCACGAAAGGCTTCCTCGACGGCTTGTCCAAGCCCGTAACCGGCGACATGATCGCTCAAGTGGGCACGATCTCCGCCAATAATGACGAGACCATCGGCCGCATCATTGCCGAAGCGATGAAGAAGGTTGGCAAGGATGGAGTCATCACCGTCGAAGAATCCAAGACGATGGAGACCCAGCTTGACGTGGTTGAGGGCATGCAGTTCGACCGCGGCTACCTCTCTCCTTATTTCGTTACCGATCCGGAGCGCATGGAATCGGTCCTCGAAAATCCCTACATCCTGATCTATGAAAAGAAGATCAGCTCCATGAAAGACCTGCTCCCGTTGCTCGAGAACATCGCCAAGAGCGGCACTCCCCTCCTGATCATTGCTGAAGACGTTGAAGGCGAAGCTTTGGCCACGCTGGTTGTTAACAAGCTGCGCGGCACCCTCAATGTGGCAGCGGTGAAGGCGCCTGGATTCGGCGACCGCCGCAAGGCCATGTTGGGCGACATCGCCATCCTGACCGGCGGCAAGGCCATTACCGAAGATCTGGGAATCAAGCTGGAGAACGTGCAGATTCAGGATCTCGGCCGTGCCAAGAAAGTAACCATCGACAAGGACAACACCACGATCGTCGAGGGCAAGGGCAAGAACTCTGAGATCGAAGGCCGCGTGAAGGAAATTCGCAGCCAGGTTGAGAAGACCACCAGCGACTACGACCGCGAGAAGCTGCAGGAGCGGTTGGCAAAGCTGGTCGGCGGCGTTGCCGTAATCAAAGTTGGAGCCGCCACCGAAACCGAAATGAAGGAAAAGAAAGCCCGCGTAGAAGACGCGATGCACGCCACCCGCGCTGCCGTGGAAGAAGGCATCGTCCCGGGCGGCGGCGTAGCGCTTGTGCGTTGCGCGGCCGAACTCGAAGAGCTGAAGCTGAAGGGCGATGAAGCCACCGGAGCGGAAATCGTTCGCCGCGCCCTGGAAGAGCCGCTGCGTCAGATTGTCAGCAATGCCGGAGAAGAAGGCGCGATCGTTGTAGGCAAGATCCGCGAAGCCAAGGAAAGCAGCTTCGGCTACAACGCCCAGACTGGCAAGTTTGAAGACCTGGTGAAAGCCGGCGTCATCGATCCCACCAAAGTCGCTCGCACCGCTCTTCAGAACGCCGGTTCGATCTCGGCTCTCATGCTCACCACTGAAGCACTGGTAGCTGAGATTCCCGAAGACAAGAAGGAAGCCCCCATGCCCGGTGGTCACGGCGGTGGAATGGGCGGATTCTAAGGTAGGAACAAAGGAACAATCCTTAAAGGCCCCGCGGCATCGCGGGGCTTTTTTCTTGGCCGGCAGCCAAGCTTTACGGACACTAAGCTTTCTTAAGTCGAAACTTGCGTGTAGCGGATTTTGACCCAAGAACAGCTTGCACAATCACGGCCGCTTCCTGGCGGACCTCCTCGCTCAACGGGATTTCCATCTGCGTGTTGCCGATGGAATCGGTCACGCCCCGAGCGATCACCGGAGCGCTGCTTGCACTTCCCGCGCGAGTCGACACGACCGCTCCCGGAACAGCGCGCCCCCAATCCGATACATGAAAGCGCATCGTCAGACGGGGAGAGCTGCCCAGCAACTCCGAGCTCTCGCACTTCAAAGACAGGCCCGAGCCGCCGACATCCTGAATCTCCGCTTCCGGCCCAACCACGGACTCAACCCGATTCTGCTGTAGCGCCTCCACCACCAGTCTGTGCTGCTCTTTGAGAAGTTCATGGACGGCCTCGTGTGAAAACCCCGGCTCAGATATCTTTTGAGCAAAGGAAACCGTGTGCTTCCCAACGCACTGGCCCTTAACAAACACCAGGGTCTGCAAAAGCAGATCGCTCTGCCTCGCCTCGCTCTGTATGTGATATACGGTCTCTTCCAGCCTTACATCCGTGTTAAATCCGAAGATGGTCATAGCCCTTCTAGCCGCTGCGTTCTTTCTGTCTGTCTTTTTTCTTGTTCTTCTCGATCTGCTTCTTCTTGATTGTCCGCTCGATTTGTCTCGCTTCTTGATTTCTTGTGTCTCGCTAATCTTCGTCCGCAGGCATTCTTCGTTTCCCTTATCTTCGTTTTCTGGATTTTCGTTTTTTAGACCTTCGTTTCCTAGACCTTCTCCAGAGACTTCGTCCAGCAGCGTCTCAAGTCATGAGCCGCCACAATCGACAATGCGGCATGAAGAGGAAGAAGAAAGAAGAGAAATGCAGAATAAAAATCCTGTTCCGCACTCCCGCTCTGCATACGAATTAAGGCAGTTTCTCATGATGCTTTCGCCTCGTCCTGCTCTGCTTGGGGGAGGAAGGAACCAAGGAACCAATAATGATGTGGACGATTTCTTATGAAACAACACTTTACCGCCGATGAGGCCTTGACACCCTTGGAATGCGCAATTAAATTCGAGTGTTTAGCCTATGGCCGACGCGCATTATATATAGGCTCCATGATGCTGGACAACTACTTCGTTCGCTACATACCGTTGCTCATTCAGGTGCTGGTCGCCATTGTTCTGGCGACCGTCATGATCGTTCTTTCCCATTTGCTCGGCAAGCATCGATGGACTGCCGCCAAGCACACCCCTTACGAGTGTGGCATCAACCCAACCGGAGACGCTCAGCAGAGATTCAGCGTAAAGTTCTACCTGGTTGCGATGCTGTTCATCCTTTTCGATATCGAGGCCGTATTCCTTTATCCATGGGCAGTCGTCGCGCGCAAGCTCGCCATGTTCGGGTTTTGGGAGATGCTGGTCTACATCGGTTTGGTCCTGGTGGGCTTCTTCTATATATGGAAGAAGGGCATTCTGGATTGGAACAAGCCGGAACGGAGCGAGGGATAACATGGTGCCGGCAATTACCAATCTTGATGAGTTGAAGGGACGCCCGGCCATAGATGCGTTGCTGGCCTGGAACCAAAACGCCGTTGAAGGCGCAAAGTTGGATCGCGACGAGCTGTCCGTCTACATTGCTCGTGAATCGATACGCGAAGCATGCAATATTCTCAAGGCCCAGGGTCTTTTTAATTTCCTTTCAGATCTGACCTGCGCCGATTTCTATCCTCGCGAGCCGCGCTTTGAAATGGCCTATCATCTCCTCTCGCATCGGCGTAAAGAGCGCGTTCGAGTGAAGGTCAGGCTCGAAGGGGCCGACCCGGTATTGGAGTCGATCACATCGTTGTGGCCCGCGGCCAACTTCTTTGAGCGCGAAATCTTCGACCTGTTCGGAATTCGTTTCCTGGGACATCCCGACCTGCGGCGGATCATGATGCCTGAAGATTGGGAGGGGCATCCGCTCCGTAGGGATTATCCCGTGGAGGGCTATCGGTAATGGGCAACGTGATAACGCCGGCGGCTGTTCTCGATCCAGCACAAGATAAAACCATGGTCCTGAACATGGGACCGCAGCACCCTTCGACTCACGGCGTTTTGAGGCTGGTGCTGGAGATCGACGGCGAGCAGGTAGTCCGGATGGTGCCGGACATCGGCTTTCTGCATACGGGAATCGAAAAGACCTGCGAAGCGAAGTTCTACCAGCAGGTCGTGCCTCTTACCGACCGAATCGATTATCTCTGCCCCATGGTCAACAATCTCTGCTACGTGCTAGCGGCAGAGAAGCTGCTTGGGCTGGAGATTCCTCCACGCGCCCAATGGATTCGAGTGATGCTCGCCGAACTCCAGCGCATCAGCTCCCATCTGGTCTGGCTGGGAACGCATGCACTGGATATCGGTGCAATGTCGGTGTTCCTGTATTGCTTCCGCGAGCGCGAAGACCTTCTGCGCATCTATGAAATGGTCAGCGGCCAGCGGATGATGACATCCTATTTCCGTATTGGCGGGCTTGCCCTGGAGCCTCCTCTTGGTTTCTTCGAGCGGGTGAAGACGTTTCTCACCAATTTCGTGGAAAAAATCGACGAATATGAGAACCTGCTGACCGGCAATTTTATCTGGGTCAATCGCCTGAAAGGCGTGGCTCATCTCAGCGCCGAAGATGCGATTGCCATGGGGGTCACCGGCCCCGCGTTGCGCGCCAGCGGCATTGACTGGGATCTTCGCCGCGACATGCCCTATTCGGGATACGAAAATTTCAAGTTCAAAGTGCCGGTCGCTCAAGATGGCGACGTATGGTCACGCTACGTTTGCAGGATTCAGGAGCTGCGTGAATCGCGGCAGATCGCATTGCAGGCGTTGGAAGGGCTCCCGAGTGGTCCGATTAAGTCGGAAGCGCCTAAGGTGATCCTGCCGGAACGCGAAAAAATGAAGACCGAGATGGAAGCCCTTATCTATCACTTCAAGATCGTGACGGAAGGGTTTACGGCTCCGGTGGGTGAGGTTTATCAGGCGATTGAATCTCCGCGCGGCGAAATGGGCTATTACATCGTCAGCGATGGGACCGCCAAGCCGATGCGCGTACACATGCGCTCGCCTTCCTATGCCAATCTCCAGGCGCTTGCCACCATGTGCGAAGGAAAACTGATCGCCGATGTGGTTGCCGCCATTGGAAGCATCGATATCGTGCTGGGAGAGATCGATCGGTAGAGAGGCATCCGGCCAAATAGGTCTTACCTCCTTCCGGTTTTCGAGTCTCTTCAAAAAATTTGATGGATCCCGGTGGGTCGCACCCGGGTAACAGAGCGGAGTCTGATTCAGAACATGCCGGCTATTTCAGCGCAGCTTGACCATTTCTTCGACGAGAAGATGAAGGAGTACCCGACGAAGCGGTCGTTCCTCGTCCCCATGCTCCTTTATACCCAGGATGAGCTGGGATATATCTCCGACGAAGCCATTGAGCACCTTGCCCACAAGACGGAGCTAACGGCGCTTGAGGTGCGCAACGTCATCAGTTATTACTCCATGCTGCGTACGAAGCCTCTTGGCAAATATCACGTCCAGGTGTGCACCAACATCTCCTGCATGTTGCGCGGCGGAGAAGAGCTGTTCGAGCATTGCAAGGATCGCCTCGGAATCGGCCATAAAATGACGACCCATGACGGTCTTTTTTCGCTCGAAGAAGTGGAATGCATCGGTGCATGCAGCTGGGCTCCGGCAGTGCAGGTGAATTACGACTTTCATGAGAACCTCACACCCGAAAAGATGGACGGCGTGATCGACCGCTATCGGAAAAGCTCACAGCAGTAAGTAAAAGCAAGGCGTGTGGACCTTTCATGTTTCGGTCCCGCGCAAACAAAGCGTTCATACAAGCAAGATTTTCACTTTTGGAAGCTGAGGCGAGCAGCGAACGGCTGAGATATGGCTGATTTGGTTTCACATCCCGATGAAGTAAGAGTTGTCTCCCAAAGGTTCGGCAAGGGAGCCACGAATATCAATCGCTATCTGGAACTGGACGGCTACCAGGCTGTCCGCAAAGCTCTCCAGATGCAACCGGATGAAATCATCAATGAGGTAAAGGCGTCGAACCTTCGAGGTCGAGGTGGTGCGGGCTTCCCTACCGGCATGAAATGGTCGTTTGTGCCGAAAGAATCGGCTAAGCCTAAATACATCCTGGTCAATGGCGACGAGAGCGAACCCGGCACTTGCAAGGACCGCCTGATTTTGGAGCACGATCCCCACTCGGTAATCGAAGGCGTAATGATCGCGGGACTGGCGGTCGGAGCGAAGATCGGCTTCGTCTACATCCGCGGCGAGTATCGTTACCTCGTCAACATCATGCGCCAGGCCATCGATGAGGCATACGAAAAGGGCTTCCTGGGAAAAAATATCTTCGGCAGCGGAAAAGATTTTGATGTCCGCTGGCACACCGGTGCAGGCGCTTACGAGGTTGGCGAAGAGTCGGCGCTCATGGAATCCCTAGAAGGCAAGCGCGGCATACCTCGCATCCGTCCGCCATTCCCGGCGGTGGTGGGACTGTGGGGCGGCCCAACCGTCATTAATAATGTGGAAACCCTTGCTTCCGTGCCCCATATCCTCCTGATGGGCGGACAGAAATTCGCGGACATGGGGACGCCCAAGAACGGCGGCACCCGGCTATTCTGCCTTAGCGGCCACATCAACAAGCCGGGAGTTTATGAATTTCCCCTCGGCTACCCGCTGAAGAAGATGATCTACGAAGTAGGCGGCGGCATCCCCAACGGACGGTCTCTGAAAGCTGTGGTTCCCGGCGGCTCCTCCACCTTTGTTCTCACCGCCGAAGAGGCGGAGCAGATGAACATGGACTTCGACTCGTTCGGCAAGCGTGGTGAGTTCCTTGGTTCCGGCGGCGTTGTAGTGCTGGACGACCAGACCTGCATGGTAAAGTTCGCCCTCCGCGTGATGAAGTTCTATCAACATGAAAGCTGTGGATGGTGCATCCCCTGCCGCGAAGGTACCGACTGGCTGAAGAAGACGCTGAGCCGCTTCCATGCCGGTGCTGGCCTGAAAAAGGATATCGACAACATCAAGTATCTGGCGCAGAACATGCTTGGCCGGACTTTCTGCCCTCTCGGCGACGCGGCTGCAATCCCCACCATGTCCATTGTGGACAAATGGAGGAGCGAGTTTGAAGCTCACCTCGGTGGGAAACCCTGTCCGTTTGAGCCTGCGGGAGCGATCTCGGAACTGCCTGTGATTGCCTAGCTTGTCCGCCTCCGGTATTGAGAGAATGGCCGGCCGAAATGCGGAAACGCTTGTGGGCAAAACTGGAAATCAAGTGAAGTCGGTGGGCATTTAGAATTGCCTGCCGGATCTTCAACAAGAAACGAAGTGCTGAGTCTTTTTTGAAACGCTTATGGCCGAAAACAAGAATGTAACGATCACGGTGGACGGAAAGCAGATCACAGCTCCTGCGGGAATGCTGCTGATCGAAGCCTGTAAGGCGGTAGGCATTGAAGTACCGTCTTTTTGTTACTATCCCGGCCTGTCGCTTCAGGCCGCCTGCCGTATGTGCCTGGTGCGTATTGAGAAGATGCCGAAGCTGCAAACGGCCTGCACCGTACCCATCACCGATGGAATGGTGGTAGCCACAGACACGGATGAAGTCCGGCAGGCGCGCAAGTCGATGATCGAGTTGCTTCTCGGGAACCATCCGTTGGACTGCCCCGTTTGCGACGCCGGTGGCGAGTGCGAATTACAGGACATGACGTTCAAGTATGGCGCGGCCGAGTCGCGCTATATGGAAGGCAAGCTTCACAAGGAAGAACAGCAGTGGTCGCCCGTCGTTTTCTTCGATCGTCCCCGGTGCATCCTGTGCTACCGCTGTGTGCGCGCTTGCGGCGAAGGCATGGACGTTTGGGCTCTCGGCGTGCAAAACCGCGGCTCTGGATCGGTGATCGCGCCCAACGAAGGCGACCACCTGGACTGCGAAGAGTGCGGCATGTGCATCGACATCTGCCCCGTCGGAGCCTTGACCTCCGGCGCATACCGCTACAAGACTCGTCCCTGGGAGATGAAGCACGTAGGCACCATCTGCACTCATTGCGGCGATGGCTGCAAGACGACTCTGGGTGTGCGCACCTCATCCACCGGAATGGACATTATTCGCGGTGACAATCGCGATAAGAACGGCATCAACGGCGACTTCCTCTGCGTAAAAGGCCGCTATGCCTTCGATTTCTTTGAACACCCGGACCGGCTGCGTCAACCCCTGGTCCGCAAGGACGGCAAACTTACCCCGGTTTCGTGGGAAGAAGCCCTTGCCTACGTTGGCAAGCGCCTGACTGAGATTCGAGACACACAGGGTGGCAAAACCATCGGTGTAATCGGCTCCAACCGTACCACGAACGAAGAGAATTACCTTCTCCAGAAGTTTGCACGCACCGTTCTTCGTACAAACAATATCGATCATCGCCGCACCGCTGATTTTTCCGCCTTCGCCCGCGCCCTCTCCGGTTCGCAGCACTCAACTGCAACCATGCGTGAGGTGGCCGTGGCCCCGGCGATCCTTCTGATCGGCAACAATCCGACGGAACAGC
>Ga0070734_10002668_pt1 | contig 20768 bp, 28 predicted proteins | sample Coa_R1_8_FD_66444 | JGI IMG/M metagenome (GOLD analysis project Ga0070734, IMG submission 66444) | Surface soil microbial communities from Centralia Pennsylvania, which are recovering from an underground coalmine fire - Coalmine... | ecosystem: Environmental > Terrestrial > Soil > Unclassified ...
CAACGTTATCTGTATGGCTCACCATCGAGATGACGATTCGGAAGGCTTCTTCATGGCACTTTTGGGAGTTGGGGGCGGAGAGTTTGGATCCTCGATGACCGAACGCAGTGTCAGCCATGAAATGACGCTCATTAGACCCTTTCTCTCGTTAACGAAAAGCGATCTGCTGCTTTCATTAACCATGCAGGATAAGACCGACTTCGTGCGGGATAGTCTCGATGAAGCATGCGTCGGCGAGCGGGCCTATGTCAGGCACGAGATCTTGCCTAAGCTTTCAAGAAGGGCCAAAGGGTTTAATAGGCGCTTGGCTAGCTTTGGCAAAAACCAAAGATTCAGTCTGGCCATTGTCAATAATGTCGCTAACTCCATGATTAATTGGCAAAATAATAGCGCAAAAATAATGATAACCCGCGACCTCGATCCAGACATTTTGTCTTTTGCCCTTTGGGCCATGCTAAAAAAATTGAGCGATGGTAAGGACTTAAGAGCCTGCCAGCCCACGATTGAAAAGATAGCGCGTGATCTAGATCAATATCCAAACCAAGATAAGGGTATCCGGCCCGGACTTGACCGTCCGCCAAATGGGCTTAATCTTAAGTGCTTGAACAGAAAAGAATATCAATTCCCAGGTGTTTTGGTTATCAAAGAGCCGGGGTTTATCATTGCTAAGCGCGTTTAATCGCTGGTCGCACTGGGAAATCGCGGATCAATTTGATATGATAAATACGTTAAGGCAAAAAGACCTGTTGATATCGTAGAATAACCTCATACTGGTTATATCTTGCTATAAAATTCTGTGTAGAGAAATTTACACCAATATTTAGGGTTATGGAGCCGTTCGGTGAAGCAATATCAAAAAACCTTGCTAGTGTGGCTAGTATTTGGGTTGTTCGTAGTAACAGTGTGGAGCTTATTTGGTAAGTCCGGCCCGAGCAAAATTGAAAAGCCCTTTTCAGAAGTAGTGTCAGCCCTGGACTCTGGCCACATCAAAAGTGTCACCATTACCGGACAAGAGTTTAACGGCGAATTCAAAGACGGCGCCCAGTTTCATTCAACAGGCGTGGTAACCGACAGCATCCTTGAATCGCTCAAGCGAGCCAATAAGAGTTTTGGTACGGAATATCAGCTTAAGAAAGAAGAAGTTGGCAGTTTCTGGATGGTGGTTGCGCAGTGGCTGCCGATGATCTTAATCATTGGGCTCTTTTTATTCTTTATGCGGCAAATCCAGATAGGTGGTGGGCGTGCCATGTCCTTCGGCAAATCACGCGCGCGCATGCTGACAGAAAATCAATCCAAGGTGAACTTTAAGAACGTGGCCGGGGTGGATGAGTGCAAAGCTGAGCTACAGGAAATAGTTGAGTTCTTAAAAAACCCGAAAAAGTTTACCCGGCTTGGTGGCAGGATCCCGAAGGGTGTCTTACTCATGGGTCCTCCTGGAACCGGCAAAACCCTCTTGGCAAGAGCCATCGCCGGCGAAGCAGGCGTGCCGTTTTTTAGCATCGCGGGTTCAGATTTCGTGGAGATGTTTGTCGGGGTGGGAGCAAGCCGCGTGCGCGATCTCTTTGAGCAAGGCAAGAAAAATGCTCCATGCATTATCTTTATTGACGAAATCGACGCCGTGGGCCGGCAGCGCGGTGCAGGCATGGGTGGCGGGCATGATGAGCGGGAACAGACGCTCAATCAGATGCTGGTGGAAATGGATGGGTTTGAATCCAACGAAGGCGTGATCATAATCGCTGCCACCAACCGACCTGATGTGTTAGACCCGGCCATCTTGCGTCCTGGCCGTTTTGATCGCCGGGTAGTGGTGCCTCTCCCTGATGTACGTGGCCGTGAAGAGATATTTCTCGTACATACCGCCAAGGTGCCTTTGGCCAGCGATGTGGATTTGGAGATTTTGGCTCGTTCCACTCCGATGATGAGCGGTGCCGACATTGAAAACGTTGTCAACGAAGCAGCCTTGATCGCGGCCCGTAATGGCAAAGACCAGGTATTCATGCACGATTTCGATATGGCACGTGAGAAGATTATCATGGGTGCCGAGCGAAGAAATCTCGTCATGTCGCGCAAGGACATTGAGAATACGGCTTTTCATGAAGCAGGCCACGCCCTCGTTTCTGCCCTTATTCGACAAGAGGCTGAAAAAGAAGGCGTCCATGACACCACCGACCCGGTGCACAAGGTCACCATTATTCCCCGTGGGCGAGCTTTAGGGGTGACCATGCAGTTGCCCACGGAAGATCGCTATAACCTATCGAAGACCTATGCTGAAAATCAAGTGGCGGTTATGATGGGTGGGCGCCTGGCCGAGGAAATTAAGTTTGGCGAGCTCACCAGTGGGGCGGGCAATGACTTTGAAAAGGCGACCGAGCTTGCGCAAAAGATGGTCCGTGAATGGGGCATGTCGGAGAAAATGGGCCCCTTGGTTTACGGCAAGAAGGAAGGACAGATTTTCTTGGGCAAGGATTTGGCGCAAGCAGCCGACTATTCCGAAATTACGGCGCAGCAAATCGATGCCGAAGTGCGCTCCATAGTTACCGCGCAATACGATCGAGCTAAGACTTTGCTTGCCGCCCATCTTGATATGCTAGACCGCATCGGCCATGCTTTGCTTGAATATGAAACCATCGATGGCAATGAGTTATTGGCGCTCATGCGAGGTGAGCAGCTATCGAGAAGCAAACCGCTGCAACGGGTTAAATCGCGTGAAGAGCTGCAAGAAGAAAAAGCAGAACAACATGCGGCCAAAAAGACCGCTGAAATGGCTTTTGCGGTTGAAGCCGAGCCCGAATTGAAGAAAGTTTAATGTTATTGTGGGCGCGCGGCCAACACGTCCGGGCGTCACCGTTTTATTTGTTGAGTAGTTATGTTTAGAGTTATTGCGAAGCCGCTTGTGGTTTTGGTTGGCAAAACCAATGTGGGCAAAAGTACATTATTTAATCGCCTGTCAAATAGACGATTTAATATTGCCCATAAGACGCCGGGGGCGACCAGAGATTGTATTACGAAAGATGTTGACTTCTTGGGCCATCCGCTGGTTGTAGCTGATTCTGGTGGCCTTTTAGCAGGAAGTGCTCACAACCCATTTCAAGACCTCGTGAAGAAGCGTGTTTATGACTTTGTATCCGAGCGAGCTACACTGATCTTCTTTGTGGTGAGCGCCAAAGATGGCTTTACCGTAGAAGACGAAGACATCGCCATGTATCTTCGCCGCCTAGGTAAGCCAGTGATCATGGTGGTCAATAAGATCGACCATGAAAACAATGAACTGCTTGCCATTGATGGTTTTCGTTTTGGCTTTGATGAGCCGGTTTTAGTAAGTGCTGCGCAGAACTTGGGCCTTACTTTATTGAAGCAGCGAGCATTAAGTGCTTTAGGCTTAAAGCCCAAATCCGGCCATCAAGAAGCACCTCCCTTGAGGCTGTTGGCGGATGATCAAAGCATCGATGCTGATGATGAGCCAGGCTGTGACAAAATAAAGATTGCGGTCGTGGGCAAGCCCAATTCGGGCAAGTCGACGTTGGTTAATGCGCTGTTAAACGAGGATCGTGTTATGGTGTCGGAATTGCCGGGCACCACGGTGGATGCCGTCGATACCGATCTCTTTTACAGTGGGCAAGAAATATGTCTCATCGACACCGCCGGCATCAGACGCCAGAGAAGTGTCTACGAAGAGCTCGAGAAGATGGCCATTGCTCGAACATTGTGTGCTATTGATCGTGCGCAGGTGGCTGTTTTAATGATCAGTGCCGTTGATGGCATTAGCGAGCAGGACCAAAAGATCGCCGGCATGATCTTCGACAAAAAGAAAGCCTGCGTGATTGCCATCAACAAATGGGATGAAGCGGCCGCCAAAAATTTGTCTAAAGACAAGCTCTTGGAGGACATTAAGTTTCATTTGTCTTTCTTGTCCTATGCGCCAGTGGTATTTTTATCGGCCAAATATGGCCACAAGATTTTTGACGCGGTGGATCGGGCCCTAAAGCTTGCGCCACGTTTTAGGCAGCACATAAATACATCAAAACTTAACCGCTCGCTTGAACGGGCACAGGAAAGGCACCCACCACCCATTGTTATGGGACGCCGGCTAAGGATGTATTTTGCCACGCAAATTGGCCATTCTCCGCCGACATTTGCCATCAGTTGTTCTAAGCCCCAGGATATTCACTTTTCATATAGACGATATTTAGCCAACTTCTTTCGCGACGATCTGGGGTTAGCAGAAATTCCTATTAGATTGATATTTCGCAGCAAATCTAGTCAGGAGCCCTTTGATCGCGATGCTTGAGAACTATTATGCAATTTGATCACCAGACGCTCGTGTACAATTTAGGCTATTCCTTTAAGGATCCCTCACTTTTGATCACGGCATTCACCCACCGTAGCAAACTGGAAAGCAGTGGCCAGAACGGTCATGGTGCTAATAATGAACGTTTGGAGTTTCTGGGAGATGCGGTTTTGTCGCTGGTGACAGCGAACCATCTTTATCGTCAACACTACCATATGAACGAGGGCGATTTGAGTAGATTGCGTGCGCAGTTTGTATGCGAAGGTAATCTAACCGATGCTGCGCGATCTTTGGGCTTGGGCAACTATATTCTAAGTGACAAGGCGATGCGTTCATCGGGGAGCACGTACTCGAAGGCCATCTTGGCAGATACATTGGAGGCTCTATTTGGTGCCGTTTTTCTTGATGGCGGGCTAGAGGCGGCAGAACAGGTGATTTTTAAGATCCTTGGTCATCCTTTTAGTCAAGTAAATAAAGCAGATAAAGACGCCAAAACCAAGCTGCAAGAGATGGTGCAGGCGAGCCTTAAGGACGCACCCAAATACGTTGTTTTGGAATCAAGCGGTCCTCCCCATGCACCCACCTTTGTCGTTGGTGTGAAAATCAAGGGTGAAATTGTGGCAACTGCTGCAGGGGAGAGTAAGAAGATAGCGGCCCAAGCGGCGGCGGCTTTGGCTGTAGCCAAGATCGAAAAGGAAGGCTTTGCTTCTTGACGGCAGTTTCCTTAACCGAACGCGTAAAGGCCTTGGCGCTTTCATTGGGTTTTGATGATGTTGGTATTGCGAGTGTTGACGGAGCGCTACCCTACACTGAATACGTTCGTCTAGCCTTCATAGAAGGCCGCTTTGGCCCGCTTGATTACTTAGAGCGCACGTTGGATGCGCGGCTAAATCTGTCGACAGTTTTTCCTGATGCGAGATCGGTAGTGGTGGTGGTAAAGAATTACTACACCGGCGATCACCCAAAAACTTCTGAGCACCAGGCGAAGATCGCCCGTTATGCCTGGGGCAAGGATTATCATCAATGGTTTAAAAAGCGCCTTAAGTCCTTTAGACCTTTCTTGGTGGATGCGGTGGGGCACGAGATCAAGTTTTGGCCCTTCAATGATACGGGCCCATTCTTGGAAAGATCGTGGGCTACTAAAGCGGGTTTGGGCTTTATTGGAAAAAGCGCTCTATTTATTCATCGCCGCTTTGGCACCTGGACCCTACTTGGCGGTTTTGCCACTGATCTAATTCTTGACCCAAATCCGTCCTATAAGGGACCTGATTGCGGAGTTTGCACCAGATGCCTTGATGCTTGTCCCACCAAGGCTATTGTTGCGCCCCACCAAATCGATGCCAATAAGTGCATATCCACCTGGACCATTGAGCGTCCCCTCCATGAAAGCGCGTCAAGCCTTGCTCCTTGCGATCATGTCTGGGCCTTTGGCTGCGACATTTGCCAAGAGGTTTGTCCGTGGAATAAGTTTCAGCAGACTACGCAGGAAGAGCGCTTCTTGCCTCTGCCGGGTCGTGTCTTTTTAACCAAGGAAACGTTTGAACAGGATTTAACTGGCTCCCCCCTTTATAGAAGCAAAAAGAGTGGGCTTTTGGCTAACTACCTAAGGATTAAAAACACACTAATGCGCCTTAACACCCGCGAGTGACATGTTAAGAGGCTGTTTTAAAAGTCCCTTGGTGTAGCTGAGATGGACTCCGTTGCCAAACGCATTTGACAACGCATTATGGCGCATCACTTTATTTGTTGCCGTGTGCAGTCGCTGCGGTACGTCCTCATATTTGGGAGTTTTTTTAGAATGAGAATGAGCAGGCAATTACTATTTTTTGGACTAGTGTTCAACGCCTTATGTGTGTTTTGCATGGAAGATCCAAGTGTCGCTGATTTATACGCGAATGTTCATAGTCACATAGATGAAACATATTTAGGCATTGATAAGAATAGTGCTTTCAAAGGAATTCGTGGCGCGATTTTAAGCGTGTATTGCAGCCTACATCTTACCTATCAACAAGCTTTAAATACGATGAATGAAATCGATTCCTATATTCCCGCGAGTTCGCATAAAGAGCATATTCTAAAGGAACTTTACCTAAATCATTGGTATGTTCATTTTTTGATGCAGGATCTCATTGACGAAAGACTCAAGCATTTTGAACAAGTAAAAGGATCGACGATCGATAGCGTCCTTGACAAAAGCAACCTGAATACGGCGCAGAAAGTCGTACACGACATTGCCCGGAAAGAGTTTTTTGACCGATCGAGAATTCATCGTTCTCTCGCCCACGTGCCCATGGGCTGGTTTTCAGATATACACCTAACTGCTTTATATGGTCACAAACACTATGTAGATCCATTTTCCCTAAAAATCTCTTCTGATGGTAAATACTTGCAGTCAACTGATATCAAAAATGATCGCATCACATGGGACACCGAAAAGGGTTGTGTGGCAGACCATCCTGAAGAGATAACATCCGGTTGTGTTAGGTTACCTGACGGCGGTGTAATTGATTTCTGTGATACTTGTTATGCAGTAAGCAGTAATTCTGGTGTTGGCATTGGACCAAACTATATGGTGAATGCGGGGGATATCGGAAAGCCAGGTAATATTCCTATAAGAATCGATAAAAGCAAGTCATCAATTATACTATTTAAACGCCCACAGGAGATCTCATATTTATGTCAGCAGGCGTTTTACAACAGTAAAACCATTGCTGAGCTTATCGCTTTGCAGAGTTCAAATAGTATCAACGAAATAGAGGGCTATCCGCGAGATAGACTCATAGAACGCATTAAACGGCGCATCAATGAACTGAACGATGCTGCTAGCGCAGCTCAATAATCGAAGAGCGCTACCCGGCTGTAACACCACCTGGAGATCTTCGGAAATACTATCGCGTCCAAAGTTATTTAGACCGTATGAGAAGAATGCTTCCTAGACCCCGCAGAGTGCGCCGCGGGGTTACCTGCTGCTTTAATTTGCCGGCCCGGCAGAGGTTAACAGTTGCGCCAATTTGTCCTTTGCCGTTGACGTGATCTCAACTTTCCTTAGAATCGAGAGGATCCTGGTGGCACTCTTAGGTCTTAGATCAGGGGAGGGGGCCAGACAGGCACGGATGACCATTTGTAGGTCTTCGTGGTTCTGTGCGAGGCGTTGTTGTAATAGCCCAAACTCCTTCCTATAGCTTTGGCCTAAAAACGGTCGCAGTAGTACGGCCTCGAAAAGCACTGCGCCCAATGAATAGAGATCGGACACCGTGGACGCAGGCTCTCCCTCTAGTAGTTCCGGCGCAAGGTAGCGGCGCTTGCCAAACGGTCTCGAGCGTGGTTGCGCATGGTCAATTGCGGCCCCAAAGTCCAATAGGTAAACATTGCCATCATTGGTGAGAACAATGTTATCTGGAGCGATATCTTGATGGATAATGTTCTTGCCAAGGATGTAGGAGAGCACGGACAATAGTTCCACTGCAACATAGCGAATAATCTCGAGCGAAATCAGCTCCTTACGCGCCCTCATATGACCGATCAGTTTTGCAAGCGGCCATCCTTTAAGCAGCTCTAATACCAAGCCGAGGTGGGTTTCATTGGCAAAGGAGCCTAATAGCTTTGGAATTGATCGATGTGAAGTGCCCTGAAGGATGGCGAGCTCTCTTTGATAGCAGTCCGTCATATCATCGCTCCGCCGATATAGCTTAATAGCAGCCATTGTCTGATTGAAAATCTTGGCCAAAAATACCGTGGCTTGTCCGCCGGCATTAATGGGAGCCAGAAATTGAATGTCGCGATCAGAAATCACGACGGTGGATTTTAGGGTAGGGATAACCATCTGTTTTTTAAGCCAATTCTTTTTAGCCAAGCCTTTTTTGAACGAATCAGCGCCTAAACCCATCAATACGTAAATATTTGTATATCAGATAAATTAGCTCATCTATCTTTACAAACTGCCCCGATTGGATACAAAGAAGACGCTAATTTTTAAATCTCAAGGAATTACGGCGGTCACTTATAAATTGGCCGAGCCGTTTATGAAGGACAACAGATAGTATGCCAACGATTAGCCAGCTGGTTCGAAAAGGGCGCCGTAAGCTTTCGGAAAAGAGCGATTCGCCACATTTACAGAATTGTCCACAAAAGCGTGGCGTCTGTACGCGCGTATATACAACCACGCCGAAGAAGCCCAACTCCGCGCTTAGAAAAGTTGCCCGCGTCCGGTTGACGAATGGGATGGAAGTCACCACGTATATTCCTGGTGAAGGCCACAATTTGCAGGAACACTCAGTGGTCCTAATTCGTGGTGGCCGGGTTAAGGATTTGCCTGGCGTACGTTATCACGTCGTGAGAGGTGCGCTTGACTCAGTGAGCGTAAACGGCCGTAAGCGCGGTCGTTCTAAGTACGGCACGAAGAAGGGTAAATAATTGGTCAAAGAATTTTTGAGCGGAAACTAAGATGCCTAGAAGAAGAGAAGTAGAAAAAAGAAATATTGATCCCGATCCGAAATTTAATGATCGCCTGGTCACCAAGCTGATCAATGTCGTGATGCAGGATGGCAAGAAGGCCGTTGCTGAACAGATCGTTTATGGGGCATTTTCAATTATTGAAGATCGCAATAAAGAAGAGCCCATTAAAGTTTTTAAGAAGGCGATGGAAAACGTTAAGCCGCAAGTAGAAGTAAAATCTCGACGAGTGGGGGGCGCAAGCTACCAAGTACCGATTGAGGTTCCCGCTAATCGTCGTGTGGCACTTGGGTTAAGGTGGTTACGCGATTGTGCGCGCGAACGTGGCGAACGCACCATGAGAGAAAAGTTGGCTGGTGAACTGTTTGATGCATCACAGAGTCGTGGGCTTGCGTGCAAGAAGCGTGAAGATACCCACAGAATGGCTGAAGCGAACAAGGCATTTGCTCATTACCGCTGGTAATTGGCTTTAGGAAGGTGACGGTTATGTCTGAACGATTTCCGCTTGAACGCATCAGAAACATTGGAATCGTAGCCCATATTGATGCCGGCAAAACTACCACTACGGAACGTATATTATATTATACTGGGCGTAGCCATAAGATTGGTGAAGTGCACGAAGGTGCGACGGTTACCGATTATATGGAACAAGAAAGAGAGCGTGGCATCACCATTACTGCAGCTGCTGTTACCTGCGAATGGAAGCGCCGAGAAGATGCCAAGGCTAAGCCCTATCGAATTAATATCATTGACACTCCCGGACACGTGGACTTTACCATTGAAGTGGAACGGTCCATGCGCGTATTGGATGGTGCCGTTACAGTGTTTGACGGTGTGGCTGGTGTAGAGCCTCAGTCGGAAACGGTGTGGCGTCAGGCGGATCGTTATGGCGTGCCTAGAATGTGCTTTGTCAATAAATTGGATCGCACGGGGGCCAATTTCTTTCGTTGTGTCGACATGATCAAGGATCGTCTTAAGGCTAGACCGGCGGTCTTGACATTACCCATCGGTATGGAGTCTGAATTTAAGGGCATCATCGATCTCATCCGCATGAAGGCGTTGCTGTGGCAAGAAGATACGCTCGGTGCCAAGTACGACATCGTCGACATTCCAGCGGAGCTTGCGGCACAGGCGCAAGAGTATCGCGAAAAGCTTCTTGAGGATTGTGCCGATTGTGACGATGCCTTGGCGGAAAAATACCTTGAAGGCAAGGAGATCACCGAAGATGAGATGATCGCAGCTATTCGTAAAGGTACGATCAGCGGCAAGATCATCCCCACTTTTTGTGGGTCGGCCTTTAAGAATAAGGGCGTACAATTTCTACTTGATTCAGTGGTTGATTTTTTGCCGTCGCCAGCCGATATCCCGGCGATTAAGGGTCATCTTGAAGACGGCACCGAGGCAATACGCAAGACCTCAAACTCTGAGCCATTTGCTGCCTTGGCGTTTAAGATTATTAATGACAAATACGGTCAGCTTACGTTTTTGCGCGCCTATTCCGGCCTGCTGAAAAAGGGCGATAGCGTCGTGAATATGCGCACGGGCAAAAAAGTGCGTATCGGCCGGCTTGTGCGAATGTTTGCAGATAAGCGCGAAGATATTGAAGACATTGAAGCAGGTGGTATTGCCGCGGCCATTGGCGTGGAGGCCACAACCGGCGATACTCTTTGCGACGCTGATAAGCCCATCATATTGGAATCATTAGACGTGCCACCGGCGGTGGTAAAGCTTGCGATCGAGCCAAAAACCAAGGGCGATCAAGAGAAAATGGGGCTTGCTCTTGGGCGACTGAGCAGTGAAGATCCCTCATTGCGCTTGAGTGTGGATGAAGAGACCGGTCAGACGACGATTGCCGGGATGGGTGAGCTTCATTTAGAGATCATTGTCGATCGCCTAAAGCGCGAGTTTATGGTGGAAGCCAACGTTGGCAAGCCGCAAGTCGCTTATCGTGAAACCATTACCAAAGTGGTGGAAAGCGAAGGCAAATACGTGCGGCAAACCGGTGGCCGCGGTCAGTACGGCCACGTTTGGTTGCGCGTTGAGCCCAATGAGGCTGGTAAGGGCTTTGAGTTTGTGAGCGAAATTGTCGGCGGAGCTATTCCAAAGGAATATATCCCTGCGGTTAGGAAGGGTATAGAAGAGGCGCTTGATACCGGGATCAGGGCAGGCTTCCCCGTTGTGGATGTGAAGGTGGCCTTGTTTGACGGAAGCTACCATGACGTAGACTCAAGCGAAATGGCATTTAAGATCGCGGGCTCCATGGGCTTTAAGGATGGCACTAAGAAGGCCAGTCCCATTATCCTGGAGCCGCTCATGAAAACCGAAGTCATCACACCAGAAGAATGGATGGGTGATGTTATCGGCGATCTTAACAGCCGGCGTGGGCGCATTACGGGAATGGATGAGCGAAGTGGCATGAAGATTGTGTCGGCAAATGTGCCATTAGCCGAAATGTTTGGTTATGCCAACGATCTTCGATCACGTACGCAGGGGCGGGCAACCTACACCATGGAATTTAGCCATTATGAGCCGGTTCCCAACTCCATAGCTGAAGAGATAGTTTCCAAGGCGACTGGAACATAACGTTGGTTTTCTAGGAGTTTTTCATGTACAAAGGACGTCTTAGTTCTTTTGCAAGTTTAGGAGTTAAAAATGTCTAAAGAGAAGTTTTCGCGCGATAAACCGCACGTAAATATTGGTACCATTGGTCACGTCGATCACGGCAAGACCACCTTGTCGGCGGCGATTACTAAAGTTCTGGCTACAAAGTTTGGTGGTACTGCAGTTGCATATGATCAAATAGACAAGGCCCCTGAGGAACGTGAACGTGGGATTACCATTTCCACCGCTCACCTCGAATACCAGACGGCCAATCGTCACTATGCACACGTAGACTGCCCAGGACACGCCGATTATGTGAAGAACATGATCACTGGTGCTGCGCAAATGGACGGCGCCATTTTGGTGGTTTCGGCTGCTGATGGTCCCATGCCTCAAACGCGCGAACACATTTTGCTTGCTCGCCAAGTGGGTGTGCCCTATATCGTCGTGTTCTTGAACAAAGTGGATATGGTGGATGATCCTGAGCTTTTGGACTTGGTGGAATTGGAAGTTCGTGAGCTTCTCAGCAAATATCAATTTCCTGGCGATGATGTGCCGATTATTCGTGGTTCTGCGCTAAAGGCGCTTGAAGGTGACAAGAGCGAGATTGGTGAGCCTGCGATCTTCAAGCTAATGGATGCAGTGGATGCATACATTCCTACGCCACAACGAGCGATTGATCAGCCGTTTATTATGCCGATTGAAGATGTGTTCTCAATCTCTGGTCGCGGCACCGTGGTGACCGGCCGTATTGAAAAGGGCATCGTCAAAGTAGGTGAAGAAGTGGAAATCGTCGGCTTCCGTCCCACTTCGCGCACTACTGTTACTGGCGTTGAAATGTTTCGTAAGTTGCTCGATGAAGGAAGAGCTGGAGATAACGTTGGCTGTCTATTGCGCGGACTTAAGCGCGAAGACGTTGAACGCGGTCAAGTGCTAGCTAAGCCTGGTAGCATATTGCCGCATAAGAAGTTCAAGGCTGAGGTCTACGTGTTGACCAAGGAAGAAGGCGGTCGACATACTCCATTCTTTACCAAATACCGTCCTCAGTTCTATTTCAGAACCACTGACGTTACTGGTACGGTAACGCTCCCTGAAGGTACCGAAATGGTCATGCCGGGCGACAACACAGCCATGGAAGTTGAATTGTTGACGCCAGTGGCCATGGATAAGGAACTAAGATTTGCTATCCGCGAAGGCGGTCGCACGGTTGGTTCCGGCGTGGTTACTGAGATCATCGAATAGGACGATCTGGCATTCGACTAGCGGATCCGGGGCTTGCAATATTGCAAAAAATATATAGAAAGATAAGGCTTGTTAGGAATTAGGGAAAATTAGATGTCAGCGAGTAAAATTAGAATTCGTCTTTCGGCGTATGATTGCAAGTTGCTTGATCATTCTGCACAGGATATCGCAGGAACCGCTAGTCGAACTGGGGCCAAGGTTGCCGGTCCCATTCCGCTACCAACAAGTATTACTAAGTATACTGTGTTGCGTAGCCCCTTTACCGATAAGAAATCGCGAGAGCAATTCGAGATAAGGACTCATAAGCGATTGCTCGATATTCATGATCCCACCCAAGATACGCTCGATGCGTTAATGAAGCTCGATTTGGCGGCTGGTGTGGATGTCGAATTAAAGAGTTAGTGATTGATAGACTTTTTGTAGGGCCTGGAGGCAGGATTACCGTTATGGCTACATTGGAAGTGTTTAATTTTTCTGGGAAAAAGGTAAGTCAAGCCGAATTTGACGATGCGGTTTTCGCTGCACCAATTAAGCCCTATTTGCATACCGAGATTGTGAATTGGCAACGCGCTTGTAATAGAGCGGGAACGCAGAGTGCGATGACCAAAGGAGAGGTAAATGGCGCGACCAAGAAGCCGTTTCCCCAAAAGGGTCGCGGTAGTGCGCGTCAGGGGTCGCTAAAGAACCCTCATCAAATTGGTGGTGGTGTGGCGTTTGCACCCAAGCCGCGCGATTATAGTTTTGCTATGCCCAAGGCGAAGCGTCGAGCCGCGCTGGTATCGGTCTTGAGCGCACGTATGCAAGAAGGCCGTTTGAAATTGATGGACGAGCTTACTTTTTCTGAGCCAAAGACCAAACGGGTGTGTGAGCTTTTGGCCAACTTCAATATCGATACTTGTCTCTTGGTGGATGAGGCCAACGAGATGGCGATGTTGAGCGTACGAAATCATGCCAAAGTTAAGTACTTGCAGGAAGTCGGCATTAACGTCCAAGATGTTTTGCGTTATCCCATGGTTTTGATGACGGTTGCTGCGGCGAGAAAGTTAGAGAAGCGTTTGCTTGGCTAGCTCAAGAAATTTGTTTGAGAGAGAATGATGTTAGACGAATTAAAGCTATACGACGTTTTTAGAAGGCCGATTTTGACCGAAAAGTGCACCTCGTTGCGTGAATCACAAAAGAAAGTGCTCATTGAGGTTGCTGATTGGGCGAGCAAGCATCAGATTGTGTTGGCTGCTAAGAAAATGTTTGATGTCGACGTGGTGAAGGTTAATACCCTGAACTATCGTGGCAAAATTAAGCGATTGAGACAACATTACGGTCAGAGAAAGAATACCAAGCGAGCGTATTTGACGCTGGCCAAAGGATCGGATGTTGACTTGTTTGGCTTGGTGGGTCAAGAGATAGCGTCAGAATCGAAGGGCGCATAATTATATTTTAATCTTGCCGATAACCTATATGGTCCTAGGGTAAGAGAGGTAATACGTGGCAATTATTACATATAAGCCGACGAGTGCTGGCCGCAGGAAGGCGAGCGTCAATAAACAAAGTATTCTAAGTAAAAAGAAGCCGGAAAAAAATCTTGTGCGGGGTAAGAAGACTCTGAGCGCACGAGATTCGTCTGGTCGCATTACCGTGCGCTTTAGGGGCGGTGGCCATAAGAGAAAGCTGAGAGATGTTGATTTTGCTCGGCTCAAAGATGGCATTAAAGCGAAGGTTGTTGCTTTAGAGTATGATCCCAATCGAAGCGCTAACCTGGCGTTGTTGCACTATGCAGATGGCGTGAAGTCCTACATTCTGGCGCCCAATGGCGTTGAGGTTGGGGATGTGGTTTCTTCGGGTCCCGGCTCGGAAATCAAGCCTGGGAATCATCTTCCGCTAAAGCTTATTCCTCTTGGTTTATCAATTCATAATATCGAGCTCAAGGCGAAGAAGGGTGGTCAGTTAGCTAGATCAGCCGGTGCAGCAGCCCAACTGGTGGCTAAGGAAGGTGGCTATGCAACCATCAAGATGCCATCGGGCGAGGTTCGATTCGTGCATGCTGATTGCTCTGCCACTATTGGGCAGGTTGGCAATACTAGCCATGAATTAGTGAGGATTGGTAAGGCTGGTCGTAAGCGGTGGATGGGATTTCGGCCCCATAACCGAGGGGTGGCAATGAACCCTGTGGATCATCCGCTTGGTGGTGGTGAAGGCAAGTCTTCAGGTGGTCGTCATCCGGTTTCGCCATGGGGACAGCCTACTAAAGGGCACCGAACGAGAAATAATAAGAGAACAGACGGCATGATCATTAAACGCCGTAAGTAGTGTGGGAGAGCAAAGAAGATGGCACGCTCGCTGAAAAAGGGTTTTTTTGTTGACGGACATTTGTGGAACGCGGTGACCGCTGATGCGGACAGCGCCAAGAAGAAGGTCTTTAAGACTTGGTCTCGCCGATCAACGATATCTCCTGAATTTGTGGGGAACACTTTTGCTGTTCATAACGGTAAGAAGTTCATTCCAGTATACGTAACTGAGAACATGGTTGGTCATAAGCTAGGAGAGTTCGCGCCAACGCGAACCTTTACCGGCCATTCCAGTGATAAAAAGGCGAAGAAGGTTTGAGGTTAGTGATGGCTACGTCGGAAAAGAAGAAAGCAGATGAGCGTAGAGAGCGGCGGGTAGCAGGGCCTGTTAGGGCCAGCCTCTGGGGGTTGCCCATGAGTGCTCGCAAAGTTCGGGTGATTGCCGATGGTATTAGAAATCGGTCGGTTTCGTATGCTCTAATGTTTTTGTCCACCCAGAAGAAGGTGTGTTGCGGTCCTTTGAAAAAGTTGCTTGAGTCTGCTGCTGCTAATGCGGACGCTCGTCGCATGGATATTGATGAGCTTACGATTTCCAAGATCGTTGTTGACAAGGGCCCGATTGTCAAACGCTTTATGCCGCGTGCCCAAGGGCGTGCTACTAAAATCCGTAAGCAAACAGCTCATATTTCGGTAGAGCTTACTAACGGATAGGTGATGGATCAGATTTCTTAAAGTATAAAGGCAGGAATGTTTAATGGGTCAGAAAGTTAGTCCGATTGGATTTAGGTTGGGTATCATTAAAACGTGGCAATCTAAATGGTTCCGCGGGCAAGGCTATGCCGAATGGTTGAAGGAAGACCTACGAATTCGTGAGTATGTTAATAAGCAGTGTAAGAGTGCGGGCATTAGCCACGTTGAAATTGAGCGAGCGGCTAATAAATGCAAAGTTAATGTTTACTCTGCGCGTCCTGGTGTATTGATCGGTAAAAAGGGTACCGAGATCGAAGGGCTGAAGAAGAGCATTCAAAAACTGTCTAAAAGCGAAGTATTTCTGAATATCCACGAAGTGCGTAAGCCAGAGATCGATGCCAACCTGGTGGCGCAGAAAGTTGCCCAAGAGCTGGAACGTCGGGTTGCTTTCAGACGTGCCATGAAGAAGGTGATGTCGTCGGCCCAGAAGTTTGGTGTCCAGGGCGTGAAAGTGATGTGCTCGGGCAGGCTTGGTGGGGCAGAAATGTCTCGTTGTGAATGGTATCGGGAAGGAAGGGTACCATTACATACTTTGCGCGCCGATATCGATTACGGATTTGCGGAGGCCGATACAACGTATGGGAAGATTGGCTGTCGCGTGTGGTTGTTTAAAGGTGAAGTTTTGGCCAAAGACAATACGGTTGGCAAGAAGGCAAGCGCGTAGCTTTATTTTGAAAGTGGATAGGTAAAGAAATGTTATCACCTGCAAAAGTTAAATACCGTAAATTGCAAAAGGGGCGCGTTCGCGGCCCGGCCAAGGGTGGCAGCGAAATTGATTTTGGCACTGTCGCTTTGCTTAGCACGGGCTCGGGCTGGGTTACGGCCAAGCAATTGGAGGCAAGCCGCGTTGCCGCTACGAGACACGTCAAGCGTGGGGCGAAAGTGTATATTCGGGTTTTCCCCGATAAGCCCATCACAAAGAAGCCGGCGGAAGTACGGATGGGTAAAGGTAAAGGCGCTGTAGAAGAATGGGTATGCTGCGTTCAACAAGGCAGAATATTGTTTGAAATCGGCGGCGTTGAGGATGAATTGGCTTCGCGTGCTTTGGAGTTAGCTGCCCGTAAATTGCCAGTAAAGACCAAGGTGATTTGCGCATCTGACGAAGTATAGGAATTAGGGAGTAGTTGTGGCTGACGAAATATTGAAATTAAATGCCGTTGAGCTTAGACAAAAAGCAGTGGATTTAAAGAAGCGCTTGGCTGAGTCGCGATTTAATAAGGCTACGGGAAAGCTCTTAGATACAAGTGCGCCCAAGAAAATGAGGCGTGAGTTGGCAAGGATATTGACCAGAGAGAGCCAGCTTAAGGCTTAGGTAAGAAGGAAGGATTATGGCCAAGGTTTTAGAAAGAGGATTTGGCAGGACGCTAAGAGGGGTTGTGTCCAGCGATAAAATGAATAAAACGGTCACAGTTACCGTGACCAATACAGTGCGACATGCTTCCTATAATAAATTTATGAAGCGGTCGAAAAAGTATCATGCTCACGACGAGAAAAATGAGTGTGCTATCGGCGATGTGGTGGTGATTAAGGAATCAGCGCCCTATTCGAAAACCAAGCAATGGTGTGTTGCTCGGATTGTTGAAACTCATCAGGATTAAGGGAACTTAAATGATTCAGGCCAGTACTTGTTTAGCAGTGGCAGATAATAGCGGCGCCAAGAAGATCTCCTGTATTAAGGTCTTGGGTGGCTCGCATAGACGTTACGCCCATGTCGGGGACATCATTGTCGCAAGCGTAAAAGAAGCAGCTCCCGGATCGAAGGTGGCCAAGGGTTCTGTTGTCAGAGCAACCATTGTGCGCACCGCGAAGGAAATTGGGCGGGCTGATGGGTCATACATTAGGTTTGATCAGTCGGCGGCGGTATTGGTTAACAAGGATAATGAACCGATTGGCACCCGGATTTTTGGCGCAGTTGCTCGTGAGCTGCGGAGCAAGAACTTCATGAAGATTGTGTCATTGGCACCTGAAGTGTTGTAGGTAAGAAGGCTTGATTATGAAGATTAGAGCTGGAGACGTTGTCAAAGTAATTTCTGGCAACAAAAATATTAAAGGTACTGTTAGCAAAGTAGTTGCGGTTGACCGAAAGTGTGAGCGAGTAACTTTGGAAAAGGGCTTGGTGCATAAAAAGCACCTCAAGCGCGAAAAAAGTCGCAAGAATCCCGAAGGCGGGATAATTGAGCTCCCGGTGTCAATTCACGTTTCAAATGTAATGTTGATGTCTGAAGCCTTGGGACGGCCAGTGCGTGCCGGTTCGATGGATATTGAAGGTGTTAAGACAAGGATAGCCCGTGGCAAAGGTGCGTCCGGTGAGAGAATATAGAGAAGACGGACGAGTGAATATCATTTGACGAGGAGTAATGCGTATGTCTGGGCAAAATATGCCGCGGCTTAAAAAGTTTTATGCCAAAGAATTGGTTCCGAAGCTGATGGGGGAGCTTGGGATAAAGAACGTCATGCAGGTTCCAAATTTGACCAAGATTGTCGTGAACATGGGTCTCGGGGAAGCGGTTCAAAACCCAAAGGCGCTTGATTCTGGTTGTGAGACCTTGAAGTCTATTGCTGGTCAAAAGCCAGTGGTTACGCTGGCGAGAAAGTCAATTGCGACCTTTAAACTGCGTGAAAAGATGCCCATTGGTGCCATGGTCACCCTTCGTGGTCATCGGATGTGGGAGTTTTTTGACCGATTTATCAATGTGGCGCTCCCCCGGGTACGAGACTTTAGAGGAATTCAGAGCCGCTTCGATGGTTCCGGCAATTGTTCGATTGGCGTGAAGGAACAAATAATTTTTCCGGAAGTTGATTACGACAAAGTGGATAAGATTCGGGGTATGAATATCACCTTGGTTACTAATGCCAAAGATGATAAGGCCGGTAAATTGCTTTTGAAGCACTTGGGTGTTCCGTTTAGGAATTAGTAGGAATTGATAATGGTAAGTGATCCGATAGCAGATTTGTTGACGCGCCTTCGTAACGGGCTCATGGCTCGTAAGCGCGAAGTTGTGATCAATGCTTCTCGTATGTCCCATAAGATTGCGCAAATTCTTGAGCAAAAAGGGTACATCGAGAGCTTTGACGTTGAAGCCGTAGGACCAAAGAAAAGTTTAAGGGTTAAGTTGCGCTATGACGCTGATGGCAAACCTATGGCCGAGGGCTTTAAACGTATTTCAAAGCCTGGTCTTAGATCATACGCTAAGGTAACTGAGATCCCTAGTGTAAGAGGCGGTATGGGTATTGCTATTGTCTCGACATCGAAGGGTGTGATGACCGGTGCTGAGGCAGAGAAACATAATGTCGGTGGTGAAGTTCTCTGCACCGTTTGGTAAATGCAGTCACCAAAGTAAAGGGTAAATTGCGATGTCGCGTATTGGTAAATTGCCGGTTTCTATTCCTGACAAAGTAGAAGTGAAGGTTTCAAATAGTGTCGTTGATGTAAAGGGCCCTAAGGGGAGCCTGAAGTTCGCTTTGCCAAAGCATGTAAGTGTTGCAGTCTTTGAGTCGTCGGTATCCGTGAGTCGCGATAACGATGAACGTATGGCGAGAAGCATGCATGGCTTGTGTCGTAACCAGATCGTGAATATGGTTACGGGTGTTAGTGCTGGTTTTGCCAAGGAGTTGGAGATTAATGGCGTTGGTTACCGTGCCGAAGTGAAGGGTAAAGAACTCCATATGTCTCTCGGATATTCTCATCCTGTGATCTATCCGTTGCCTGCAGGAATTAACGCAGAAGTCGATGCGAAGAGAACGAAGATTACTTTGAGCGGTATTGACAAGCAACTCTTGGGTAACACCGCAGCTAAGGTGAGGAGCTTTAGACCACCTGAGCCCTATCGTGGCAAAGGCATTAAGTATGCGGATGAGGTCATAAGGCGAAAAGAAGGCAAGTCTGCTGGCAAGTAGTAATGTCAGGTTTGTTCATTATGTTTAGGTTGTAAGACTATGAAGTACGATTTAAAGGCCGTAAGAAAGAAAAATAGGGCGAAAGCTCTGCACCTAAAGAGAAAGGCCAAGGTGCGCAAAATTGTCTTTGGGACCAAGGAGCGTCCGAGATTGAGCATATTTAAGAGTGCCAAACACATTTACGCACAAGCGATCGATGATGCGAATGCGGTGACTTTGGCCAGCGCTGGATCGTTGGAAGCAAATATTCGAGATAAGGCAAAGGGGCTTAAGAAGTCCGAAATTGCCAAATTGGTTGGTGAGGCCTTGGGAGCTAGGTTGAAAGAAGCCAATTTTACTTGCGCAGTTTTTGATCGGAATGGCTTTCGCTACACTGGCAGGGTTGCCGCCGTGGCGGAAGGCGTTCGCGGTTGTGGCTTACGGATCTAAATGGGTGATGTAAGTATTATGGAGAAGGTAATGGAAGTTGCGCAAAAACGTGCAGAGTCGGCGAGCGAGTTTAGTGAGAAGGTAGTGAGCGTAAACCGAGTGGCTAAAGTGGTAAAGGGTGGCCGTCGGTTTTCTTTCAGCGCGTTGGTAGTTGTTGGCGATGGCAAGGGCAGGTTGGGAGTCGGCCTTGGCAAAGCAGGAGAAGTTCCTGAGGCGATTAAGAAAGCGACTGAGCAAGCCAAGAAGAATGTACGGAAAGTAGCCTTAGAAGGCACAACAATTCCGCATATCGTTGTGGGCCATTATGGAGCCGGGAAGGTGCTATTAAGGCCAGCATCGGAAGGAACGGGCTGTATTGCTGGTGGTGTCGTCAGAGCTGTTCTAGAAGCGGCCGGTATTCATGACATTTTATCTAAGTCAATTGGAAGTAAGAATCCACACAATGTGGTTCGTGCGACTTTGCGCGGCCTGGATTTGCTGCGGACGAAAGATGAATATGCTCTGCGCATGAAAGGGCCAGGCAATAGATCAGAGAATGCGGCAATGGCTGCCTAAGGAAGATAGCGGGAGCGAGAGATATGAAGAAATTGAGAATTAGGCAGACGCGCAGCACTATTGGCACGAGCGAGACACAACGTCTTACCATCAAGGGTTTGGGATTAGGAAAAATCAATCGGGAAGTGGTTAAGCCAGATACGTCTGCCATCAGAGGCATGGTTACCAAGGTGCAGCATTTGGTTTCCGTTACCGTCGAAGGCGCTTAGTTTTTGAGGATTATATATGGAATTGCAAGAGAAGTATTTAGGGCTTCACAATTTAGTTGCGCC
>Ga0070734_10002669_pt1 | contig 20763 bp, 15 predicted proteins | sample Coa_R1_8_FD_66444 | JGI IMG/M metagenome (GOLD analysis project Ga0070734, IMG submission 66444) | Surface soil microbial communities from Centralia Pennsylvania, which are recovering from an underground coalmine fire - Coalmine... | ecosystem: Environmental > Terrestrial > Soil > Unclassified ...
TTCTACTCGCACGGGCCGTACGTTTCCAGCGTTCCGAGGCCGGAGTCGATCCTCGGGTACGGGCCGGGCGAGCGGCACACCAACTTCCGCGACCAGGAGCGGGTGATGCTGACGATCGCCGAGAGCGCGAAGGATCGGGTCAAGGTTGTCCAGTACGGGGTGACCGCAGAGGGGCGGCCGTTGCGGATCTATATCGTGAGCACCGCTCATAACATGTCTCGACTCGCCGAGATCAAGGCGCAGCACGCGGAGCTGGCGAAGGGCGGCGGCGATCCGGACAAGACGGTCCCCATTGTGTGGATCAACGAGTGCATCCACGGCGACGAGACGGCGAGCTTCGAGGCGGGGATGTGGACCTTTTACAATCTGGTGGCGGGCAAGGGAAGCCCGGTCGCCAAGGCGCTCGAGAACGAGGTGGTCATCCTCAACCCGGTTTACAACCCGGACGGGCATGAACGGTACGTCGTCTACTACAACAGTGTGGCGACTGGCTCGGACGACCCGAACGCCTATGAGGATCGCGAGCCGTCGGTCGTCTTCGGCCGGCTCAACCACTACCGGTTCGACATGAATCGCGACCGGGTCGCTTTCAGCCAGGACGAAACGCGGGCCGAGTTCGCCGAGATGCTCCGTTGGAACCCGCAGGTTTACATCGACCAGCACGGCCAAGTCGGGAGCTACTTCTTTCCTCCCGAGCCGATGTCGATCAACACGAACGTCGACCGGGCGCGCAACGCGAAGTGGACGGACGTCTTCGGCCGGGCGACAGGGAAAGCGTTCGACGCCAACGGTTTCAGCTACTACGTCAAGGACGAATTCGACCTCTACTATCCGGGCTATTTGGACGCCAGCAACACGCTGAGCGGCGCGATCGGCATGACGCACGAGACGGACGGGGGCCGATTGCTGGCCCATAGGCGGGAAGACGGAAGCGTCCTCACCCTGCGCCAGGGGATGGCTAAGCACTTTACGAGCGCGCTTGCGGTGGCCGAGGCGACCGCCGCGCACGGCCAGGAGCTGGACCGCGACTATGCGGCCTTCAAGAAGCGGGCAACCAGCGGAGAGTCGGCGGGCAAGTTCAAACGCGTCGTTCTCACTTGCGCCGACTCCCGGCCGCTCCTGAGGCTAAAGACGCAGCTTGGCTATGCGGGGATAGCCGCATACTTCACCAAGCCGTTTTCGCAACCGGACGCGCATGACTACTGGTCCAAGAAGACGGGCGCGGCGCAGTTCAGCGGCCAGGTGTTGGTTGTGGACATGGCGCAACCGCAGGGTGCGCTGGCCAAGGCGCTGCTCGAGCCGGGTAGCGACTTCGAACCCGAATTCTCGAAGGCGCAGATCGGGAAGAAGGCGGCGGTGCCGGACGGCGAGAAGTATCCGGGGCCCGAGGGGACGGAGTTTTACGACGTGACGGGTTGGGCGCTTCCTTATGCGTACGATCTAGCCGCCTGGTGGTGCGAATCGGCGCCCACGGAGCAGCACGTCGAGCCGGCGATGGCGATCGACGGAGTCCTTGGCCACTCGACCGCGGGCTACGCGCTTCGCTATCACGACATGGAGGACGTGCTCGCGGTCTTCGATGCCCTCGACAAAGGAGCGCGCGGAGGCGTGACGACCAAGCCCATGAAGCTGGGCTCCGCATCCTTCCCGGCCGGAACGTTCATCTTTCCCGCCGGCCGGAACGAGGACGGCTACGAGGCGGTGCTCGCGGATGTCGCCAAGCGGCGGCACGTGTGGTTCGAACCGTTGGAGACGACTTACCCGGAGGAGGACCGGTATGGCCCCGGGAGCGGCGCGGTGGTCGCGCTGAAGAAGCCGTCGATCGCGTTTGTGATGGGTTCGGGCGAGCAGTTGGCCCAGGCCGGCGCCATCTGGTACCTGATGGATCGAGTGTTCCACCTGCCGTACACCGCCATTTCGGGTCAAGCCCTGGCGTCGGGCGACATCAGCCGGTACACCTGCATCATCCTTCCGCCGGGTGCTTCGCTCCCGAGCTCGGACAAGGTCAAGGGCTGGTTAAGCCAGGGGAACGTGGCGATCGGGCTTGGTGGAACGGCGTGGTTCAGCGGGTTCGGAACGCTCGACCCGGTGAAGGGCGAGTTCCGATCGCTTCCCGGGGCGTTGTTCCGGGCCCAGATGGACATGCGAAGCCCGTTGACGTACGGCTATGAGGGCCCGGACGTGGCCGTGCCGGTCGGGGGCAGCCGCTTCTTCGAGAAGCGAAAGACCGGCGGTGGAGTGATCACGTTGAGCTCGGACGAGAAGGCGGAAAAGCTGCTGACGGGTTGGGAGTGGCCGGACGAAACCGAGAAGGCGCTGAAGGGGACGGTGTTCCTGCACGACGAGCCGGTCGGGGCCGGGCACATCTTCCTTTACACCCAGGACCCGACCGAGCGCTGCCTCTGGCCGGGCCTGTACAAGACGCTGCTGAACGCGATGCTGATGGGCGCGAGGTAGGCCTCCACCGCGGGCATCGATAAACTGCCGGCATGCTCGCGATTCTGGGCGCTGTCACGCTCTGGTCTCATACGACGCCGTTCCGGCTCGCCGATAAGACGCTCGTCGCATGGGTCTCGCCGTCGACGCTCGACCAGCGCGGCGGCAGCGTCCTCACCATCGAGCACCCGGGCGGCGTGTTCGACGGGATCGTGTTCGGCGAGCTCAAGCCGGCGACGTGGATGGCGGGCAGCGACTTCTACCACCGAACGGCGGCCGATCAGTCGAGCTTTCCCACGGAGACGGCAGGATCGGTCAGCGACGTGGCCGTCGCCGTGGTCTACCGGGGCCGGCAGGTTGAAATCTATCGAAACGGCCGGAGGTACGCCGCCTACGCGGTGGCTTCGCCGGCCGTATTCGGCGAGGACTCCCAGGTCCTCCTCGGGTTGCGGCACTCGGACGCCGCACCGGCCGACCGCTTCTTCAAGGGCTCGATCTCCGAGGCCCGCATCTACTCACGGGCTCTGACGGCGAATGAGGTGGCGAAGCTCCGGGCGCATGACATTTCGGACGTCAAGCCGGCCGCCTGGTGGGACTTCCGAGGCGGCGTCGTCAAGGACCGCATAGGTTCGTTTCCCGTCACGCGGCTCGAGGGGGCGTGCCGTGTCGGCGCCGGCCGTCTCTGGCTCGACCCGGAAGGCGGGTATCTCAGAGCATCGATGAGCGAGGCCTCGGATCAACCCCAAGACGTTGCGATGGCGATGCGGAACTTTCGCGAGCGCCTTCTGAAGGATCCCTATCGGCCCGGATACCACTTCGCAATTCCGGAGGGAGTGGCGATGCCGTTCGATCCGGACGGCGCGATCTACTGGAAGGGTCGGTACCACCTCTTCTACATCTTTCAGGATAAGCGCGGACACAACTGGGGCCATGTCTCGAGCACGGACCTGTTCCATTGGCGGCACCACCCCACCGGGCTCGTCGACGGGATGTTCAGCGGCAACTGCTTTCTCAACAAGGATGGCAGGCCGACGATCTGCTACCACCAGGTCGGGTTAGGCGATTCGCTGGCGGTCGCCCAAGATGACGAGCTGAACGTTTGGAAGAAGCTGGATTCCAACCCGATCACACCGAAAACCGAGCCCGGCGACCCGATGCACGCCCGTTACCGCTCTTGGGATCCGTACTGCTGGATCGAGAACGGGATGTACTATGCGATCTTCGGCGGGAATCGGCCCGGGGTTGTGAAATCACCGACGATGGCGGGTGAATGGAAGTACGTCGGGGACCTCATGGCGAACGCGGTCCCGGGGGTTGGGATCGACGAGGATGTATCGTGCGCCGACTTCTTCAAGCTCGGGAACAAGCGGATGCTGCTCTGCATCAGCCACCGGCTCGGCTGCCGCTACTACCTGGGCGACTGGAAGAACGAGCAGTTCCACCCAACGTTCCACGCGCCGATGAGCTGGGTCGACAATTCGTTCTTCGCCCCTCGCAGCCTCGAAGACGACAAGGGGCGGCGGATTATGTGGTCCTGGATTTTCGACCGCCCGGGCTTCGGGGTTCGGTCGGATGCCGGATGGTCCGGCACGATGAGCCTGCCGCGGGTGCTGTCACTGGACAAGAGCGGCGGGTTGAGCATCGAACCGCCCGCCGAGATCGCGCAGCTCCGGTACAACCCGGTGTCCGTGCCAACGCTTTCGGTCGACACTGGAGGTGAGCGAACGGTCGAGGGGTTTTCAGGAAATAGCCTCGAAATCAACGCCGAGCTCTCATCTCAGGGCGCGAAGGAGTACGGGATTGAGGTCTGCTGCTCGCCGGATGGGTCGGAACACACTCGGGTGTCCTACGACGCCGAGGACGGAAAGCTCAAGGTCGACACGACGAGGTCTAGCTTGAGCGACGAACCTAAGTCGGTGGAAGCCGGTCCCTTGAAGCTGCGGCGCGGCGAGCCGCTCCGGCTGCGCGTATTCGTCGACAAGTCCGTGGTCGAAGTATTCGCCAACGGGCGCCAGGCCGTGATGAGGCGCATTTATCCCACCCGGGCGGACAGCGTCGGGGTTCGAGTGTTCGCAGCCGGGGGTGGCGCGACGGTGTCGAAGCTCAAAGCCTGGCAGATGATGCCGTCGAACCCTTACTAAGGGATAGTGGCGGAGAGGGTGGGATTCGAACCCACGGAGACTTGCGCCTCACCGCATTTCGAGTGCGGCGCACTAGACCACTATGCGACCTCTCCGGCGCAGATTATAGCCTTGTGGTGGCTGGTGGCTCGTGACTGGTTAGCCGCCGATGTCCAGCCTGGGTGGAAGGAGCTTGAGCGCGGCGGCCTTGGAGAGGGGCCCCGTCAACTGGCCCCGACGGAGGATGTAGTATCCCGGCTTACCCATCAGCTCAGGAAAGACGGGGCCTACCGCCGGCGCCACCATCCGCAGCGGGGAGCTCGGAGCGAAGTCATTCGCCAACGTGGCCGGGTCGATACCCGAGCACAAGACGAGCGTGTCATCGACGGTATGGGATGCGGCCCGCGCGTAACCGCCCACGAACGGTCCCATTCCCGCGGCGAGGTCGGCGAACTGGGCGACGGCGGCGGTGGATTTGCTCGCGAAGGTCTCGGCCAGCTTTCGGTCGGCCAGGTTGGAGGAGCGCGAAAGCAGCCGGCTGTACGCCCATGTCAGGCGAACGACGGCCGCGTTAGCGGATTCTCCGGTGTCGTCGCAGATCTGTGGGGTGTTGGAATCCGGAACGACCCGGTGGGGCGACTCCGGCAGGGCCATGCGGTAGCCGCCCTGGCCGGGGATGGCAAATCGGTCTAGCGCCCGGCTCAACACGCTTGCGCCGTCGCGGAGGTTGGCGATCCGACTCGAAACCAGGAAGTTCTGAAGCGAAGCGTCCGCGAAGGCCAGGTAGTCGGGGAGCGTCGGGCGAGCCCGGTCGCTCGGGGACAGCTCGTGCACGACGTCGGAACCTCGTCGGTAGAGGTCTATCCGGTCGGCGATTTCGCGAGCCCTCCGCAAGCGGTCCGGGTCTCCCAGGACGCGGGCGGACTGAATTAGCCGGGCGGTGGCGAAGCCGGTGATTCCCAGCGTAACCTCCGAGCCAAAGCCGGGAGCGGGCGGGGAATTCCTCAGCTTCTTGACCACGCGATCGAACATAGGATCGTCGAGCAGGCGGAAGTCGGTCAGGAAGGGCGTCATCGATGGGTTCGGAACGGTCCGTAAATGGAGGTTCGCTTGGGACCAGTCCCGCTCCACCCCATCGAGCAAACTGCGAATCTGGCGTGGCGTGAAGCTCGAGTGCAAGCTGCGAAGCCCTCCGCTCCGCTCGTCGCCGAACCGGCAGGGGCGGATCAGGCCGTCGCTGTTCAGGAACTCGCCGGCCAGCGAATCGAACGTTTCCGCGGCGAATCGACGGTAGGGAGCCCCGGTAGCCCGGAGGGCGGAGAGCTGGCTGAGCAGCAGGCACATCTCGGCGTTCAAGGCCGCGACCTTGTCGTACGAGGGCTGCATCCAGGCGGCATCGCGGGCGCCAAAGAAGAAGCCGCCGTCGAGCAGGTCGCGGGTCGGACTCTGCAAGAGCCCGCGTAGTGAGGCTTCGATCGACCCGGGATCGGCGCTGGCGAGCAAGAAGAGCCAGGCATCCGGAAACATTCGCTGACGACCGCCAACCGGAAAGCCGCCGTAGGGACTCGCGCCGGTTTGCACGAGCAGGTCGTTTCGAAGCTTGGCGAGGTCGGGGAGGAGGCTATGGGACGGCTCGGCGAGCCGCGCGAGGTCGGCGGTCTGCATCGGATTCGCCCCGGTGGCGAGGAGCAGTCCGGTCGTGTCCGCGGCGCGGGCATCCTGAAGCTTTCGGAGGGCCGCGATCAGCTCGTCCATGAACGGTCCGTCCGCGGAGCCGAGGTCGGGCGGTTGGGCGACGATCGGGGTGAACAGTTGGGCCTGCGAGTCGAGCATCCAGATCTGAAAATCGCCGGGCACGCCCAGTTGAGCACGTGACAGCGGCAAGTAGGCGGACATCCAGTCGGGGTTCTCGACGGCGTCGACCCGGATGCAAAAGAAGTCGCGTGCGAGCAACTTTTGAACTTGGGGCGAGGTGAAAACCGAGCCGTCCACCCGTCTGGCGGTGCGGCTCCACGGCGTGCCGACCACGAGCAGGATCGGCCGGTCAAGGCGGCGGGCTTCCTGGAACGGGAAGTCTGAAACCGGGCGCCACTTGACGTTCTCCCGGGCGCCGGACTGTAGGAATGTCGCCTGCTCCTTCGCGAGCGTGGGATTCGGCGTGACGGATATGTAAGGGGCGAGGAGTCGGCTGAGGAACGCAAGGCCAACGAGGGCAACGAGCAGAATCGTCGTCACCGTGAACCTCGGTTGAGTCTGCATCGGGCCTGACCGGATTATGGGCCGCGCCGTGCTAGACTATCTCCCTATGTCGATTTCCCTCGACGAGGTTCGACACGTCGCCAAACTCGCCCGTATCGAACTCGACGAGGCCGAGCTTCTGGCGCTGCAAGGGGAGCTCAACTCCCTGCTCGGACACTTCGCCGACATTCAGGCCGTCGACACGTCCGGCATCGAGCCGAAATCGCATGCGGTTCCCCTTTCGAACGTGTGGGCGGTCGACGAGCCCGGCGCCACTTTGCCGCGCGATGTCGCGCTGCGCAACGCCGCGCTTACCAAAGCCGGCCTGTTCGTTGTTCCGGCGATTCTCGAGGGTTAAGCCCGCGTGCTGACGCGACTTACGGCCTCGGAGCTTTCCGAAAAGCTGCGCGCCAGGCAGGTCTCTGCGCGTGAGGTGGCTCAAGCATTTCTGGACCGGATTTCCGCGCACGACGCCAAGTTTGGTTGCTTCCTGACCGTCGACCCGGAGCGGACGCTGGCCGAAGCCGAACAGGCGCAGAAGCAGCTGGACGGCGGCGGGGGCGGCCCGCTTACCGGGGTGCCGATAGCGCTCAAGGACAACCTTTCGACGGAAGGGGTCGAGACGACGTGCGCATCCAAGATCCTCAAGGGGTACGTGCCGCCGTTCGATGCGACGGTGGTGAGGAGGCTCAAGGCGTTGGGATCGCCGATTCTCGGCAAGACGAACCTCGACGAGTTCGCGATGGGGACCTCGACCGAGAACTCCGCCTTCCAGCTCACCCGGAATCCGTGGGACACCGAGCGCTCCCCGGGTGGGAGCTCGGGCGGCTCGGCGGCGGCGGTTGCGGCGGAGCTCGCACCGGTGGGCCTGGGCTCGGACACCGGCGGGTCGATTCGGCAGCCTGCGTCGCTGTCCGGTGTGGTGGGGTTCAAGCCCACCTACGGTCGCTGCTCCCGGTTCGGCCTGGTCGCGTTCGGCTCGAGCCTGGATCAAATCGGTCCGCTCGCGCGGACGGTACGGGACGCTGCGCTGCTGGCGAACGCGATCACCGGCCATGACCCGCTCGACAGCACCTCGTTCAAGGAGCCGCCGATCGCCCTCCCAGATTTCGGCAAGTCCAACCTCAAGGGCGTGCGGCTGGCGGCGCCGAAGGAGATGTTCGGCGAGGGGGTCTCGGACGGCGTTAAGAGCGCAGTCCAAGCGGCTTTGGAGCGGCTAAGGAGCGAAGGGGCGATCGTCGAGGAGGTCTCGATTCCCACGATCGCGGTCGGCGTTACGACGTATTACATCATCGCGCCGGCGGAAGCAAGCTCGAACCTCGCCCGGTTCGACGGGATCCGGTACGGCCCGCGAACCGAAGGCGCCGGGCACGTGGGAATGGTCGAGCGCACGCGCGCGGCCGGCTTCGGCCACGAAGTCAAGGCGCGTATCATGATTGGTACCTACGCGTTGAGCGCAGGCTACTACGATGCCTTCTACGTGAAGGCGCAAACGGTGCGGGCGATGATGACGCGCGAATTCGAAGAGGCGTTTACGCGGTTCGACTTCGTGATTTCGCCGACCTCGCCGATCGTCGCCTTCAAGCTAGGCGAGCTCTCGGGCGACCCGCTGGCGCTTAAAATGCTCGACTTCTGCACGATCCCCGCAAACATGGGCGGTTTACCGGCGATCTCACTGAACTGTGGCTACTCGGAAGGGCTTCCGGTCGGGCTGCAGCTTATGGGCCCGGCGATGTCGGACGAGCGAGTCCTCGATGTGGCGCACGCGGTGGAGCGGGCGCTTCCGGACGCACACCAACGGCCGCCGGTGCCGTAAGGAAAGGCAGTGGACGAGATTCGCCGGCGGGATATGAAGGTGTTCGTCTCGGAGGCCCTTAGCGTCCAGCGACTCTTCCTCTCCATGCTCGGCGGACTCGCGCTGTTCGGCTTCGTGTCGTGGCGCTCGGATGGGAGATCGCTCCTGGCGCTCTTCCTCACACTCCCCGTCGTGGTGGCGGTTCATTTGGCATTCGCGTGGTCGGCCAGTGAGAATCGGCGCTTCCACAACCAGCACATGAAGGCGCTTTGGGCCGGCTGCCTGGATCGGCTTTCGCGCTTCCAGGAGGTACAGAAGCGAGCTAAGAGCACGGGCGTCGCCGACCTGCGGGAGATGCCGAAGACGATCGAAAACGTTGGGCAGTCGGTGTACCGCGCGCTCCGAAAGGCTGATATCGTCGCTCACGAGATCGCGGCAACGGAGGCCGGCTTGCCGCCGGTTGTGCCGACGCACCAGCGAATTTCGAGCGACGCCCAATCGCAGGAGCTGTTTCAGGTGGCCGACCGGAATATCGCCGAATACCGGCAGGGGCTCGAAGCGGTGATGGCGGGGGTCCAGCGCAGCGAGGCGCAGGCGGCGGTGTTCATGACGACCCTGGACACCCTTCGGATGAAGATGTTGGGCCACCGGCTGGTCGGACGCAGCCCGGAGCTGCCGAGCCACGAGTTCCTCGCTGCGATCGCGGAGGCGAAGCTCCAGCTCGAATCGATCGACAAGGCGCTGGACGAGCTGGACCTCTCGATCTATCCGAAGACGATTTCAGTGGTGCGCACGGGCCCCCCGCCGATTCCGGTCGAGGTCGAAGAGCAACAGAAGCAGCATTTGGAAGGGCGTGGCTGAGCGGTACTCGGCCGAGTGTCCGGCGAAGATCAACCTCTACTTGCGCGTAGGAGAGCCCGACGCCCGCGGTTATCACCCGCTCGAGACCGAGTTCCAGGCGATCGGTCTGTTCGACACGCTCACGGTCGAGCTAGGGGGCTCGGGGTTTACGGCGGAGGGGGCGGAGCTTCCGGAGGAGAACACCGTCACGAAAGGGCTTCGGCTGATGCGAGAGGTGGCAACGCTGCCACCGCTCGGAATCCGGTTGGTGAAACGGATTCCTTCGGAGGCAGGGCTGGGGGGCGGGAGCTCAGATGCCGGAGGGCTCCTACGCATTCTGCGTAAGCTACTGCCTTCCACGGTGCCGGATCGAGAGTTCCTGGCGGTCGCGAGAAGCGTAGGCGCGGACGTGCCTTTTTTCCTGGTCGGCGGCCGGGCGCGGGGCGAGGGGTATGGCGATGTCTTGACGGCGTTGGAGGACGAGCCGACGCGGTGGCTGGTGGTGGTGAAGCCGCCGGTCTCTTGTTCGACGCCGGAAATGTACGCGGCTTTGGACGCGGTGGCCCGAGGGGGCTCGGCATCGAACGACTTCGAGCAGGTCGCACCTGCGGAGTGCAGCCGGCTGATTTCAGCCTTATCATTGGCGGGGCTTGCGCCGGTTGGGCTCTGCGGGTCGGGTTCTGCGGTCTACGGGTTCGCTCGGTCGGAAGCAGAGGCAGGCGAGGTTGCCCGCCGGTATCCGGGCTCGTGGGACGTGCGGACGCTGAGTCGGGCGGAGAGCCTGGCGGTCACGCGTTCGGAGTGATATGGAGCGCGGCCATCTTGGCCGCGCCCGGACTCGGGTGAGGGCACCCGCGCTCCATAGGGCTACCCTCGCCCTGCGGTGATGCCGGGCCAGTCGTCGGTGCGGAACGGTACCGCCGGAAGTCCGGCGCCGTTGTAGAGGCTGAGAGGCGGATTGTTCGCCCAGCCGTAGCGCACCGCGACCGGCTTGGGGACGTCCTGGCATGAAAGGACGACGGCGTTGTGGTCGATCCGGCCGATCGCCCAGTGGAACTTGTGGTCCGCCCCCGCCAGTGCGAAGCCGGCGAGGTGGCCCTCCTTGTCGACGAGGCCGCCCGTGGTGTGGTCGAACTCAACCCGCACATCTCCGTTCAGCCCCACCGTGAACTTGCGCATCCTGGGGCCGGAGAACTCGACGTTCTGCGCATACAAGTCGTGGAGGGCGATGAGGGCCAGCCGGCGGCCGACCTCCTGCTTGTTCTTGGGATGGATGTCTTCGGCTTCTCCGATGTCGACCGCGGTGGCCATCCCCGTGCTCGCTAGTCCGAGGGTCATGTCTTGGGCCTCGCGCAGTTCAGCCCAGTCGCTCTCGACGGGCTCCGCGTTTCGGGCCATGAAGTTGGCGAGCTGGACGAAGTAGAAGGGGAACTCGCCTTGGTCGAACTCTGCGCGCCAAGACCGGATCATGAGCGGGAATAGGCGGCGGTATTGATACGCACGGCCCGCGTTCGATTCCCCTTGATACCAAATCGCGCCGCGGATCGCGAACGGAGGCAAGCAGGCGATCATTCCGTTGTAGAGCGAACACGGGACCCAAGGGTTTCCCGGTCCGAGCGGCATGTTGGGCTGACGCATGTTCGGGTCGGGTTGGAAGCCTTTCTCGATGCTGAAATGCCAGGCGCCCTCAAGTGAGATCAAGCCGCCGGAGGCGTTGGTCAACTGAATGGGGGCGCCGCCGGTCATGCCGCCGGGACCGGTCTGATTCCACACCCGAATCGCAATCACGTTACGGCCGGCCTTAATGAGGCTCCCGGGAACCTTGTACCGCCGCTGAGCTTCCCACCAGTTGGGCTGCTCATTGCCGGTGGCGCCCACCTGCTGGCCGTTGAAGTAGGTGGTGTCGAAGTCGTCGATGGCGCCGAGGGCGAGCGTCCCATCCTTGCCGGCCCAGTCAGCGGGGATGTCGATCTCCTTGCGGTACCACGCCCCGCCGATCAGGTTGAGCTTAAGGGCGGCATTCCACTCTCCGGGCACGGGCGCATCCTTCCAAGTCGAGTCGTCGAAGTTCGGGTCGGCCCAGCCCTTCTTAACGCCATCGTTGCCGCTATCGGCGAGAAAGGTCTTCGCGTTGAACTCGGCAAGATCCCGTTGGTACTTCTCCATCGCCGTCTGCAAAGTTGGGAGCTTCGACTCGTAGTCGTCGACGAGCTTGTGTAGTTGGGGATCGGCGATGAGGGCCGAGCGCGTGGTCCAGGACTCGGCGGGGGTGCCCCCCCAATCCGACTCGATGAGCCCGATCGGGACGTGGATCGCCTGATAGATCGTGCGGGCGAAGAAGAAGCCGACCGCGGTGAACTTCCTGACGGTAGGGGCGGAGCAAACTTCCCACTTCCCACTCGCGTCATGTAGCGGCAGATCGACCGTGCGCTGGTCGACATGGTAGAGCCGGATATCCGGGAAATTGGCGAACTCCAGCTCATGGGCGGCATCGCGTGCGCCTGCAGTCTGGAACTCCATGTTCGACTGTCCCGAGCAGATCCAGACCTCCCCGACGGAGACGTTGTGGAGCTCGAGATGGTGGTCGCCGTCGACGGCGAGGGTGAACGGGCCGGGACTGTGGACCGGCCGGAAGGTTACGACCCAGTTGCCTCGGTTGCTGGCCACGGTCGAGTCGGTTTGGCCGGCGAAGCTCACCGTCACTTTTTGACCGGGCGCAGAGGTGCCCCACACGGGGATGGTCTTATCCCGTTGGATGACCATGTTGTCGGTGAAGAGGCCGTGGAGGGCGGTCGGCGCTTGAGGGACGAGGGCGAGGAGGAAGGGGAGCATGGGAGTGGAGGAGCGTTGGAGTGATGGAGTGATGGAGTGATGGCGTGGTGGAGTGGTGGAGTTGAGTTTGGCAGGTAACCCGAGTTTCAACCAAATGGTGTGGCGAACTCGTCCTTGGCATGAGATGGTTGCTTTTGTGTGCTCCTTCGCTTTCCAGGTGAGCAACATGTTCGCCAAGATCGTGCCGAATCCGACCGGGAACAACGGGTACGAGGAGTACGTGCGGGCGGCGGAGATCGCCTCAGACGCCGAGTTTCCAGCCTATCAGCGTCGGCTCTTGGAGACCCGATCCAGCGATCCCGAGTTGGAACCCCAACTGCCGTCGGACGTGGACCCAAGAGACCTCGACCTCGCCATTCGGCGCAAGTGGACGAGCCGGTATCGCATCTGCTGCAACCTCATCAGCGTCGGGAACCGCAAGCCGGTCTACGATCCACGCGAATCGATTGCGCCTGAAACGACGTTCCCGGAGATGGCGAAGTTCAAGAGTCTCGCGGCGCTCGAAGCGGCTACGGCGCACGTGGCGTTCGCCGACGGCAACTCCGGCGATGCTGTCGGCCACATCGAAGAGGGCCTGATGTTTGGCGAGAAATTGGGCGGCGCCATCCTTATCAGCCGCCTTGTCGGCGTCGCATGCTCCACCACACTCCTTTCGGAGCTGGACGATCATTGGCCGCAGCTGTCGCTGAACGATGCGCACGAGCTCCGAGGCTTCTTCGGCAAGCGCCTCGCGACACCTCCGCTGATGATCGAGGCCCTGAAGGGTGAGAGGCGGGCCACGAAGAGCGCGATCGAGGAGATGTTTTCAAAACCCGACCAAGTTGCGAAGGAGTGGTCCTATGACGGCGGGGACTCCTTCGGCAAGGATATGAAGACCCTGGCGGCACTAAACCCGATCGAAGCAGCGAACCTACGGGCCGACACCGAGGGTGTGGCCTATCAGCAGGTTGACGCGGTCATCGGCCTATTCAACGGCCCCGAGACAGAGTGGCTGAAGTACAAGGACCCGACCGACGCCGAGAAGAATCGGTCCCTGGCCAGCCGCCTCGCCGACGTCGCTCTCCCTTCGCTGTCCAATCTCATCGTGGCGGAAGCCCGGAGCCGGACGAGGCTTCGGCTCGCGTACCTCACCGCGTCGGCGATCGAGTTTCGCTGGATCAACGGGCGTCTGCCGAACGCGATCGAAGAATTCACCACACCGGACGAACGGCGCGATCCGACTTCGGGGCGGAGTTTCTCGTATCGGCGCGACGGTCCCTGGTTCCACATTACACGGGAGAATAGAGACGCCCTCGGCGGCGTAGGTGTGAAACCCGCGCCCAACAAGCCCGACCCCGATTCGATTCCGGTTCGGGCCTAGCGCCTCGAGACCCAGCGCTGCGCGTGAGCGTCGATGAAACGCCAGGCGGTTTCGTGCCCTTTGCCGTCGGCGATCCCGATTCGGGGTCCGGCCAGAATTTGGGCGGGCGGCGGGCCGGGCATGATGCGCAACGAGCCGCCGGCGAAGAGATCGACGCCATAGTGCGCACGGCCGATCGCCAGCGCCTGGCATAGCTTTCCGGGCCCGCTCAGCAACGCCTCGGGGCGAGCGGTTCCTCGCCGCTCAGCCATCAGGTCGATTCCAGTTAGCGGCTCGGCAGCGCGGATCAAGACGGCTCCTGCTTCGTCCTTACCATGAGCGACGACGTTGAGCATCCAGTGAACGCCATAGCTGAAGTAGACGTAAGCGATGCCAACCGGGCCGAACATGACCCGGTTGCGCTCGGTACGTCCTCGAAAAGCATGGGAAGCGGGGTCGTCCGAGGCGCGATAGGCTTCGGTTTCCACGATTCGAGCCGAACATTCATGGTGATGGATCACGCAACCAAGCAGGGAGCGCGCAGCGGCAACGGCGTCGGTCAATTCAGGGCCAACGGAGGCCATTAAGTCGATGGTGCTGTTTCTCGTTTTCGCCATATGGATCTGCATGGGCGCGGCGATTTCGATCCCGGTCGGCCGACTGATCAAGACCTCGGCGGCGCTGGGACCGGCGGTCTCCGAAGGGGGCCGACAGGTAATCTTACAGGGTCGGGAGCAGCGCCGCTCACGGTGAGCCCCGAGTGTCACCATGAGCACCACTTACGCAATTCTTGGCGCCGGCATGCAGGGCACTTCTGCAGCTTACGACCTGGCAAAATACGCCGACGCCGGGTCCATCGTCTTTGGCGACAGAGAGCTTGCACAGACTGAGCGGGCAGCCGCGCGCGTTAACAAGTTGGTGGGCCGAGAGGTCTGCACCGGACGGGTGGTCGATGCGCTGGAACCCGCGAGCCTGACCGAGTTTCTCAAACCGGCCGACGTGGTCCTAAGTTGCGTGCCGTACTGGATGCATCCGCACGTCGCGCCGGCCGCCATCGCCGGCAAGACCCACATGGTGGACATGGGCGGCAATACGAGCGTGACGCGCCAAACGCTTAGGCTCGATCCGGAGGCTCGGGAAGCAGGGGTCACCATCGTGCCCGACACCGGTCTCGCGCCTGGCTTGGTCAACAACCTCGGCTCCTATCTGATCGAGAAGCTCGACCTCGCTGAATCGATTAAACTCTATTGCGGCGGACTTCCCCAGCACCCGAAGCCGCCCTTCAACTACAAGCTCGTCTTCAACATCGAGGGCTTGCTCACCGAATACAACGATGAGGCCGAAATCCTCCGCGAGGGGAAGATCGCGCGGGTGCCGACGATGGAGGAGCTCGAAGTCCTCGAAATCGCGGGGCTGGGCGCGATGGAGGCGTTTACGACCTCAGGAGGCACGAGCACCGCGCCAGAAACTTGGCAGGGCTGCGTCAAGAACTACGAGTACAAGACCATTCGCTACCCTGGCCACTGCGCGCTCATGAAGGTCTTCAAGGATTACGGCTTCTGGGGGCGCAATCCGGTCGAGGTGCGCTCGGGAAAGGCGACCCCCCGTGAGGTGTTCGAGGCGCTCATGGGTCCGGCGCTGATGGACCCGACCGACCGCGATCTCGTCGTGGTGCGCGCGATCGGACTCGGCAAGACGGATGGCGCCCCGGCGAAGCACCAGATCGACATCCTGCAGAAGCACGATGAGGCCACCGGTTTCACCGCGATGGAACAGCTCACGGGCATGTCGACCGCGATTTACGCGGCGGCGATCGCCCAGGGCGAAATGCAACCCGGCTGCTTGCGGTATGAGTCCGCCCTCACCGGCCACCACTTCATGGATGAGATGCGGCGGCGGCCGGTCAACCTGACGGTCGCGTAGGCTTCCGCAGGTAGGCTCCGTCGCGTGATAGCGGTGGTTTTTCCAGGTCAAGGTTCGCAGAAGCCCGGTATGGGGCGCGAGCTGTATCAGCTTCGCCCCGAAGCCGAGCAAGTGTTCAACTTGGTCGGCATGGTGACGGGGGTCGACATGGTCGCCCTCTGCTTCGATGCGGACGAGGAGACTCTGCGCCAAACCCAGAACGCGCAGCTTGCCTTGTTCACAGTCTCGGTGGCGGCGTTCCGCTGCTTCAAAAAGCACATCGCCGATCTTCGAATCGACGCGGTCGCCGGCCACAGCGTGGGAGAGTACGCGGCGCTGGTCGCGAACGGCATCTTGGACCTTGGGCAGGCGGCGACGCTCGTCCAGCAGCGTGGTCAGTTTATGGCAGAGGCCGGGGAGGCGGTCCCAGGCACGATGGCGGCGGTGCTCGGAATGGAGCGGAATGCGCTGGAGGCGGTGCTGCATCCCATCGAGGGTGTCGTCGTGGTTGCCAACGACAACTGCCCCGGACAGCTCGTGATTTCGGGAGAAGTGACGGCGGTGCACGCCGCGATCGACCGGGCGAAGGAAGCGGGAGCGAAGCGGGTGATTCCACTCAACGTGAGCGGCGCGTTTCATTCGCCGCTGATGACCGGCGCGGCGGAGGAGCTCTACCCGGCACTGGACGGGGCGCGGTGGCAGGGCCGGCCGAACGACATTGGCCCGCTCTACTCCAACGTCACCGCCGAGGCGGTTGGCCGAGAGCAAGACTTGCCCGGGTTGTTGAAGGAACAGCTCTTCAAACCGGTTCGGTGGACGGAGACGATCCAGAACATGCGACGCGACGGCATTACGACGTTTGTGGAGTGCGGTGTGGGCGATGTCCTGAGCGGCATGATCCGGCGAATCGACAAAGAAGCGACCTGCTATCGGGTGAACGACCTTGAGAGCCTGGAGCAGACGGTGGCCGCCCTCAGACCGTGAGGGATGCGAAGGAGCGAGTAAGCGAAGGGGCGAGTGAGCGAGGAAGAGCAAGGGGCGTCGCGGTTTCGGTCGTATCAGGACCTGAAGCTGTGGCGGGCCGCGATGGAAGTGGCCGAGGCATGTTATCGTGCGACAAAGGGATTTCCAAGGGAGGAACTGTTCGTGACGGTTTCACAGATCCGACGCGCGAGAATTTCGATTCCTGCAAATGTCGCCGAAGGCTGGGGGCGGGAAGGCACGCGTGAATTCATTCAATTCCTCCGAATCGCTCAGGGGAGCATCAAGGAGCTCGAAACGTTGCTGCTCTTCTCGATTAGAGTTGAGCTGCTGGGACGTGAGACGGGCGAGAAACTGCTCGAAAACCTCGCAGAAGTCAGCCGGATGGCCAGGGCCCTCATCAGTTCCCTGCAACGGAAGCTCTAGATCCGCCGTTGGGCCCACTCGCTTCCTCGCCGCCTCGCTGCCTCGCAGGGAATAGACTTACCTCGTGAATAAAGTCTTCGACGGGGCGACGGCGGCCCTCGACGGTCTCTTGTTCGACGGCATGACGATCATGTCGGGCGGGTTCGGGCTCTGCGGCATCGCCGAGAACCTGATCACCGCGATCCGCGACAGCGGGGTCAAGAACATCACGGTGATCAGCAACAACTGCGGGGTGGACGACTTCGGGATGGGGCTGCTCCTCCAAACCCGGCAGATCAAGAAGATGCTTAGCAGCTATGTGGGGGAGAACGCCGAGTTCGAGCGGCAATTCCTCTCGGGTGAGCTCGAACTCGAGTTCAACCCGCAGGGCACCCTGGCGGAGCGGATCCGAGCCGGAGGCGCCGGGATTCCGGCGTTCTACACCAAGACCGGATTCGGAACAATGATCGCGGATGGGAAGGAGACCCGAGAGTTCAACGGCGAGATGTATGTGATGGAAACCGGGCTCGTGGCGGACCTCTCGATCGTCAAGGCGTGGAAGGGCGACCGCTCGGGGAATCTCGTCTTTCGCAAGACCGCGCGAAACTTCAATCCCATGATGGCGACGGCCGGGAAGGTGACGGTCGCCGAGGTCGAACAACTCGTCGAGGTTGGCGAGATCGAGCCTGACGCGGTTCACACGCCGGGGATATTCGTACAGCGGCTGATCGTCGGGGTGAACGAAGAGAAGCGGATCGAGCGGGTCACGACGCGGCCAAGGGAGGCCTAAGGTGGCGTTGACTCGAGACCAACTCGCCCAGCGCGCCGCGCAGGAGCTTCGCGACGGGTTCTACGTGAACCTCGGCATCGGCATACCGACGCTCGTGGCGAACTTCATCCCGCCCGGCATGGACGTCGTGCTGCAAAGCGAGAATGGGATGCTTGGCATGGGCCCGTTCCCGTACGAGGGGGAGGAGGATCCCGACCTCGTGAACGCCGGCAAGCAGACGATCACCGAACTGCCAGGCACATCCTTTTTTTCCTCGGCCGACTCGTTCGGCATGATCCGCGGCGGGCATATCGACCTGGCGATCCTCGGGGCGATGGAGGTCTCGGAACGGGCCGACCTTGCCAACTGGATGATCCCGGGCAAGATGGTCAAGGGCATGGGCGGGGCGATGGACCTCGTCGCCGGCGTCAAGCGGGTGGTGGTGGTCATGGAGCACACGAACAAGGCGGGCGACAGCAAAGTGCTGATGGAGTGCCGGCTGCCGCTTACGGGAAAGGGGTGCGTCGACCTCATCATCACCGACCTCTGCGTCTTCGAGGCCTCGCCGGACGGACTTAAGCTCGTGGAGCTGGCGCCCGACGTGACGGAGACCGAGATCATGGAGAAGACGGAGGGGTCGTACTCGACATCCGCCGACCTCAAGCAGATGGCGCTTTAGCCGGACTTGGGCTTAGGCGCAAGTGAGACGTTGATCCGCTGGGATCCCGAGGAGCCGGCAAGCCGGATCCAGAGCACCTTGCTTGATTCATCGTAAGTCCAGGCTTCGGTGGCCACGCCGGCAACCATCACGCTGGAAGGTGGGCGCAGCGAGCGGAGGGCGACGATTGCGGGAATGTCCTGAATCCCTTCGATCACACCCGTCCACGCGTCGCGACTCGAAATAACTCGAGCAACCGAGCCGGCGGAGGCGAGCAGCGCCGGCTTCACCGGTACGCCCCCGAGCCGTAGAAGGAAGCGGTGGGCACCGGGTTGGATCACCGGATCAATGTCTACGGCAAGACTGGCGTCGAAGAGATTCAAGTACCGTCCACGGAGGGTAGTCGGCGGGAGGTGCGTGCCCTCCATCCCCGCCGCGATCACGTAGGGCCCACGGTAGAGCACGATCGCGCTCCGCTCTTCAGGGCCGGCGCCGGCATTGCGCAGCGCCCGAACCAGAGTTTCGTCGCCAAACCTGTCGCGGGCGAGCGCGGACGGGCTCTGGCGAATCCAGTCGACGAACCCGCTACCAACCGGCTGCACGCCTTCCCGTCCGGTCAGGCCGAGCCGGGCGAAGAGGTCCTGGCGGGGCGATTTGTAGCTAAGTGCGCCGGTGTTCCACCACTCTCGCACCGCGTTGTACGGGTCGCCGTCGTCGTCCACGAAGAAGAGCCGGCCGCCGCCGCGCACCCACTTGGCAAGAGCGTCGTGGACCTCGGGTGACAACGGTTTCATCCCTTCATAGGTCATCAGCAGGGTCCTGACGTGGTTGAGGTAGCCGGGAAGCACGACACTCTCGAGCTGAACCGGCTCGATCGGTATTCCACGCTCCAAGAGCGGTAGTGCGAGGCCGTAGATGTGGCTCATGTCGCCGTCGCTCGCGCTCGGATTGCCGCGCTGAAACATGAGCGAGTCGCCGATTACGACCCCAATCCCACGCGTCCCCGAGTCCCAGCTTACGTGGGGCTGGTTCATGTCCTTGAGCGCGTTGAAGACGATCTGAAGCTCGCTGCCGTACTCGGCGGGGATGCCGACCCGCTGCTTCGGGTTGCCGACTGCCGGATACTTGTCGTAGAACACCCGGTTTGGCCAGGGAACGACCTCGTAGCGCCAAACCTCCGGCTGCAGGAGGGAGGCGGTCACGCACGCCTCGTAGTTTCGGCGGTAGTCGCCCCAGTCGTGGTTCGGGTCGTCCTCAATCGGGTCGGCCAGATACCAAACCCGCCGGCCGGTCGCCCGCACGATGTTCTGCATCGCCCCGTACTCGAGAAACGCGGTGTCGAACGTGCGCTCCCGGGTGATGCCGCGAAAGACGTTCGGAGTGCGTGCGGTTCCCGTCCAGACCTGAGCGATGTAGCCGTCGCACCCTTCGATGCGGGCGAGACTCGACTCCGGGCTCACGATATGCCAGTGGGCGTAGTTTAGGAGGCTGTGGGTCGGTACGTAGCAGCGTATGTTGGCGTGGTGGGCGGCGTCGTACGCCTTCACATAGTCGAACACGTGCCCGAGCGCGCGCCGGTAGAGAAAGTACATCAGCTTGGAGGCGCGCCAGCGCGCGTCCGGGGAGCTATCCGGCGCTTGCCAGGGCTCGTGGTAGTACGCCTCCCACTCCCGCTTGAAGCCGGGCGCATACCCTCCGCGGGCCCAGAACTCAGGCTCCTCGAGATGGATCGCGTCGACCCCGGCGTCGATGGCCTTTTTAACCCCGACGCAAAGGTATTTGCCGTAGGTGGCACCGGGCGACATGTAGTACACGTCGCCTCCGTGGCCGATCTTAGCCCCGTCGAGCTGGGTTTGAACCTCGTCCTCGTGGTTGACGCCGTCCCAGCGACCGTAAAGATAGTCTTGGTAGTTGCCCCAGGCCACGCCGGTCATGAAGTGGACGCGGTAGCCGCGATCCTTCCAGCTCTTCACGCGGCTCGGCAAGTCACGGTCGAAGCCGTAGACGATCGCGACGTCGGCACGGGTATTCACCCGTGCCGAGTAGGGGTCGGCGGTCTGAAACGCGGTGCGCTCGAGGGCCTGGCCCGGCTCCCAGTCGGCCAGAAGAAGAAGGATGGCCGCGCCAAGCACGGCTCATTATGAGTGGTGGGGTCTACTTCAGCCGGTCGGTTACTTCCATGAAGTCGAACGGGCGGTCGAAGGTCGAGTACCAACTCCGGTCAGGTTCGTTCGGCAGCTTCGCCCCAAACAGAGTCGAGAGGATGATTCGGAACGAGTTGACGGGCGTGATCTCGGGATAGAGCTTTGCCCTAACCGCGTCGGGGACTTCGTAGGCCATGAGGTTCGACATGCACTCCGGAATGTCGGTCTTGGGGAGCGAGTTCTGGTCAAGGCCAAGCTTGGAGCCGTGGTCCCCTTGGACAAGGACGATCGGCTTTTCGCCGGA
>Ga0070734_10002671_pt1 | contig 20752 bp, 16 predicted proteins | sample Coa_R1_8_FD_66444 | JGI IMG/M metagenome (GOLD analysis project Ga0070734, IMG submission 66444) | Surface soil microbial communities from Centralia Pennsylvania, which are recovering from an underground coalmine fire - Coalmine... | ecosystem: Environmental > Terrestrial > Soil > Unclassified ...
CGCCGCCCCTTTTCGTGGTGACGGACAAGACGGGACGGGTGTTGTTCGACTCCCACCATCCCCCCGAGGAGATCGTGGCCTTGAGGGCCGGACGGGAACCGGACCCGGCCAAAATGAACAGCACCGAAGCGGTCATGGCCGACAGCTGGCCCAATGTGCGGGCCGCACTGAAAGGCCAGCCCAGCCAAGGGGGATTCCTTTACCGGGACGCCTCCAGTGGCAAGGCCCAAGTCACGGTCTACCAGACGGTGACCTATCCCATCCTCAGCCACGGGCAAAACCTGGGCGTGATCGTCCTGGGCGTGGCCCTGGACAAACCCCTGGCCGAGAACATCAAGAAGCTCACCGACAGCGAGGTTGCCTTTTTCATCGGCAAGGACGTGGCCGCCTCCACCTGGCCTGAACCCAATTACCAGCTCGTGGCCCAGGGCCTGGCCCCCGACATCCCCTCGGCGGAAATGTGGAAGGAAAAAACCACCTCGCCTTCGACGAATGTCGAGCTCAACGGCGAAAACTACCTGGTGCGATTCGCCCCCTTCACGGACACCCAGAATGCGGTGATCGGGAATTACGCCATCCTGCGGTCGGTGGACAAGGCCAAGGCCCTGCAGAACAACCTGCAACAAACCCTCGTCATCATCGGGATCCTCGGCGTCCTCTTCGCCTTTGGAATGGCCTTTTTCATCGCACGCCGCATTTCCGACCCCCTCAACAGCCTGTTGCAGGGGGTGCAGGAAGTCGGCAAGGGCAACCTGAACGCCCAGGTGCCGGTGGAAACCCACGACGAATTGGGGGTATTGGCCCAGTCTTTCAATGAGATGATCCAGGGCCTGCGGGAAAAGGAAAGGGTCACCAACGTGCTGGGCAAGTACATCTCGCCCGAAGTGGCCAAAAAGGTGCTTTCGGCCGGGGAAGGGATGTCCCTCAAGGGGGAACGCCGCGAATGCGTGGTCATGTTCACCGATATCCGGGGGTTCACCTCTTTCAGCGAGAATATGGCCCCGGAAAAGATCGTCGCCGACCTGAACGAGTATTTCACCCTCATGGTGGACGTGGTTATCCAGTATGAGGGCACCCTGGACAAGTTTATCGGGGACGCCATCATGGCGGTCTGGGGAGCGCCGGTGCCCTTCGAGGACAAGGAACTGAGGGGTGTGAAGGCCGCCCTGGAGATGCAAAAGGCCCTGGGCCAGTACAACAAGACCCGCATCGACAAGAACCAGACGCCGCTGACCATGGGCATCGGCCTCAACAGCGGGGTGGTGGTTTCGGGCAACCTGGGGTCGGACAAGCGCACGGACTACACAGTCATCGGGGAAGAGGTCAACCTGGCCTCCCGCCTCTGCGCCAAGGCCGCGCCGGGGCAGGTGCTGATTTCGGAGGGCATGTACCGCAAGCTCAAAGGGCTGGTGGAAGTCCGGCAGTTGGAACCCATCGCCCTCAAGGGGTTTTCCGAGCCGGTGAAGGTTTACGAAGTCACCAGCCTGACCCCAGGTGTGTGACATGAAGGGGCCCGTCCATCTTTTTGCCCTGTTTCTTTTGGCCGGAGCCGTTCCAGCCCTTTCCAGCGGCAGCGGAATCGCCCCCACGGGCGCCCTGACAGGGACCCTGACCGTTACCGCCCCGCCGCGGCCCAAGGTTTCCGCGGCCAATTCCGGAAACGGGCTTTTCTACGACGAGGATGATTCGTCTGCGACCCGCCACGTCCTGCCGGAGGAAGTGGTGGTTTACCTCGAAAATGTCCCGGGAAACTACCCTCCCCCCAAACAACACGTCCAGTTGGACCAGAAATTCCTCCAATTCACCCACCGGGTCCTGCCCGTCTTGAAAGGCACGATGGTGGATTTCACGAACCACGACCCCGTCTACCATAACGTCTTTTCCAACTCGCATATGAACGCTTTCGACCTGGGGCGCCGGGGAAAAGGGCAGAAAGCCTACGTGAAGATGCTAAAGGCCGAGGTTCCGGTGAATGTTTACTGCGAAATCCACGCCAGCATGAAAAGCGACATCCTCGTGCTGGAGAACCCCTTCTTCGTGACGGTTTCGCCGGGTGATAAGTTTAAAATCGAGGGAATCCCGGCCGGTACCTACCGGCTGGTGGCTTGGCACGACTACTGGAAGCCGGTGGAGAAAGAAGTGACCATCGAAAAGGGGACGACCACCCAAGCCAGCATCACCCTCAATGAAGTTCAGAAGTAACTTCCAAACCCGCGGTTTAAAAAATTTTAGAACCCGAAGGCCCACTGGGAATCCACTTCGGTCGTGTAGGGGTTGTCGCTCACCTGGCTCACCCGGCATTCCAGCTTGAGGCAGGTGACCTTCGGCACGATGTCGTAACGGAAGCCTGCCAGGTAGAGGGTTTCATTTTGCGCGACCAAGGCCTGGAAATAGGGATCGGACCCGTTAACGCTCAAGTTTTCCAGCCGGAGATAGGGCCAAAACCCCTCCGCCGCCTGGATGTCCGCTTGGACGTAATAAGCGTAGTTGTTGGAAGCGCCCTGGGTGGGCATGCCCCCGATCTGGTCGTCGAATCCGTAAAACTCCCCGACTAAATCGAAGTTGTCGTCCGAATAGACGATCTCTCCCTCCAGGAGCAGCTGCCCCAGGCCGGAAAACAGGGCGGGGGCCGCCAGGTTGGGGGTTTCAGCCACCGTATCGTAACGGTTCCAGGCGGAGGCCAGGCCCAAGGCCAGGCCGCCGTCGGCCCAGGGTTTGAAGACCAGCCGCGCCGCGGCTGTCTTCTCGCTGGAAGGATCACCGGGGGCGCTATTGCTGAACTCGGCCCCCGTCACATTGCCCGACCCGTCGCCGGTGAGGAGGATTTTTTCGCTATTGCCGAAATTAGCCTCGTACTTCAGGGAAGAGGTCCCCAGATTGAAAAGCCCCTCGGCGGTCAAACCCACTACATGCGAGGGAACCACGCCTCCGTCGTCCTCGAATTTCAGGAAGAAGGGCCGCTCGATGGTAGGGAGATTGATCGCCGCATAATTATAGGTGCGGTTCCAGTAACCGGTGGCCAGGTGGTCCCGGCCCGCGCTCAGGCGCAGTTGGTCGTTGAAGACGTAGGTGGCAAGGAAGCGGTCTAATCCCAAGTGGGGGTCCGGTACGCCGAATTCAATCAGGCTTTCGGCGAGGATCCTCAGGTGGTCTCCATATTGGCCTTTCGCCACCAGGGCTGCGTCACCGAGTGCGAATCCGTTTTGGGCGGGGAAGGAGGCGCTGTTTCCCACCAACTGGTAATCCATATTTCCAAAGGCGCCGATCTGGACTTGGAGTTTGTCGTCCCCGGCCCAGGCGGTAGCAGCCCCCGAAGCCAATTCCAAGCAAAAAACCGCCAGTCCGACGAACCGGAAGTATTTACCCCTCATGACCTCTCCTTGAAAGCTGGAATTTCAATCGAAGTGCCAGTGACGCCGCCACTGGCTTCCAAAATATAGCAGGGGTGGACGTAGAATGTCAGGGGAATGGGATTTTTTTCGGGACATTTGCGGGTTAAGGCGGGGCTGGCTTTTGGGTGCGGCTGTTATATAATTCCTCCGTTTCGAATCCCGTATGAAAAGCGGTTCACCTGGAAATGAAATTCCCAGTTAAAATTTTCGTTGCCGTTTTTGCCTTGTTCTTGGTTCCCGCCCTTTGGGGCCAGGATCAACCATCCTCCTCCGATTTCAACCTTCCCGTCGTTGAAAAAGTCCTCAAGAATGGTCTGCGGGTCCTGGTGGTGGAACGCCCGGGCGTGCCGGTGGTTTCCTTCTCCTTCATGATGCCGGTGGGAGCCCAGGACGCCCCTAAGGGCAAGACGGGCCTTCCCCATATGCTGGAGCACATGATGTTCAAGGGCACGGAGACCATCGGTACCCTGGATTATAAAAAGGAAAAACCCATCCTGGAGGCCCAGGACAAAGTGGCCGCCGAGGTTAACGAAGAGAAGGCTAAACTGGCGCCTTCAATGGACCGGCTGAAGGAACTGGCCAAGGAAATGAAGGATCTTGAGGACGAACACCACAAGCTGGTGGTGAAGGACGAACTTTCCGCTATTTATACCAAGAACGGCGGCCAGAGCCTGAACGCCTGGACCAGCCAGGACGTCACCAACTACCACATTACCCTGCCGGCCAACAAAGTTCTGCTTTACGCCACTATCGAGAAGGACCGGTTGACCCATCCGGTTTTCCGGGAATTTTACTCCGAGCGCAATGTGGTGGCCCAGGAACGGCGATGGCGAACCGAATCCAGCCCCGAGGGGGCGCTGGAAGAGGCCTTGGAAGCCACGGCTTTCCAGGGGAGTCCCTATAAGGATCCCACTATCGGATGGATGACCGACATCATGAAATTGATGCGCACCGACGCTATGGACTTCTACCACCAGACTTACCGGCCCGACCGGGGGGTGCTGGCGGTGGTCGGGGGCATCAAGGCTTCCGAAATCCTGCCTGTCCTGGAAAGGACTTTGGGCACGGTGCCCAACCCGAAGATGCCGCCCTTGAAACAGGACTGGACCCAGGAACCTCCGCAAAAGGGCGCCAAGACTACGGCGGCCCTCTTTGACGCCGACCCCCTGGCCATGATGGCTTGGCATGTGCCGAATTTTCCCCACAAGGAATCGGTGGTTTTGGACGTGCTCTCCACCATCCTGACTTCCGGCAACACTTCACGGTTGGTGAGGGACCTGATTTACAAAGATAAAATCGTCACTTCTATATCGGCCAATACCGGCTATCCAGGGGATCGGGACCCCAATCTTTTTGTGATGCAATTCACTCCGGCTGCCAAGCAAACCTACGATGGGGTGGTTGCGGCCATCGAGGACGAAATCCAGGCTATCCAAAAGAACGGCGTGACATCCGGGGAACTGGACCGGGCCCGCCGGGCGGCCGAATCCTCCTTCCTTTGGGAAAAAACCTCGACTTCCGGCTTGGCGCAGGACCTGGCCTATAACCAGGCTGTCCACGGGGATTGGCGCTACATGGTGAAGTATCTCGATATGGTCCGTTCGATCACTTCGAAGGACATCCAGGATGTGGCTTCCAAATACCTGGTCACGGAAAACCGGACTGTCGCGACCCTTGAAAGGCAGTCCAAATGAAAAGAAATATTCACAACCTGTTCTTTGTGCTGTGCGCCCTTGGTGGTTCGCTGGTTTGGGCCAAGGAACCTATGGTTCCCGCGACGAAACCGTTGGAGATCCAGGTTCCGGCTTTTGACAGAAAGACCCTTTCTTGCGGCATGAAGGTGTTGTTCCTGAAAAATGACAATCTGCCCCTGGTTTCGGTGGAACTGCTCATGCCCGGAGGCTATGTGACGGATCCGGAAGGTAAAGAAGGCTTGGTGGCTTTGATGGACTCCTCCCTCCGGGATGGCGGGGCGGGGAAGCTTTCGCCCGAGGCCTTTGACGCAGCCCTGGAGAACCGCGCCGCTTCCATGGACGCCGGAGCGGATGTCGAGAATTTTTCGGCAAGTTTCAAATGTCTGGCGGGGGACTTGCCCGAGGTCTTGGACCTTTTTGCCGACATGGTGCGAAGACCCCAATTCGACCCCAAGCGCTTTGAGACGGCCAAGTCCGAATCCATCGATTCCCTCGACCGGCTGGAGGACACGCCGGACAACCTGACCCGCGTGATTTTCTACCGCAGCCTGATGGGACACAGCCCCTATGGCCGTTGGTCCAGCCCCAAGAGCGTGGCCGGCATTACCCGCGAGGATGTAGACCAGTTCTACGCCAAGAACTACGGACCTGACGGTTCGGTACTGGTGGTGACGGGTAATTTCGATGAGGATAAGGTGTCGGCCCAATTGGAGAAACTATTCGGGGATTGGAGAAACCCCGTGGCACAGGCCGGCCGCCAGGATGCGGAGCCTCTTGGCCCCACTATTTATTTCTTTCCCAAGGACGTGAGCCAGGTTTTTGTTCGTTGGGGGGTCTTGGGAATCAAGCGCCATGATCCCAACCAGGTACCCCTGGATGTGGCCAATTACATCCTGGGCGGGTCGGGGTTTACGTCCCGGCTCATGCGGGAAATCCGTTCCAACCGGGGGTTGGCTTATTTCGTAGACAGTGTGTCCATTCCTTACAATGTCAGGGGAATTTTCGAGGTGATCGGCGGTACAAGGCCGGATTCGTTGAAGGAATATCTGGATACGATGTCCCGGGTCATGACGGACTATTCCAAGGATGGTCCGACCGACAAGGAACTGGCTGAAGCCCAGCAATCCATGGTGGAGGAATTCGCCTATAACTTCGAATCGCCTTACACCCTGGCGCCTTACAAGGCTTCGTTGGATTTCCATGACTACCCGGCAGACTACCTGGAGAATTACCGTAATAAGGTGAGGGGCGTTACCAGGGATCAGGCCGCCGCCGCGGCCAAAACCATCCTCAACCAGAAGAACTGGGTGCTGGTGGTCTGCGGGCCGGCGGATTTGGAAAAATCCCTTTCGGAATTTGGCACGGTCGTTAAGATCAACGATATCTTCGAACCCTTTTCAAAATAACCTCTTTCCAACCAGACGCTTATTCATTAAAATTGGCGTCCTTCCAAAGGTAGCGGCCCCATCGTCTAACGGTTAGGACGGATGGTTCTCAGCCATTTAATCGGGGTTCGATTCCCCGTGGGGCTACCAAAATGAACCCATATTTCCCGGTGAAATATGGGTTTTTTATTTTTGAGAAGCTCCACGGGGAAGTGGGAAAGTCTGAAAACGGTAGTTTTCAGGTCGTTGACGGGCGGGGTACACAGGGGGATTTTCCCCTGTGAGAGGTTTAACCCCGGGGGCTACCAACATGACCCCGGATTCCAAAAGGAATCCGGGGATTTTTTCCCCGCTCCGCCGCAATCAAACCAAGAGTTATCTGGGATTTTATAAGACTCAAAAAACCTTATTTACTTCCGACGGTTGGAAAACAGGGAAGCCGCACCCCGCAAACTTGCATTTTTCCAATAAGTGGCCCTCAAAAGGACTGTTTTCCGCGACAGGTGGTATTCAAGACTTTTGGAGAATGAAATTTCCAAACTTTTCCACCATGGAGCGCCCCAGCTGAGGGCGCCACCGCCAACCGCTATGGCGCTTAAATCCAAAAAATTGGATATGTCAGCCAAAGTTTCCCCCAGGATGAAGGCGCATTCCTTCAAAACGCGGCGTTGGGTCACGCTGAGAGGCCGGTCCCACTCGTGGTTTTTTTTTGCCAGTCTTTTTAAGATCGTCCTGCCGGAACTGTGAGCTTGCAGACAACCCGCGAAGCCGCAGGAACATTTCTTTCTGGTCCTGAAAAGTTTGAAGTGCCCCAACTCTCCTGCGAGATTTGTGGCACCGCGGTAAATTTCCCCCCCGATTATGATTCCGGCGCCTATTCCAGTCCCGACCGTTATGTACATGGAATTCTTATGAAACCGGAGGCATCCCTCTTTTGCCTCCAATGCGGCCGCCGCTTTCGCATCATCTTCAACAAGGATCGGACATTTGAAATCTTTTTTTAGAATCGAAAAAAGGGAGACCCCGCTCCAGTGCGGCCTGTTTGGCCAATTCCTTATAACGCCGTTCTTTAGTGACGCCCCGGTAACAATTCCAACTCCAGTAATGTTGAGTGCCGGGAGGTTCTTTATGAACTCTTTTATGCGGTTTTTCATGAAATGGACTTCAGGGCCGCCGTTGTTGTCGGAAGGAGACCAGTCATAGGAAACGAATTTCACCAACCTGTTTTTCGAAAAAAGGCCCAACCGTAATGTTGTTCCACCCATGTCTATCGCCAAAATCATCGCTTTTTCCTGTCCTGCTGCCTTATTGCATTTGGAGAATTGTGGGGTAAAAAAGGGCCCGAAAATAATTCAACACAATCCTCCAACCGATTTTTTGATTTTATTCCGGATACCGGTAACGGTTTTTATATGTACTTGGATATTTCTTCCCAGTTCGAAATAAAAAAATCGGGACTGTATTCCCCCTTTAAAGTGGAGGTGTTTTCCCCCCAAGACACACCTATTGATTCAATTCCCGCGTTTTTTGCGCAAAGCACGTCAACCCAAGAATCGCCCACGAAAATGGCGTCCTTTTTTTCAAGGTTGTTTTTTTTCAAAAGGTGCAACACGGGCCCCGGATTTGGCTTTCCCTTGAGGGTCGAATCGCCCCCGATTACGTCTTCGAAAAATGAGCCGATTTCAAATTTTTGAAGGATGGCATGGATCCTGTTTTCTTCTTTTCCGCTGATGATCGCCAGAATGCGCATTTGATTCTTCAGCTGGATCAACAAATCCCCGGAGTTCTTGTAAAGACTAACAAGATGAAGGTTGCTTTTGGAACAGCTGACATACATATCCATGAACCCGATGGGTAATTTCATTTTCTGAAATATCTCGGCCAATGGGATCCCCGAATACTGGACGAATTCAGCAAAGGACGATTCGTAATCAGGGCTGCACAAGGCGGAGTATGTGTTTTTGAATGCATATTTTTGCAATTCAAACGTATCGACGAGAACCCCATCAAGGTCGAATATAACCAGCTTTTTTTTCATATTCTTCAATTCACCTGTTAATTTCGTTCGTTCATGTCACGTTAAAGGCCGCTGAATTGGATGACGAATTCTACCATTGAAAAGATTTAACGGCTTGGGATACAGTTTCATTCCTGCCATGCACCGTGCACTTGCGCCGGCCGAGACCGATTGTGCAATCGTCAACACGTTCTTATTCGTGCTTCGACTCCAAAAGTTTCCGTGATGAAAAATAATTTACTTCGGAGGCAACTTTTGTTTGAGAGAATTTTTTGGGCGAATTTGACCGGGCCTTATTGGTTGAATTTGCCTTTTATATTTCTTATCATTTTCAATATTTGAAAGGACATCAATTGAAAGTCTTTTTTTTCGCCTGTTTAATTTTCTTTTCCAGTTCCGTCCTGTCTGGTCTAACGCTCGATGAGGCCGTGAACCGAGCCTCCGATAATAATGCCCAAGTACAAAAATTGAAATCGGAAATCACGGAATTGGAGGAGCAGGGGACATTAACGAATTCAACCTTTTCGGACAAAGTGTTTTTTCAACTCAATGCACAGAGGGATCCTGAGCATTTTGGCATTGTTTACATTGATGACTTGTATCAAAGGAATTTTCCGGACTACAGTTTTAACCAAACGACCTATGGCGTAACTTACCAGAAAACGCTTTTTAGCGACTTGCGGTCCAGTATGATCGAGAGCAACAAGCTGGCCATCAAAAACAAGCTCCTGCTCAAGGACCACCTTCAAGAAATAATCGTAGGAAAAGTTCGACTGATTTTTTTACGGATGTTTTTGTTGAAAACCGACGATGAACTTTTGAACGAAGAAAAAAGAAAGCTGCAAGAACTGCAAAGAATCGCGGAATCCAGGTTCGGATCAACCGAACTCATCTCGACGCAAATGTTGCTGCTTAACACCCAGATCAATTGGGTGAATTTCAAGATTTATAGTTCTTCCCAAAAGAACCAGAAAGAAACAAACGACTTGTCGGTTCTGGTGAATGAAAAGATAGATCCAAAAGAAATATTTTTGCCATCCTATCAAAACCTGTCGCTTGAAAATATCGGGATCGGCGATGAAGTTAAGCGTGCCGAATCTTTGGATGAGGAGATCATCAAGAATAAAGTTAAATCGAATCGTTTAAACTTAAATATAATTGAGGAGTCCAACAGGGGATGGGACATCCAATATGGCATGAAATATTTTTCGGGTTTGAGTGAATTCGATTCCACCTTCATGAATTTGGAAAATGTTTCCTTTAATTTTGACCTCAATGACAACTACGGCCAAAATGGTTTTTTTAAAGGGCTTTACGGAAGTGACTTGGAAAATGGGATCCTGTTTTTTGTGAATTTTAAATACTACCTGTTCGGAAACGGCCTGGACGAAAAAATAGGGGCAAAGGAAGCTGAGAACGCAAAAAAGATAATAACCTACAACCTGATTTCCCAGGACAACAGGGTAATTACGGAAAACCAAAAAGAGGATATCGATACAGTTAAATTTTCAATAGAGACGCGCCATAAAAATATATCGTCTTTGGAAAAAGGACTTTCCGACTTCATACAGGGATTTAAAATGGGGAAAGTCACCATCGAAGAGGTCATCGAATATGAGGACAAGCTTTATGAAGAAAAATTGGGATTGAACGAAGATTTATACAGTTTGAATCAAAACATATTTAGCCTTTATGCATCACTTTATAAGGGGTTGAATAGTTTGATGGATGAATACGATCAATGATTTTTGTTGTCTGTGTATGATCTAATGAAGCCAATGGAATCAGCTGGCTGGTATTTTTGGCAAATGGCCGTCAAACAACGGTTGTCACAACGACTTTTACACTGCACAAATCTTTTTAACTTGAGGCCGGTCTCAAGAATCGACCGTGGTGAATAATGGATAAAATCAAATATTTTCTTAGATTCATGATGCCGTATAAAATGTATGTTTTTTTGAACCTTTTAAATGTCTTGGCGATTTCCATTTTAGGCATTTTCAGTCCCCTTTTTCTGAGGTTTGTTTTCGACGAGGTTTTTCCATCGAAAAATATGTCGCTGTTGTTAATCGTCGTTGGAATCGGTTGTCTTTTTGAACTGCTCCGGACACTCCTTTCTTATCTAAAGGATTTCGTTGATCTCCATGTTGCCCAAAAGATCCAGTTCGATCTGAGAAAGTTTTTATTCAATAAGTTCGAAAACCTGCATCTGGAAAACTATTCAAAACTATCAATCGGGGACCATCTTTGGAGGTTGACGAATGACATCGTCAAAGTTCAGGAAATGGTCTCTGTTAACATCAGCCGACTCCTTCAAACCTTGCTGGAGTTATTGTTTTTTTCCATTGTGGCATTTTCGATTGACTGGAAGCTTTGCCTAATCACGCTTTCCATGTTGCCGATCATTTTAATCGTTGGCCTGACCGTCTTTAAAAAAACCGCTAATTTTTACAAATCCAACCAGGAACTGGATGCCGCACTCAACAGTTTCCTTAAGGAAAATGTTTCGGGAATCGAGGAAATAAAAGCCAACAACCTCCAGAAGAGCGAATCACGCCGGCATTTAAAAAAACTGAGCGCGAAGATTCGAGTGGATATAAAAGGGAACCTGTTTTATTACTTTATTAATTTATTCGACCAAAGTGTGATTGCCGTTTGGGGATGGATCATAACTCTGGTGGGCGGATACCACGTCATTGTTGGAACGATGACGGTGGGGGACTTTATTGCCGTCCAAGCTTATTTATACCGGATTCTCGGCCCTCTTTACGCTCTCAACGGAATTTATCAAACGGCGACATGGCAATTAATATCTGCGGGACGTGTTTTGGAATATTTGAATTCGATGAACGAAGAAGATGAAAAACTGAGCACCTTTTTTGAGTTCAAAAAGAAACCGGGCGTAATTGAATTCAAGAATGTTTCGTTTAAGTACAGTGAGAATTCGCCCGAGGTCATAAGAGGCCTTGATCTTGAAATGGAGTGTGGGACAAAAGTGGCTATTGTCGGCCCGGTAGGATGCGGTAAGTCGACAATTGTAAAGCTTCTTCTTCGGTTTTATCGTCCTGTCAGCGGTTCGATTACCTTTAATAAAACCAACATCGCTCAAATCAACCCCAAAGACCTGAGGAACAAGATAAGTGTTGTGCGGCAAAACCCGGTCATTTTCAATGAGACCATTATGAACAACATCAAGAACGGTAACAATTCTGCTACGGACCAAGGTGTTGTCGATATCCTTAAAAAGATGGACGTTTATGATTACTTTAATGAGCTTAAATCCGGCTTAAATACGGTTGCGGGGGAGGACGGCTCTAACCTGTCCAATGGACAAAAACAACTCATCGCTATCGCAAGAGCCTATATTAAAGACCCGGATATACTGATCCTTGATGAAGCAACTTCTTCGCTTGATGCCTTCACGGAAATGAAAGTGAATGTCGCGACGCGGAAAATAATGGAGGGAAGGACAACCATTATGATCGCCCACCGACTGAATTCCATAAACAACGTCGATAAAATTTTTTACATGCAGGATGGAAAAATTGCCGAATCCGGGACATTAAAGGAACTTTTGGCAAGAAGGGGCTACTATTACAAATTGCACATCCAGTATTTCGGGTTACCGGCCGCTCAAACTGCGGTACAAAACGAGGAGATTTTTCCACCGAATGAAGTGACGGGAGAATATCAGCCGCTCTTTGACTTGCAAAAGGAGAACGCTTTGAGTCAATTCAGCGGAAAAGTTGGAATTACCAGTAAATACGGTGAGACGGGTGAATTGGAGGTTGACTTAACGGGATATTCGGGATATTGCCAGCGCGTTTGTTCCTGTGTTTTGGACGAGCAATACACAGGCAAAAAACTCCGCGGCGTCGGGGTTTCCATCTATGTTCCGGGAGGGACAACCAAGGATAACGGTTTTTTTAGCGTCCATTTCAGTGTGATAACCAAGGGATTTGCATGGCAAGAAATGTCCTGGCGGCCTATTAAAGCCGGCTGGAACAATTTAATTTTAACGGATGAAAAAGGTGGGGGGGTTGACGAAGTCAACCAGCTGATATTTGATTTCAATAGCGATGGCGTGATTTTGGGCCCTGTTTATATTTCGGAAATAAAAGGCAATTTCTCCGATGGGTGAACAACGATACAACATAAAACAAAACATGAGGACCGTAAAACTTACGGTAATAATTTCGTTTTTCTTTTTGCTGGCCATCCTGTTGTTGTCGGTGTTTGCGAGATTCGGATTTTTCGTTAGCGGCTACGGAAATATAACCAATCGAATGGAAGTCGCGGTGCGGATCGAAAAAAGTGGGACACTGGTAAAGAAATTCGTGCGGGATGGACAAAACGTATTGGAAGGCCAAAAAATCTTATCTTTGAAAAAACCAAACCAAGATATCGAATTTGTCCTGGCGCCCGTGTCCGGCCAATTTCTGGAACTTGATGAAGACAACCTTCAGACTGGCCGGGAGGTGTCTTTGAGCGAAATATGCGGGATGATTGTCAGGCAGGGCTTATTCCTTAAGGCTGATATTGACGAAAAAGACATTCTGGATGTGAAACCGGGACAAAAATGTTATGTGCGAATCCTTTCAGTGGACAAATACAAGGAAACATCCGTCTTGGGGCGGGTTTATTATGTTTCCGACAGCCCGCGGATAGAAAATCAAAAAGTTTTTTACTCGGTTTATTGCACGATGGATGACGACTACTTTTCAGAAAAATCATTAAAAATAGCAATGTCCGGGAGGGTTAAAATCCGGGTGAGAAGGTCGACTGTTTTTGATGCTTTATTGGGCAGAAGGGACGAATAAAAAATCGCTATGAGGCGTTCTGGATCAAAGGCGTTGAAATGAACGATGCGGAAAATCCACTAAACTTTATTGCGGATAAAAGGAATGCGCCGGCCCCCTTTAAAACTGAAAAGCTCTTTAATGTTGTTTCCGAGAAGGTTCTTTTAAAAAACAGGAAAGAAAACATAAATCTTTCCGGTGTTTTTTCGCATCCCGCGGTTGATTATCGTGTCCCCGTAGCGCTGCTTGTTTCCGGGTCAGGTCCGAATAATCGCGATGAAATTACCGCTGAAAACTATTCGATCATGCATTTATCGGACTTCTTGTCCCGAGCCGGGGTGGCCACTTTACGCATGGACAAACGCGGTGTGGGTGAATCGGCCGGCGACTATAACAAGGCGACAACCGAAAACTTTGCAGAGGATGCCTACTGGGGGGTGGAGTATCTAAAGACGGTCAAAGAAATTGATAAGACTAAGATTGGAATTATTGGACACAGTGAAGGCGGCGTTATTGCAACTATGGTTGCCGCGAAAGACGGAGACGTTGGTTTTGTTGTATTGATGGCTTCTTTGGGCACGGGAGACGGAAGCAATACGCTCCTTGGAACAGCTCTTAATCATAGGGCCGATGGAGTAAGTGAGAAGCTCATTAAAATTCAACAGGAATTGGCCGCCCGTATTATTAAAGTGGTCAAGCTTGAAAAAAATAATGAGGTTGCCAAAGGGGACATACAAGACATCATCAAGTCGGAAACGGGAAAGCTGACGGAAGACGAAAAAAAATGGGTTTCCAATTTGTACAACATTGGCATGTGGCAGGGAATGTACAAGCTCCTTTCGCCGGCTGTCCGTTTTATTACCTCTTACGATCCGCAAAAAGATCTTTCTAAATTAAATTGCCCGGTTCTTGTTTTACACGGCGAAAATGACACGCAATTACCTTGCAGGGAAAATGTGTCAGCCATTGAGGGGATTTTAAGGGGGAAAGAGAATTTGCAATACATGGTTAAAACTTTTCCGGGCTTGAACCATTTGTTCCAGGAAAGCCGGAAAGGCTCAATCTCTGAATATCCCCAGCTTGAAAAAACTATTCCTTCTTATGTCTTTGAAGCAATCACGGATTGGATTACCAAGCTTCAATAATTGAAATTTTCAAAAACCTGTGACCGGAACATTCAACACATGGAAAAAAACAAATGGTTTTTAAGCGCCCGGAAACCTCTTATTGCCGTAAGCATTAAAGATGTCAGGTCCGCCAAAGCGGCGGGGTCGGCCGCCGATTTGGTGGAAGTGCGGCTGGATAAAATAATTGCGGGAAAGAAAAAACCAATAGATGAATTAAGGAAAATGGTGAGACTTATAAACGTTCCTATTATCGGGACAATTCGAAAGCTTTCCGATGGTGGAAGCTGGGGGGGGCATCAGGGCGGTGAAAAGAAACGCTTGGAACTATTTCGGGGGATTTATAAGTATGTGCAGGCGGTTGACATCGAATCGAATTCGACAATTCGGAACGTGGTATTGGAGGAACTGAAAAGTGAGAAGAAAGCTTCGATAATTTCGTACCACGATTTCAGGGGCACAGGAAATCGGGAAGAGATTTTGGGGAAGATCGATGAAATGTTGGGATGCAATGCCGACATGCTGAAGCTGGCGTACATGGCAAAAAAATTCGAAGATACCTTGGAACTTTTTTTTGCATTATCCGGATACCTCGGTAGGAAGGGGATTAAACCCCCGATTAGTATTATGGCGATGGGAGAAATCGGGACTTATACACGGTTCATGTTCCCGCATTTGGGATCCTACGTGACCTATGGTTATATGGAAAATATCGGACACAAATATGCTCCCGGACAGATTTCAATCCAATTACTTAGAGAAATATGGACTGCCTTCGGTTTCAATGCGTCCAAGGGTAAAAAAATTAAAAGGCCTGGCTGCTGACCCGTTCTGTGAGGCGTGGAAATCCCAACCGGTGCTTGGCACGGGCTTCCTGCTTTCATCAAGGATGTTACCTCTTGGAAATTTTAATTTGTATTTGTGGCCGGGCCAATACCGAGAATAGGGTCTCTGGATAAGGAAATGCGGAATGCCATCTATGTTGGTTTTAATGGGCTCCGAAAGGGCTCTGATCGGCTTGGAGAAGCACGTCGTTTAGAATTATCGCAAAGATTTTTCAAATGCATGAAATATTAAAGGAGTTTTCAACGCCCGATTTGGTTGTCTGTTCCGGGTTCATTGATGATTTTCAAAAAGACCTGTTGGGCTTAGAGAAAGATATTTATAGACGAATGGGTGGCGTGCGCCGGATGGAATTTCGTGCCGGAAGGAGCCTTGCCCACATCGCCATGCGGCTGCTTCAATTTGGTGAAAACCCGGTTGGTATGGATGCCAAAGGCGCGCCTTTATGGCCTGCCGAAGTCGTTGGAAGCATTTCTCATAATCAAAAAGAATGTTGTGTTGCTCTTGGGCGGAAAATACGTTTTCTGTCCGTCGGAATTGATATCGAGAGTCCCATTAGTTTGGATATGGCCGATAGTATTTTTGACGTCGTTTGTTCCCGGTTGGAAAGAAGCAAAATAAAAAAAATGGCCGATAGTGGCAAAAAAAAAGAGGTTCTTAAGATTTTCTGTATGAAGGAAAGCGTTTATAAATGCCAATATCCAATCACTGAGAAATGGCTCGATTTTCAGGATTTGGAAATAATCCAACAATCCCCCGTCGAAAAAATAATCCCGTTTTCTGTCCGGATTCCGAACGCAAGCCGGCCCCCCGGCTTATTGAAAAACATTGAGGGTAAGTGCCGCTTTAACAAGGACAAAGTCACTTCAATTGCGGTTTTAAAGGCCGGAAGCCGAGAATTCGTTTAGCGTTTTTGCCGGCCATTATTAACGGGCCAAGCGATGGGTCCCGAGGGAAACAGGCTGTATCCCGTCGGTAAAGCATTCAAAGATTGGATGGCCTTTTACTCCCGTGAAATAAAAAACCGGGTAGAGTTCGGAGTTGAAATTATTTAGACTGTGGTTTACGTAACCGGACAAATTGGAATGGATGCCTTTATGGTGCGAATTGCTCGTTTATGGACATGTTTTTTATAAGTTGAGGTTTGTTGAATCATTTTGAAGCGGGAATACCATGAAAAAAACCAATGAGTTGGCATTTTTTGGCGGTAAGCCTTTGAGGAAAAACAATGGGCCTTTGTGGCCGGTTTTTTCAAAGCATGAAGAACTTTCATTGGTAAAAACGCTGCACTCAAAGATTTGGTGGCGAAACGAGGGGACTGAATTAAGGGAATTTGAAAGGGAATTCTCGAATTTCCACGATTCTGAGTATGGAATTTCAGTGGCCAACGGTACTTTGGGGCTCGAGATTGCTCTACTGGCGGCCGGAATCGGCAGAAATGACGAAATCTTGTTGCCGGTTATGTCGTTTTATTCAACCGCAATGGCGGTGATCAATGTCAACGCGATCCCCGTTTTTACTGATGTCGATCCTGAATCCCTTTGCGTTGATATTGAAGATTTAGAGTCAAAAATAAACAGCCGAACGAAAGCCATTATACCCGTGCATTTTGCGGGCCATTCTTCAAATATGGGCGAGATTCTCAAGTTGGCTCGGAAGCACCGTTTAAAAATTATCGAAGACTGCGCCCATGCGCAGGGGGCGGCCTGGGAAAAAAATAAGGTTGGGCATTTTGGTGCCGGGGGTGTTTTTTCCTTTCAAAATGCCAAATTGATGACGGCGGGGGAAGGGGGCATGATTTTAACTGACCGGAAGGATTTTTACGAAAAATGTGTTTATTTGTCAAATTGCGGCAGAACGGATAAGTTTAAAACCTATCAGCATGTAAGCGTTGGGACAAACGCAAGAATGACCGAGTTCCAAGGGGCCGTTTTGTTATCCCAACTTTCCCGGTTTAAAAAACAATTGGATGTCCGGACACGTAATGCCGCGTTATTGAGAAAGATGATGGCGGGCCTTTCGGGGATAAAACTGATGGTCGTCGACAAAAGAGTGTCCAGCCATTCCAATTACATGTTTATTTTCAAGTATTTGAAAGAGCATTTTGCCGGCTTGCCTTTGGGGGTTTTTTTGAAGTTGCTGCTCGCGGAAGGAATCCATTGTTCCACCATTTATCCACCCTTGAACCAGTTGCCGGTTTTCAAGGATCGGCTGTTCCGGCCTCGATTCCGAGATGATGAAATAAGGGTTATGCCGGACTACAAAAATGAAAGTTTTGGAAATGCCGAGGAATCATTTGCCAGCGTCGTGTCCATCCCGCATTATTTTCTGTTGGAGGAAAAATTGTTCCGGAATATCCCGGAAGCCATTGAAAAAATACGGAAGTATTTGCGCGGGAATCCACAAAAAATAAAATCCTTAAGGAAGCTGAAATGACGGCAAAGCCCTTGAAGCTGGGTGTTGTCGGGGGCGGAAACATTTTTAAGCTGGGTTATTTGAAGGCGCTTAAAGAAAATGATGCGTTCGAATTGCATTGTGTTTATGACCAGGCGATTGGGAAAACCCATTCTGTTTTTGAGGAAATGGCCGTGCGGTTTTGCGGATCGTGGGACGAATTCCTGGCCTTTGAGCCGGAATGTGTTGTCGTGAGTTGCCCGAATGCTTTTCATTACGAATACACAAAGAAAATAATCGGCATCGGGATTCCGGTTTTGTGTGAAAAACCCCTGTCCACCTCCTTGACGCAGGATGCCGAGCTTTTTGACCTGTCCCGCCAAAAAAAAACGGTCTTGTTAGTCGGATACAACAATCTGTATCGAAAAGAAGTCCTTAAGCTCAAGGACAGCTTGCCTTTGATAGGAAACATAAAACTGGTTCGAATGCAATGGATCAGAAAAAACGGGATCCCCGGTGGGAGATCCTGGTTCACTACGAAGAAGTATTCTGGCGGTGGGGCCTTAATCGACATTGGAAGCCATCTTTTAAGCATCTTGAACTTTTTTTTTACCGTGCGGGAATACGAGATTGAGAATAGAGAATTAAAATACGCCAAAGAAAATAATTTGGACACTTGGTATTCCAACAAGGGTATTTTTCCGGACGTTGACTTTGACGTAGAAACGGGTATTTATTTTGAAATGAAGTTGAATAAAAAAATTAAATTGGAATTCGAAGTGGATTGGAATGCCAACGTTCAATCCGACAAAACATTCATTGGCGTCTACGGAGATTCAGGTAAGCTCGAGTTGAATACGCTTTTTGGGTTCAGCCCCAATGGGATACGTCCAAGCCATCCTTTGGTTCTGAGCCGCAATGGATCCGACCCGATTTCTTTTGAGGGTGAAAGCGATCCCATCTCAACTTACAGGAAACAATTATTAAGATTTAGGGAATGTGTCGCGGGAAATTTGACGGATGAGGAACATTTAAAGCTGACCGAAAATACGTCACGAATGATTGAGAGTTTATATTCGGCATAGAGCGATGTATTTTGCGCCATATGAACCGGTTTTAAATAGAAAAGTCGCATATCCGAAAGAATTAGGATCGTTATGGGAGAGTGGGACGAATTTGAAAAAACGGTCTTGTTCATGCGGGTTGCCGCTATAAAACCTTTATGGCAGGAGCTTTGAAACCGCACTGCTTGTAAGAGATCTACACTCATTGTCTTGGTTTTTTGAATGATACTTCCAAACGAAAACCGGCTTTCTAGATGTTCTCCCGGTCTCTACAGCGAATTGGTTTTCCCGGCCTGTTTTTACAAGGGGAGGTGATGGGGGCGATGGGTCTTGGATTTTCGGCGGATATTACAACTCTCGCGATGGGAGCAATGTAATTTTGAGAAAGTTCGCCCTGACAATTCCGGACTTTCTTCAGGCAGTTTTCTCGCAAACTTTCCCGATTTAATCAGCCGGATTGACGATTCAACATTATTTTTGGGATTTGATCGTTTACCGTTTCTTTCTAATGCAGTGGGATTGGTTAGTGGTCCACCGCCGGGTTGGCCGTTGCACCACAATTTTTTTAACCTGAAACGGAAATTAATAATATTGTAACAGCAGAAATTGGATTTTCTGCGAGTATGATCTGGATTTTGAAAAGAATACTCAACGATAATAAATAAACAATCAAATTTCATTTAGTTTACAGAAGTTATAAGGGATCATTTTTCCATAGAGCGGAAACTATTTGGGACTATTGCCACTATAAAATAATGTTCACGTTTATTGTGCAAAAACCTTGGAAGCGTTTGGAATACCGACGAGACCGATGGCCCTGGGGCCTTGTTTTACGGGAACCACGGTGTCTTGCGAGGGGAATGGTTTTAGCAAATAAAACTTATTGGGAATGTTCCGGTTTCTTTTTGGCCGGACGGTTTTGATCGGCTTGATGTACGTTCGGAACGCGTAGCCGCGGGACCCGTCTAAAATTTAAAAAATGGGGCTATTAAGATTGATTTTTAAATTTGTGATTATTCGACGCCGACAACCTGATCACCACTTAAAACGACTTTTTCCCAAGAATTATTTTCGCCAGCGTTAAAAACGGCCTGAGTGCTTCCAGGGAATGCGGAAGGATTCCTGTAATGGCATTGACCGGATTGTCGAAGCTCATTTTGACGAAAGCGGAAATTTTCCAAGTGAAACACAAAATTACAAGGGCGATTGGGTTTGATTTTAAGCTCTTTTGAAAAGGGAAATATGAGCGACCTGCCACTAGGTGATGGAACTGTGTCAGAGATTCAAATTGTAGATGCCTATCATGAACGGACAAAAAATTACGTTCATCGTTTGGCCGCCGGTCCCGGACATATTGATTTTGACACGCAACCGGATCTTTTTCGACATTATGCCGACGCTCCGATTATCCGCTTGCCCCTTCCCATCGAAGGGTTTGAACTTCCATATTGGCGGCTTTACATTTCAGAGGATAGGGAGCCACGGGAGATTAATAAGGACAATATTTCCCTTTTCTTCCGATACGCCCTTTCCCTGACTGCTTGGAAGACAATCCAAGAAACGACTTTTCCGCTCCGTGTAAATCCATCGAGCGGGAATTTGCATCCGACGGAAGGTTATGCATTGGTCCCGCCCATAGAGGGCATTCATGACATGCCGGGAATTTATCATTATTTACCGAAAGAACACGCGCTGGAACATCGGTCACGGATTTCGCCGTCTCTTTGGGCGGATTTGATGAAGCCATTTCCAGAAAAAAGTTTTCTCGCAGGTTTGACTTCGATTTTTTGGCGCCAATCGTGGAAATACGGAGAAAGGTCTTTCAGGTTCTGCCAAGAGGATATAGGTCATGCCCTTGGAACCCTTCGGTATGCGGCGGCGGCCCTGGGATGGAAACTTTACCTTCTGCCGGGAGTTGATGATGCCCAAATATCTCGAATTTTGGGACTTGATCGTGACCAGGATTACGTCGGGGCCGAACGTGAGGCGCCAACTGTTTTGGTCTTGATCACAAAGTACTCGTGGGAAAATCCGGCCGGG
>Ga0070734_10002672_pt1 | contig 20745 bp, 14 predicted proteins | sample Coa_R1_8_FD_66444 | JGI IMG/M metagenome (GOLD analysis project Ga0070734, IMG submission 66444) | Surface soil microbial communities from Centralia Pennsylvania, which are recovering from an underground coalmine fire - Coalmine... | ecosystem: Environmental > Terrestrial > Soil > Unclassified ...
CTTCATCATGATCTTAAGAACAGGTCGCGTGGTTTGCGCTCTTCCCTGCCACGCCAGGAAGGGCACCGTGGCCAAACGCGCGAAAAATGATCTGCGGGGTTTCATGATATTCTCTTCCGGGAGCAAGTCATGCCATCAAAGGTTCTTTCAATCATTGCGCTTTTCGCCTTCACTGCAGGGGCCCAAGTGTTCACACTGAGCCGCGACCAGATCATCGAGTATACCGCTAAGAATCCCTTCGAGCGATTCGCGGATGGCCGCCCGAAAGTTCCCGACGCGCTGCTCGAGAAATTTAAGGCCATGAGCGCCGAAGAAGTCTGGACCATTCTCGATCACGCTGGCTACAAAAACCAGTACGAAGGCCATTGGCGGATTCTGCATCCGGAAAAGAAATTGATCGGACGCGCGGTGACAGCCCAGTTCATGCCGTTTCGCGCGGACGTGAACGACGTGCTGGATGCCAAAGCCAAGGCTGCCGGACATCGGAACGGCAATCAGTACGTGCTCGACATGCTCGGACCGGGCGACGTCATCGTTGTGGATCTCTTCGGCAAGGAAGAAGGCGGTACGTTTGTCGGCGACAATCTAGCCACGTATGTGTATCAGGCGACGAAAGCCGGCATGGTGATCGATGGAAGCATACGGGATCTGGAAGGAATCTTCCCGATCGAAATGGGCGCGTATTTCCGCAGCGTGCATCCCACGCCGATCGATAACGTGATGTTGACGGGCATCAACGTTCCGATCCGGATCGGGGGCGCAACCGTGATGCCGGGCGACGTGGTGTTCGGCGATCGCGAAGGGGTCTATTTCGTGCCCCCGCAATTTGTAGAACAAATTGTGAAGAACGCCGACGAGCTGCACATCCATGACGAATGGACGCAGATGATGATGAAGACCGGCAAATACAAATCGAGCGAGATTTATCCATCGCCCAAGGATCCGGAGCTGAAACGGCAGTACGAAGATTTCAAAAAGAGGCGGATGCAGCAGTAGTCAGTGACACGACCGTTCCATCGTTTGCGCGAACGTCCGGAACGCGCTGGGTAACGGCGTAATAAAGCCACCCACGCGGTCGATCGTCACATCCCAAATCGCGCTGGATTTCGCGGCTAACTTTACCGCCACGGAACTGGCGGGCAACAGCCACTCCTGCAACAACGCGTGCGGCAAGTTCACGTCAATCCAGATTTCACTCGCGTTTTGCCCGCGGACTCTGTATTCGCTTGGCGGAATCGGCACCTCGCGATCGACCGCTCCACCGGTCGTCGACATCCAACTTAACGTGTAGCGATCGGCAACGAACGGCCCTACCGTCGGTGGCGAGAAGTGGGCGCGCGCCAGCAAACGCGGCCCATTGCAGTACAGATCCAGGTGTCCGTAAACTGTGCCGCCGCTATCCTGATCCGTGATGTGGACCACCGAAACCCCGTTCTCATCCGCCAGCCTTACTTCCACCACTTCCTTAGTGGTGATTCGCGCCCGCGCCATCGTTTCGAGATCCAGGTATTTCACCTGTTCGGGCGCTCCCTGCGTCATGAGTGTGTAAAACTCGGCCGAAACTCCCATTTCGCGGATGTATGCCACCAACTGGCCGGCGATCTTCTGCGTTTCCTGCTGAGTGTCGCCCTCCACTTTGCCCCAGAAGCGATGCACACCATACTTGCAGCCGATTGCCATGGTTCGCGCGCGGCCTCCAAGAAATGCCAGCGTGCACGCACTGTCACACTCGCCAACTTGGGGCATGAATTCGCTGAGGCCGGGAGTTCCGATGCTGGTGCTCCATCCGGCCCGGCGGATTTCACGGCCCAACGCGAGTCCGGCGAAAAGATCCCCACCCGGTGAATTGAGCATCACGGTTTGCGGAAATGTCCCGATCTGCCGTTTAACGAAATCCTGGAACGCCGCGGGAGTGTCGGCGGTGATTTCCCCATCCGCGAACACTTGGAAAAAGCCGCTCGATTTGAATGTCATCGGAGCCGCGAACAACGGTACTCCAAACCAAAAGACAATGCCGGCCCGTGTCGCATACCGCATAAGCTTCCGAACATCTTAGCGCACCGATCCCTGTAGAATAGTGTCCATGACCACCCGCCGCCGTGATTTCCTTCGATCCGCCGCGCTCGCCGGAGCAGTTGGACTTGGCCAGGTGCACAGCAAAGCCGCCACATCGAAACCCGGAATGCCCGGAGCGTTTCCCGGCCGAGTGGTCGCCGTCGAGCATGCCGGATGCATCGCGCAAAACATCTATCAACCGCAGCCCATCCGCGAAATGATGGAAAAGGGTATGACGTCCCTGACGGGCGCACCCGCTTGGACCGACGCGTGGCGATCTCTTTTTGAAAAAGGCGACGTGGTCGGGATCAAAGTGAGCCCGGTAGGCGGCAAGAATCTTTGCTCCGACGCCACCGTGATGCACAACATCCTCGCTGGATTAAAGGAAGCCGGCGTCGCGGCTTCGGACGTCATTGTTTTCAGCCGCTATCGCGAAGAGATCGTCGAAACTGGCATCGATAAGTGGCTTCCGGCCGGCGTACGCTGGGAGGCGGCGAGCGAAAAGTATGACGATGTGCAGCTCGACATGGGCGGCTACGATCCGGATCACTACATGGAAATGGCGCTGATCAAACCGGGCGAGAGTCTCACCGATCCGCACTTCCGCCGCTCCTACGTTTGCAAAGTCGTCACGCAGAAGATCAACAAGCTGATCAATCTGCCGGTTTTAAAACACCACCAATCCGCAGGCGTCACCATCGCGCTGAAAAACATGTCGCACGGGATGGTGAACAACGTGAATCGTAGCCATCTCACGCCGACCTTGAACGCGTGCGGCGTTTTCATTCCGTCCGTAGTCAGCCTGCCCGTAATTCGCGAAAAAGCCGTGCTGCATATTTGCGATGGCGTAAAGGCGTCCTATCATGGCGGACCCGGCGCGAGGCCGAAATTCGTCTGGGAACACAAGACCATGTACTTCGCCACCGATCCTGTTGCGCTGGACAAAACCGGCTGGAAATTGATCGACGCGAAGCGCGCCGCATCGGGCATGGCGTCGATTGAGCTTTCGAAACCGGACCGCGATAGCGGATTCCTGAATTGCCAGGTGGAACATATCGAGATCGCGGGACAGCTTGGGTTGGGCGTTTTCGATGACAAGAAGATCGATCTAAAGCGGCTGAAGCTGGCTTAACTGAACCGCGACCACAAGGGAGCGCAACGCGCGGCCGTGGTGGCGCTCTGTCTTACCGGATCACGAACTCGATATCGCGCTTGATCCCCACTTTGCCAGTGGTGAGATCGTGATCCGGCGATTCGTACTTATCCGCCTTCTCGCAGCTCGGCGATTTCACTTCAACGCTGGCCGCATCGATCACGATGAAGAATTGGAACGCCTGATCTGTGGCCTTGCACGCCGTCGAAGTATTGAAATGCTTTCCGCCCGCAGTAGCCTTGCGTTCGAATTTGTTCCCGTCAAACTGGTAGACCACTTTTTGTTTATCGCCTTCGTAGTCCACCACCCATTCCATTTTTTTCTGCTTGCCGAAAACGTTCTTGCCCGGATCGGCGAACGTTAAATTGAAGCTCTTCGGCGCTCCGGGTTTCAGGAAAACATATTCAGCCGTTCCTGTCGCTTTCAACCAGCCGCCCTCGGATTTGATCAACGACGGCGTTTCAAACCACGCTTTGCCAGCCGGCTCTGGGATGGCCTCGGCAGTCTTCTTACCCGTTGCCTCGGCGGCCAGCTTCAACTCCACCGTGCCTACTTGGCCGGACGTGACCGCGACATCGTTCTTCGATTGCGCGGTAAATCCGGGAGCTTCGGCGGTGACCGCATATTTGCCTTCCGGCACCCACACCACATCGCGGCCGCGCGCATGCTGCACATCCGGCCGATCGCTGCGGTGATAACTTACCTGCGCGTCCTGCGGAGTTACCTGGAACTGCAGCCGTCCCATCTCCTTCAACTTCGCTTCGCCAGCACCCAGCTTGATTTCCTGTCCACGCGCGAATACGCGAGTCACCGGCTCGGGCGATTCGAAATGTTCCTTCCGGAATCCGATCTTGTGCGCTTGCGGCGAGACTTCGATCTTTCCCGCGCCTGAGGTATCCAGCGTCTTCACCGACGCACCGTCTACCAGCACCTCGGCGCCCGGCGTTCCGCCTTCGATGGTCAAAAATCCGGATGTCGCTACGATGCTCTGCTTCAGATCCGCGGTCAGTTGGACCGGCTTGTCCTTCACGAACTCCACCTGCTGCGTGAAAGTATCGTAGCCGTCGGCAGTCACTTTAATGGCATGCTGCCCAGGCTTCCGAACCACCGCAGGCCAGTTGCCCGGCTTGTTCGGTTTCACTTCGCGATTGTCCACGAAAAGCCGCGCCGACGGCACGTTCGATTGCAGCGCCAAATAGGCAACGTTCGTGTCCGCATTGAGGCCCACGTACAGAACCGGTGCGTTGCCGGCGTCGATCAGAATCTTCGGAAGATCTTTATTGCTGAAAACCAGCTCGTGATTCGTTGCGCTTACGCCGGTGAGTTTCAGACCTTCAGCCGGGATCGGCTGCGGTTCTTGCCCATTGAGATTCGCGCGCAGCGAAGGCGATCCGCTATACACGCTGGTCTCGCTGCCGAGACTGCTCACGATGATCAAATCGGCCGGCTTCGGCGCACTGACACGCGGAGTCTCGCCTGGTTTCGCCGCGAAACTGAACGAGAGAATTTCTCTCGCGCCATTGCGCAGCGCTACCGCGTGATCCGCGCCATCGGCCGGGATTTCCATATCCGGCATGCCTTCGCTGAGAGAGCCCTTCTCGATGTTATCCACGAAAATCGAGCCGGATTTCTCCGCCGTCGACAAGTGCAGATGCACCGGTTCCGGATCCAGCGTAAAACTCCACTGCGCTTCTGGATGCTTCGCTGCTTCATGTACCGTCTTGTAACCGGCGCGCGAGACCACGACATCGTACGATGCGTTCGGATCCAGATCCGCCGACCCCGAATGCGCTTCGCCGTTCACGGTCACGGTTGAATCCGCCGGCGTCGTCTGAATCTTCACCGACATTTTCGCGGTCGCCGTCTCCACCGGCTGCGGCTTCTGGCGGCCCCGGATATACGTGAAAATGATTGCCGCCGCCGCCAAAACCAGTACGCCGAGAATGATGGCGATATGGAACGGTGAAAGCCCCTTGGACTCAGAAGCAGGTTTCGCCGCTGTCGGCTTTGCGGGTTTTGGAGCTTCCGGAGTGCTGGTCGAAGCGTTGGCTGGCGGTTCTTTCACTGGAGGCGGCGCGCTCGCACCGCGAACGGTCGCGGCGGGTTCCAAAATCACGGTTTTGGCGTAATCTTCCTCCGCCGGCTTCGGCGGAGTGACCGCGCGTGTCGCGGCCGACGCGCTGGCCCAGCGCTGAATCTCCGCGCCGAGCGAACCAATCTCGGGATCGTCAGGATGCTTCTGCACAATCGCGGTCGATTGTTCCAGCAGCGTTCCCATTTCGTCGGCGTTCCCCGGATGCTCCACCTTTTGCCGGATCGCCCGCAGCGCTTCCACGTCGCCTGCGCGCTCTTTGCTGCGGCGCGCATCCCGCAATGCATTGCGCAATGTGGTTTGCAATTGCCCTAAGCGAGTTTCGTTCGGATACAGCGCCAGGCCGGCATCCACTTTGGCAAGAGCGCCTTCTACATCTCCGGCGGCTTGCAGATCGCGAGCTTCCGCCAGGCAGTGCGAGACGTATTCTTTGCGCTTGATATCCACCAAGAGCGTCCGCAAACTGCGAGCGCCGGCGTGCGCTGGATCCAGATCGGTGGCTTGCTGAATGAGAGGCTCGGCCGCGCGCCAATCCGAATCCAACAGCGGCTGCGCTTGGCCAATCAGCGCATTCACCAACGATTCCCGTATCGCGCGATTCTTCGGATCCAGCTCTATCGCGCGCCGCAGCTTAGCCACCGCGTCTTCGAAATGCCCTTCGGTGCACAGCGTCTGCGCTTCGTTTGAAAGCGTACGCGCTTCCGAACTTTTCTCCAGGCCTTGCTTGGCCAGCCGATTCAAGCCGGTCAGCTCACGATCCTGCGGATATTCCGAGAGCGCTTTGGCTGAAAGATCACAGGCGCGCGTGAAGTCGGACGCCTCCAGCGCGCGATCGATTTCTTCAATCGCCTTCGCCTTCGCTTCCTCTTTCGACTGCTGATCGCGCCGCTTCATCAACTGCGCGACTTCCACTTCCATGCCCGGATACTTGGGATAAATGTTGCGCAGAATATCCCACTGGCTCACGGCTTCGGTGAACAGATTCTTCTCTTCGTAATGCCGCGCCTTGGCCACGATGGATTGCACCAGGTCGCGCCGCTCGCGCATCAGCTTCAGCGATTGCTGGAACTGCTGCTCGTTCGGATATTTTTCGCAGGCTTCCTTGAAGATGTTTACTTTGCGGTCGAGATCCGGCTCATTGCCCACGCGCTTGCCGATTTCAGCGATATAAGCCGAAAGCTCCTGCCTTCCCTGCTCCACCGCTTCCAGTTTCAGGGCCTGGAAAATCGCATCGCTCGGATATCTGGCGACAAACTCGTCGCAAATCTCAAGCGCCCGCGTGAAATTCTTCTCCGACAGATTGCGCCGCGCTTCTTCATACGCGTTATGGATGGTGTCGCGCTCCGAACGAATCTGATTGTAGAAACCTTGATACACCGAATCGCGATCCGGAACCGAGGCATCCGGCGTTTGGCGGCCCAGTTCGAGCAGATGCTCCAGCTTGCTCAGCGCGGTGCTGATCTCGCCGTTGTTGTATGCCTTCAGCGCCGATCCGTAAAGCTGCTCTTTTTCCGCCGTGATGCGGCTGGCATCCTTTTCGCGACGGTCTGTTTCATTCAGCAATTCGCGCGCGCTCGCGTCCGATTGCCGAATTTTGAACACTTCGTTCAAGGACTGTCGCGCTTCGCTGAAATCGTGCCGGTCCAGATGCCGGCGCGCCAGGTTGAGCCAGCTTTCAATCTGCCGTTCATTGCGCTGCTTCTCAATGGATCCGCGCATGGCGTGCGCGTCCGCATTCTCCGGATCCATTTCCAGAATCTCTTGCAGCTTCTCGAGCGCCAGCGGAATCTCGTCCTGCTCTACGCGGGTGCGTGCCGATTCCAGCAGTTGCCGGATCTTTTTTTGCCGCGTGGCTTGATCGATCTTCATCCGCAGCAGCGGAATTTCCGGATCGATGTGGCCTTCCGTCTCGAGTTCGGTCAGAATCTCGGATGCAAATTCGCTGTCGCCTTCGGCAAACGTCTTTTTCGCTCGCTCGATGCGCGGCTGAATCTTCGACGAATCGAACCGTTCGATGGGTTGATTGTTGAACGCCTTCTGCAGTGTGTCGCCGAAATCGCGCGCGCTCGAAAAGCGGTGAAGCGGCGCCTTCGCCATGGCTTTGTGGATCACCATGCTCACGATCTGCGAAACGGCTGGATTGATTTCGGTGATCGGCGGAGGAATGCGCCGCCGTACGGCTTCCGCTGTTTCAGCCGGAGTTTTGCAAGCGAACGGCTTGCGCCCGGTCAGCGCTTCGTAGCAAACCACGCCCAGCGAAAAGATGTCGGAAACCGGCGAGGCCGGCTTCATCTCAATCTGTTCGGGCGCCATGTACTGCCAGGTGCCTTTTTGCCCGGTGACGGAATGCGATCCCGCGAGATAGACGACGCCGAAGTCGATGATCTTCGCCGTGTCGTCTTCCATCACGAAGATGTTGCTCGGCTTGATGTCGCGATGGACCAGCCCCTTTTCGTGCGCAGCCTGCAATCCGCGCGCGATTTGCGTGACGATGGCGACCACGCGCTCGACGGTGAGCCGCGAGCTGGATGTTTCGATCAACTTCGAAAGCGTAGATCCGGGCAGCAGCGGCATCACGAAGAAGGGCTTCTTCATGCCATGCTCGTCGATCTCCCCCACGTCGCGGATGTCGACAATGTTCGGATGGCTAATTGATGCAAGAACGCTCCACTCCTTGCTAAACAGTTCCACCGCAAGGGGATCGGAGACATCCCGCATGGTTTTGAAGGCTACGGAGCTCTTAGTTTTGACATCGATGGCGCGGTAAACGACGCCCATGCCGCCTTCACCGAGAAGCTCCTTGATCTCATACCGGTCCGCGACTAGGGACTGCGTAATCATGGGCTTGTGTGACAGAACGCCGTGTGCCATTCAGGATATCAGCTTTTCCCTGGGCTCAGAAACCGCCATCCGTACCTCGTACATTTAGTACCAGTGTTCCTAGTGCCTCCCATAATTCCTAGTGACGGATTGGGTTCGTTTTGTAACAGGTGCGGTTTTGGGGGCGTTGCTAAGTCGGTGAGTTTATTGGGACCAAGCATCCGCACACCATTTTTCGGGAACACTCGGATTATCGAATTGGCCCAGTGACGACGTATGTGAACACACGCTTGCCCGTCGAGGTAATGTAAGCGAAACTGCCATCGCTCCAGCGTGGCCTAACGTGCGCGAGACCGTGGAAAAACCGGCTGGCCAGGGCAAAACGTTCTGGAAGGGCCTGCTTTCCTCGTGAGTCGATGAAAACATAACCTTCATCCGGATGCCCGATGACGGCCAGCCCTTCCGAGAATGGTTCCGCTTTAAAGAATTCGACTGGAATTTTCAGTGCGCCCGTTTTGTCGATGAATCCGCTCTGTTTGTCGTTACTCACCAACGCAAGGCCGTCTGAAAAAGAGCGCACTTGAAGAAAGGCTGGTGAAATCACGAATGCTCCTTGAAGATTGATAAAACCCCACAGCCCGCCGACTTTCACAGCAGCCAGTCGTTCGCGAAATCCCATCGCTCCTTCGAACTCTTGAACGAAAATCGGCTTGCCCGTCTTGTCGATAAATCGCCACTTGCAGAGAGACTGTGCGGACTGTGCCGCCTTGTGAGCCGATCCCGTACCCGGAGCAAATATCGGATCTCTTCTTATGCATGGATCAAAGTGTTCGTCGTAGAAATACATGCATGGCCCCTCGGTGACGACTCTTGCATAACCGTTGTCAAAATCGGTTCCCGCGATGTATTGGGGAGGGATTGCATATCTGCCGGAGTGATCGATATAGCCAACCTTGCCCGACACGTCGATCTTGGCCAAGCCATCCGAGAAACTGCTGACCAATCCTTCCGGATAGGACGGAAACCGAGGTGGAATTACGAACTTTCCTTCGTGGTCGACAAACCCCCACTTAGAGTTCGTGGTTTTCATTGCGGCTGCGAGGCCCTCTGAAAAATTCCAAATTCGAAAGAAACCGTTGTCCAGCACCTTTTGCCCGCGAGTGTTGAGAAACGGGCCGTCGGCAACACCGAGCGATAGCAAACCGTCGTAGAACGCTTGCCCCCAGTTCGAAAAAGGTCGGAGAGTCGGGGCAATCACGATCCTTCCGCTGGAATCGATGAACCCGGCCCGGCCATTGCTGATAAGCGGAACAGGGCGTCCGCGCGGTTGGTCGGCGGCATCCAAATCAGACCGTCCCGCGGAACAGCCGAACAAGAGCGTGGACGCCAGAACCAGAGCCAGTAACTCACGCATTGGCATATTTTATCGCTATTGATATTGTATTTTGCGCGCGTCAGGAGCACAATTACAGTTGGATTCCACCGGTGTATAAATATTTAGTCGCGATGATCGTGGTAGCAACGGGTCTTGCCGCCGAACATCCCATCGACAACAGAACCACATCGCTCGAAGTCGTCTCAATCCGCGGAACCGCGACACTTCAAGTGGTTTTGAGGAACACATCCAAAAAGCCGATTGAGACGCTAATGGTCGGCATGGACGATTGGACCTACATAAAGGATGTGAATCTATTGCGCGGCGGGATGCCTCCGGGAACCAGAATTACGCTTGACGTCCAACCTCCGCAGGGGCCAGGACCGCATGATTTCCGGGTTTTTGCGGCAATATTCAGCGATAAAGCGGCGGAGGGAGACGCCACGGCGATCGGTGAAATCCTGGACAATCGTTCTGCCAAGAAGCAAGTGTACGCGCGGACCCTAAGTCTGATCGAAAGGACGGAACGTGATCGCTCCAGCAGCCTGAGGCTCAGGTTCAACGAATTGATCCGGCGCATCGCTAAGCTCCCGGAGTCGGCGGGTGCTGCTCGTACCCTTCGCGACGGTATCGCGGCCGAACTCCTGCGCGGCTCTTCCCAAGAAAGCGATGAATCGCTTCGCGCGCGGCTCACGACATTAAAAAACCAATGCAGGCTATTCGCAAACTCGCTCTAACAATTTTGACTGCGGCGGCTTCCGCTCAAACTCTCGACCAAATTGCCGTCTCAACTCATGTGCGAGCCGATGGCGGATCAGCGGCGATCGAAGTGACGCTGACAAACAATTCTCCGAGAATCGTGACTGCCTGGGCTTGGACCATAGAAGGCCAGTACGCCGGTGCCAGCAGTAAATCCCATTCAGGAACGGTGGATGCTCTGATGGACCTGGTAACCGATGTGGCATTCCGCCCCGGAACCAGCCGCACTTTCCAGGAGTTCCTCCCCTTGGGCCCATCGGGCGACCTTCCCACCAGCACGACCGCCAAAATGACCATGGTGGTAGTCGACGACGACACCGCCCTCGGAGATCCAATCAGCGTTCACCGTCTAGGGGCGGAGCGGAAACGGCAGGCGGCATCTTATGCTAGCGAACTGGCGAAGATTGAAGAAGCACTCAAGACGGCCTCGCCCAAGGACTCCCTCAGCGCTTTCCTTAGCCAGTCTCCGAATGGGACCCTCGGGATATCGCGGCAGATCCTCGGGCTGTTGAAGATGAATGCCGATCCGGCAGGGATCGATTCGGCGTTGAAAGCCTTTCACACCCAGCAGGCTTTATTTGCTGCGCACTCCAATCTGCTGCCAAAATAAGAACATTGGGTTCGTTTCGCAAAATCCGGGTACCCTGTACGGTTTCCCCACCCCGTGAGTCTACTGGGTGATGCGATTTTTCGCAGTCACGCTGCTGCTGGCCTTTTCTCTGCCTCTCCGCGCGTACTCCGTGCTCACGCACGAAGCCATCATCGACCGCAATTGGCCCAATGGAATCAGGCCTTTACTGCTGGGGCGGTTTCCGCAGACCACTGACGAGCAACTGAAGGAAGCCCACGCCTACGTCTATGGCGGCGCGATTCTTCAAGACATGGGGTACTATCCGTTCGGCAGCAAGTTGTTCAGCGACCTGCTCCATTACGTCCGGAGCGGCGACTACATTCAGGCGTTGATTCGCGACGCGCAGGACGTGAACGAATACGCCTTCGCCCTCGGCGCGCTGGCTCACTACGCCGCCGACAATGCCGGGCATCCGGTGGCAGTGAATCGCGCGGTTCCGAAAATGTATCCGAAGTTGCAGCGGAAATTCGGCAATGAGGTTACGTACGAGGACAACCCAGCCGCGCATCTGCGGACGGAATTCGGTTTCGACGTGATTGAAGTGGCGCGCGGAAAGTACGCGTCGGAAAGCTATCACGACTTCATCGGTTTCCGCGTTTCGAAGCCCGTCATGGAGCGCGCCTTCGAAGATACTTACTCGTTCCGCATGAAGGATCTGTTCAAGGACGAAGATCTCGCGCTTGGGACTTTTCGCTTCAGCGTCAGCCAGGTGATTCCGGAGATGACGAAAGCCGCCTGGTCGGCAAAGAAAAAGGATATTCTGCAGCTCGAAGCCGGAATGTCGCGCAAGAAGTTCGTCTACCGCTATTCGCGCACCAGTTACAACAAGGATTGGGACAGCAAATATGAGCGGCCAGGCTTCGGAGCGCGGCTGTTAGCATTTTTGTTCCGGATCGTTCCAAAAATTGGACCATTCAAAGCGCTGGCGTTCCGCGTTCCGACCCCGGAAGTCGAAAAGATGTTCATCGCCAGCTTCGACGACACCAAGGAACACTACCACGCGCTGCTCGAAGAGGTGAAGGACGGCCGTCTGCAACTGCAGAACGAGAATTTCGACACCGGGCGTCCGACGCGCCGGGGCGATTACAAGATGGCGGACGAGAGTTATTCGAAATTATTGGATCACCTCGAGAAGGCGACCTTTTCGCCGGAACTTAGGGCGAACATTCTCGCGTTCTATCAGGGTTCGGATGGCCCGGATTCGGCGAAGGCGCGCGCCGTGCTCTCTTCGCTCCGAGCAAGCATGTGGGGCGGACCCCCTGGTCCGCAGCCGACGCCCCCGTCGGCTCGGTGAAGAACAGCGGGTCCTGGGGGACCCGCGCGGACGAGGGCGTCCGCCCCACTTACTTTGATGCATCTTTTGCGTGCCGACTCCCGTATTAGAACGAGAGAGGACTGCGCCCATGCTCCAAACGCTTCGCATCACCTGCCGAACTCTGGCGAAAAGCCCCGCATTCAGCCTTACCGCCATCGCCGCGCTCGCGCTCGGGATTGGCGCTAACACCGCGATCTTCAGCGTGGTGAACCAGGTACTGCTGAATCCGGCCGGTGTTTCACATCCGGAACGCATCGCGGCGCTCCGTGTGAAGTACGACAAGCTGGCGCTCAAGAGCATTCCGGTTTCGGTCCCGGATTTCTCCGACGTTCAGAAAAGCACAAATTTGTTTGAATCCGGAGCTGTCCTCGGACCGGGCGACTACAACTACACGGGCTCCGGCATGGCGGAACGTTTGCAAGGGGCGGCGGTCTCGCTGCAATGGTTCGACGTCTTTGGTGCGAAGCCACGCCTCGGGCGCGTGTTCCAACCGGAAGAGGACCATCCGAAATCGAACCAAGTTGTCGTGTTGTCCTTCGCTGCCTGGAAGCGGCTGTTCGGGCAGGATGCCGGCGTGCTCGGACGCACCATCGAACTGAACCGGACTCCCTATCGCGTGATCGGCGTGATGGGTCCGGAATTTCGCTGGCCGGCCGCCACCGATATCTGGGTTCCGCTCGGACTCCCCGATGACGCGTATAATCCCGAGAACCGCTTCAACGAGAACTTCGACGCCGTGGTTCGCCTGAAGCCGGGTGTATCGTTGCAGCAGGCCAGTGCTTACACCGAGATTTTGAACAATCGCGTCCGTAACAACGGAACGCGAGGCGGCGCCTACGCGAAAGATTCGGCTTGGGGAATGTTCCTGGTTCCCTTCACCGACTACATCGCCGGCGACACCAAGACTCCGATGTTGGTCCTGTTGGCCTCCGTTGGATTCGTACTGCTGATCGCATGTTCCAATATCGCGGGGCTCATGCTGGCGCGCGCTTCGGGACGATCGCGCGAAATTGCGGTTCGTGCCGCGCTCGGGGCAAGCCGCTGGAATTTGATCCAGCAAACGCTGGCCGAGAGTCTGGTGCTTTCTTTCGCTGGCGCGATTCTTGGGCTGGCCTTATCCTTCGCCGGCGTCCGTGGATTACTCGCGCTGGCTCCGGAAAATGCCACGGTCGCGTTGGATGTCCGCATGGATCCGCAAGTGCTTCTCTTCACCGCGTTCGCGGCTATCGCGGCCGGAATTCTGTTTGGGATAGCGCCTGCGTGGCAGATTTCCCGGCTGGATCGATTCGATGCACTGCGTGAGGGTGGGCGCAGTGGATCCGCCGGACTTCGCCGCCAAGGTTTGCGCGCTGGATTGGTGGTTGGCGAAGTGGCTTTGGCACTGGTATTGTTGGTCGGTGCGGGCTTGTTCCTGCGCAGCTTAGCTTCGCTCGAAGACGTAAATCCAGGATTCCAACCGAACGGCTTGATTACCGGCGCCGTCACGCTGCCGCAAGCGCAGTACGGCGATGCCGCGAAGCAAATCGCTTTTTATCGCGCGGTGCTCGATCGCCTGACGAATTTGCCGGGAGTCACGAGCGTCGCCGCTGCAGTACCGGTTCCATTCAATGGACAGGCCGGGTCTGCGTCATTTTCCATCGAAGGCCGCCCTTCGCCTCCTGGCGATCCGGGCCCGCATGGCGATATTGGATTCGTCAGCCCCGGTTACTTCGCCACGCTGAAGATTCCGCTGAAAAGCGGGCGCGCGTTCACCGATCAGGACCGCGCCAACACGGCAAGCGTCGCGATTATCGATGAAACGCTGGCGCGCGAATACTGGCCCAATCAGGATCCGATCGGCAAGCACATGCGGAACGGCTCGGACCAACCATGGGCGACCATCGTTGGCGTAGTGGGACACACCAAGAATTCCGATCTTGCGGGCGATGTGGTAAAGGGCCGCTATTACTATCCGATTCTCCAGCAGTCGTTCCCTTTTCCATTCACCAGTTTCGTGGCTCGCACGGATGGCGATCCCGCTCGGCTGGCAGGAGCTTTGCGGGAAGCCGTGCGGGTGATCGATCCGTCGCTCGCTGTTTCGCGCATCAAGCTGGTCTCCGACATGGTTTCGGCGTCGCTGGCGCCGCGCCGTTTTGTAGTGACGCTGCTCGGAATTTTCGCCGGATTGGCGCTGCTGATGGCGGTGATCGGGCTATACGGTGTGATCAGCTACTCGGTCACGCAACGAACCCAGGAGATCGGCATCCGGATGGCGCTGGGCTCGCCGGCCAGCGGCGTGTTGGGACTGGTGATCGGACAAGGCATGCAGCTCGCCGGAATCGGCGCTGGTATCGGGTTGGTGGTCTCGCTCATTTTCAGCCGGTTGCTGAAGAATCAGCTTTTCCAGGTCAGCGCTTTCGATCCGCTGACGTTTGTGGCCACCGCGCTGGTGCTCATCGGCGCCGCACTGCTGGCAACCTACATCCCGGCCCGGCGCGCGACGCGGGTAGATCCGATGGACGCCCTCCGGCACGAATAATGCTGAGCCCGCGCCGCGGGTGCTAACATTAAAAAATCGATGTTGGACTCCCGCCGCAAATTTATTGGGACGGTAGCTACAGGTCTGGCCACTACGTTGGCCGATCCCAAAGGCGTGCTGGGCGCGAACGATCGCGTCCGGATGGGCATCATCGGCGCAGGGGCGCGCGGCACCGAGCTGGTGCACTGGGCGCTGAGTTGCCCGAACGTCGATTTCGTCGCGTTCGCCGACATCTACACTAAGCGGCTGGAAGACGCCAAGGCGCTGGTTCCCAATGCCGCGACGTATCTCGATCACCGGCGGCTGCTCGACGACAAAACCATCGACGCTGTCATCATTGCGACGCCGCAGCACTTGCACTGCGAGCATTTCGTGCATTCCATCGAAGCCGGCAAGCACGTGTATCAGGAAAAGACCATGGCGTTCACGGTGGATCACGCCAAACGCATGCGCGCGGCCTATCGCAAAGCGCCCAAGCTGACCGTGCAAGTGGGACATCAGAGCACGTCTTCCGGACAGATGCCTGACGCATTGAATTTTCTTGCCACCGGCAACCTCGGCAAGATCACCGCTGTGCACATGCACATGTATCGCAACACGCCGCATGGAAAACCGCAGTGGGCGAGGCCGATTTATCCGGATATGAATCCGGAGAACATTTTGTGGAATTCATTTCTAGGCGAAGCGCCGCATCGCGACTTCGACGCCAATCGCTACATTAACTGGCGCTACTTCTGGGACTATTCGGGCGGCAACGTCTATGAGAACATGTGCCACCAGCTTTCCTTCTGGTACAAGGCGCTCAATCTGCAAATCCCGAAAGCCGTCACTATGACGGGCGGCGTTTACCTGTGGAAAGACGGCCGCGAAGTTCCCGACACGATGAACGTGTCGCTGGAGCATCCGGAAGAAATTCTGGTGAGCTGGGATTCCGGCTTCGGCAACAACCAGCTTGGCGTCACCGAAGATGTGCTGGGCGATGACGGAACCATTTCGAAGGGCAACTCCATCCGATATCTGCCGCAAAAAGTGAACCGTCCGGATGGTGTGGAAATGGTCGGCCGCAGCACGGCCCCTGGCAATGCGCACATGCAGAATTTCCTGGATTGCATCCGCAGCGGAAAAGAACCCGCCTGCCCATTCGATTTAGGATTCCGCGTTTCAATCGCGTGCCGCATGGCGGTGGATAGCTACCGGCAGGGCCGGACGCTGCGCTGGGATCCTCAAAAAGAATCCATCGTGTGAAAAACGAACCGCGTCACAAGGGAGCGCAACGCGGCGTTCGTGGTAGCGCTCCCTCGCGGTCGCGGTTCAGTATGGCAGCCGCGGTTCCGCTTCGTGATACGATTCTACGCGGAACATGTCTTTTCTAAACGAACCCACCCGTCGCGCGATGCTTGCGCTGGCCCCCGCAGCGTTGCTCGCGCAGAATAAGTTGGATCCGGCCAAGATTGTCCCACCGTTCCCCGAAACTGGTTTCAAAACTATTTTCGACGGAAAGACTCTGGATGGTTGGGATGCCGATCCGGATTTCTGGCACGTCGCTAATGGAGCGATTGCCGGCGAGACAACGCCCACGCAACAACCGAAGCAGAACACTTTCTGCATCTGGCGCGGCGCGCAGCCGGCCGATTTCGATTTTCGCGCGCAATACCGGCTGACCGGCGGCAACGCGGGCAACAGCGGATTTCAATATCGCAGCGTCGAGCGTCCGGACGTCGCGAAATGGGTGATGCAAGGCTATCAGGCCGACATCGATGCGCAGCAGACGTTCACCGGCCAGCTTTACGAAGAGCGCGGGCGCGGATTTCTCGCGCTGCGCGGCATGCTGGGTTACGCCGCCGACGGAACGAAACCGGGAATGCTCGGAGCGGTGGGCGATTCCGATCAACTGAAGAGCTACATCAAAGTGGAAGATTGGAACGATATCCAGATCATCGCGCGCGGAAATTCGCTGGTACATTTGTGGAACGGTCATGTCATGTGCGTGTTTCTGGATGACGATGCGGCGCATCGCAAAGCCGCGGGATTGATCGGCATTCAGCTCCACGTCACGCAAACGGGAATGAAAATCGAGACGCGGAATATCCGCATCAAAATTTTATAGAGCCGTCAGCAGGACCGGTCGCCGTTGGTAATCACCATGGTGTGCTCATGAACTGCTGAGGACATTTCGTCCAGCTTCTTGCGTTCCGATTGGGAGCGAATGGACGTTATTGTTTCAATCCGAAAGCGTAGACTGTGGAATCGAAAGTCGTAACGTAAATACGGCCGCCCTGAATCGAGATGCCGCTGAAGTGCGTCCAACCGGGCATTGTATTGCCGCTCGAAAACAGTTCCTTGCCGGTGCTTGCGTCGAAAGCGTAGAGGATCGCGTTGCCGGTATGCAGCGCGGCGCGCTCTTTGGAATTGAACAGGCCGCCTTCCGGTTTCCATTGCCGGTTGAATTCGCCGGTGGAAACCGCGTAGACAACGCCATTGGCCACAATCGGGGGGTCAGGCGCGTTCATGTCGCGCGAAATCCAGGCGGGAGTAAGAATTGGTTTTCCGGCTTTCTCCTCAACCTGGAACGCCATGATACTGCCATTCGGTACGTCGCCATTCCCATGCGCGAACGACACTTTGTTGGAGGGAGCGCCTAAAGCCGGGACCGCGAGCCAGCGTGCGCCTGCATCATCTTCCCAAGTCGCGAACGATCCCCAAAATCCCTTACCGGCGAAATCGGCTTCTTCGTTCACTACCAGCGGGCCTCGAAACAACGGGGTTTTGTGATCGCCGCCGCCAACCGCCTTGGCGTCGAGCAGCGAGAGCACGCCCTCTTTGCCGCCCGATGCCAGCAGTTGCCAGTCTTTAAATTTGAAGTAGACGGCGCTCATGCTTCCCGAATCCAGATCTTTCCGGGTCAAGTAAGCATGATTCGCCGGAGTAAAGTAATCCACAAGTTTCAAATCTCCGGCGGAAAGCTGCAGAACGGTATCCGGATATTTGCCGGCCGCGGGATTGTATTCGCCATCGCCGGTTTGAACATAAACGAAACCGGATGGACTAATCACGGCTCCAGCGCGGCCCCAAACGCCGGCGCCGTTCGAACTCGATTGGAAGAACGAAATCTTTTTGTCCGGGCTGGTCAAATCCATGGAATAGACGCCAGACTTCGCGCCGTTGCAGCCTTGCGATACGGTGGTATACAAAACGTTGTTCTGCAGGCCGAGGCTCCAGTTCTTGGAAAACGCCGGGACGAACTGGATGGGGGGCGCTTTGTCTTCGCCGTTGTGAATGTCGAGGGTGTGCAGCTTGCCGTCGCTTGAAATCGCAAAGACCAGTACGTTGAGCCCGCGCTTGGCGATCAAGGGCGTGGCGTTCAAGGCGTTCGGACAAAGCCAGAATGGCGCTTGCTTCGGTTTCACCTCAGCGGTAAACGTCTTTTTCCAGAGAACCTTTCCGGTTTCCGCATCCAAAGCGAATAAGTCGTCGGACGCGCCGCCCACCACGACGATTTCTTTCATGCCTTTGGGCGTGACCACCCATTCGGCGGCGATGGCGGCGGTCAACGAATTCAACTCGCGCGCAGGACTATCGAGCGAGGATTTCCACAACAACGTCAGATCTTTGGCATTCGACGGAGTGATGTCCTTTTCGCCCTGGGCCCAGCCGGTGCGTTGCGGGTCGCCGCCGAAAGATAACCAATCCGATGCGGAGGCTGGGACAATTGCTAGCACGAAGCAGAACGTGGCGTTTCGGAGAAGCATACGGTTCATTGTAGTTCGATCAGAAGCCGACAAGACGCTCCTTTAATCAACTTTCCCGCAAACGGGCGGCTTGTGTGACCAAATAATTCCGTTCAGGGATGCTGGTGGTTTTTTGAGCAGCCCGGCTGTAGTGCTCGACTGCAGCGTCACGGTCGCCTGCCATTTCGAGCAGATGCGCCCGAACGGCATCGAGGCGATGATTGCCTTGCAAGCGGCCGTCCAGCTTCTCGAGCAGCTGTAGTCCTGCACGTGGGCCGTGAACCATGGCGGCGGCGATCGCGTAGTTCAAATCAACCATTGGATTGTCCGACATGCGGCGCAACAGGTCGTAGAGTGCGAGGATCTGCGGCCAGTCCGTATCTTCGACGCGCGCGGCTTCGTCGTGGACCGCGGCGATGGCCGCCTGTAACTGGTAGGCTCCTACCGCGCCTTTCTGCAAAGCGGCGCTGATCAGCGTAACGCCTTCGGAAATTTGCGACCGATCCCAAAGCGTCCGATTCTGTTGATGCAGCGGGATCAGGTCGCCATGCGCTCCCGTGCGCGCGGCACGGCGAGCGTCGGTTAAAAGCATCAGCGCGAGCAATCCCGCGACTTCGGGATCGGCCGGAAGAAGCTGGTGAACGGCGCGTGTCAAGCGGATAGCTTCGGCCGAGAGTTCGCGGCGCGCCAGTTCCGGGCCAGCGCTTGCGGTGTAGCCTTCGTTGAAGATCAGATACAGCACATGGAGAACGGCGCGCAAGCGCTGCGATTGTTCTTCTTGATTCGGCAGGCGGAACGGCACGCCGGACGCCTTGATGCTCTGTTTGGCGCGGCTGATGCGTTGCGCCATGGTCGCCTCGGGGACCAGGAATGCGTTCGCGATTTCGGCCGTGGTCAATCCGCCGACCGCCCGCAGGGTCAGCGCGATGGCCGATGGGCGGCTCAGCGCCGGATGGCAGCACATGAAGAACAATGCGAGTGTGTCATCTTGTTCTTCGTTGCCGATTTCAACGGTAAGATCCGCCGCCGCGGCAGTTTCGCGCTTGCGCCGCGATGCCTCGCTGCGTAGGTAATCGGCCATCCGGCGCGAAGCAACTTGGATCAACCAACCGCGCGGATTTTCCGGAATTCCGTCGCGCGGCCATTGGACTGTGGCGGCGATCAACGCTTCCTGCACTGCGTCTTCAGCGGCGGAGAAATCGCGGAACCTGCGCAGCACGGCTCCGAGCACTTGCGGCGCATGGTCCCGCAGCAACTGCTCGGAGCTGGCGTTGAACAGCATCAGAGCATGTCTTCAGGCGGGCCCGCCATGATTTGCCGCACTTCAATCGGCAACTGCAAGGGCGATCCGCCGGGGCCGGGCGCGGACGAGGCGCGTGCCGCGATCTTGTAAGCCTGCTCGGGGGTTTCGACGTCGACAATCCAGTAACCCGCGAGAAACTCCTTGGCCTCCGGGAAAACGCCGTCAGTGATCGGTTCGCCGTTCTTGCCGGCTCGCACGATTTTCGCCTCTTGCGGATTCGCGAGGCCCTCGCCAGAAACCAGTTCGCCCGATTCGCGCAACGATTTGTTCAATCCAAGCATAAAACCGATGTGGGCCTGGATATCCTTCTGCGGCCAGGATCCGAAGCCTTCATAGGCGTTGCGGGGGCCGTGCATCATCAATATATATTTCATGAGAAGCTCCTTTCGATGATAAGTCGGAGCCGCCGTGGAATTCTCGACATCGCTTACAATTTTTATTGAGAGGAACCAAATGGAAGACAAAAAGAACCAAGCGGCTGCATCCAACGATATTCCGCGGCGCGATTTTGTCGCGCTTTCGGTAGGCGCGGGCCTGGCCGCCACGACGGGTGGCCTTGAGGCTGCCGCGGACGTGGTGGAAACCGCCGTCGAAATTAAAACTCCGGATGGCACGTGCGACGCGGCGTTTATTCATCCGAAGTCTGGCTCGCATCCCGGTGTGTTGTTTTGGCCGGATGCGTTCGGATTGCGGCCGGCTACGCGCGATATGGCGAAGCGGTTGGCGAGTTCCGGATATTCGGTGCTGGTGCCTAATCCTTTCTATCGCGTGACGAAAGCCCCGTTCACGGATGCTTCGAAATTCAACTTTCAAAATCCGGAGGATCGGGCCAAGCTGGGCCCATTGATGGGATCGATCGGCGCGCCAGGCAACGCCGAGAAGGATGCGGTTGCTTATGTTGCATTTTTGGATGCACAGAAGCAGGTGAATAAATCGAAGAAGATCGGTACGCAGGGATACTGCATGGGCGGGCCGCTGGTAATGAGGACGTCCGCC
>Ga0070734_10002673_pt1 | contig 20737 bp, 12 predicted proteins | sample Coa_R1_8_FD_66444 | JGI IMG/M metagenome (GOLD analysis project Ga0070734, IMG submission 66444) | Surface soil microbial communities from Centralia Pennsylvania, which are recovering from an underground coalmine fire - Coalmine... | ecosystem: Environmental > Terrestrial > Soil > Unclassified ...
CCATCCACAGCCCAAATAATGAAACGTAGCTGACCCATACCAAGATTAAGTATTGAGGGTGAAGGAGAGTCTTGAACGGCGGTTTATCGAGCAAAAAGTGCCGTACGAACATGTTCACGCCCATCAGCAGTACCGCTGATAGAGCAAGAGCGCCAGACAACCAGAAACAGACCAGGCGAAGCGGTTTTTGAAGCCACTGCCGCCTGCGGATCGTTAGATAGAGGAGATGTGTAATGATCAGGCCGCTCAGGCAGATGATTGCGGCTGCGCTGAGTGCTCCGGCAAAGGGCGGACTTTCCTTGGTCCGGAATGCGAATCCGAATCCAGTTTCAAACAGGAAGATCGTTGCCCATCCTGCGATCTGGCAAATCCAGTAGGCCTTGCTGATGGGGTCTACGCTCTTGAGCGATTGGCTGGAATTGATGGCCATGCTTTGTAAAGAATCGTAACCCAAAACAGCGCTTCGTTGTTCTGGTTTTAGGAGGGGAGTTTCGGTTAGACTCTTCCGCTTGCCAGGTCTTCACCGCGGATTTCAATGCTGCATACGAGGTTACGCTTCATGATGCCATCCCGCACTTGCCGAATTTCACTCGTTACAACGCTTGTTCTGGTGCTCTCGTTAGCATTGCAGGCACAACCAGGATTGCACGGCTATCAAAAGGCGCCGCAACCTATTCACGATCTTCTGGACGCTCCACCCACCCCCCTGGTGCTGGTGAGCCCGAAATCGGACTACCTTCTGGTTGCCGACCGGCTGGCGACCCCGCCCATTGCGGACCTGGCGGAACCGATGCTGCGGCTGGCGGGCTTGCGCCTTAATCCGGCTACCAATGGAAGGCACCATCCCCCGCGGCTGACGGGCCTGCACCTGGTCTCAATCCAAGATGGAAAAGAGCGGACGATTCAAACTCCTGAGAAGGCCTACCTGGGCTCTCCAGAGTGGTCGCCCGATGGACAGCACTTCGTCTTTACACAGACGACGGCAGAGGGCATTGAGCTTTGGTTGGGCGACACAGCCAGCGGTAATGTCCATCGAGTCCCCGGAGTTCGAATCAGCGCAATTACCGGCGAACCGGTGCAGTGGATGCCCGATAGCCGCGCCCTTCTGGTGCAAGTGGTGCCTCAAGGCCGTGGCAAGCTGCCGGTAGAACCCAAAGTTCCAGATGGTCCTATCATCCAGGAGAGCGACGGCAAAAAAGCCCCGGCGGCGACTTATGAGGATTTGCTGCAGAGTCCTTATGAGGAAGACCTGTTCGACTACTATGCGACGGCGCAATTGACTCTGGTGGAAGCCGGCAACGGACATGCAACCGCGATCGGCAAACCCGCTATTTTCTCGAGAGTCGATCCTTCGCCCGACGGCACGCATATCTTGGTGGCGCGCCTCCATCGCCCCTATACCTACCTGCTGCCCTTCAATGCCTTTCCCAAAGAAGTTGAGGTTTGGAACCGAACTGGCAAAACCGAATACAAATTGGCGAGCCTGCCTCTGGAGGAGCACGTGCCGATCGAGGGAGTGGCAACCGGTCCTCGCGACTATGAGTGGATCTCCATTCAGCCGGCAACGTTGGCTTGGGCCGAAGCATTAGACAACGGAGACTCCAGAGCGAAGGTTCCATTCCATGACCATCTCCTGATGCTAGCCGCTCCTTTCCAGGACCAGCCAAAGGAGTTGGTGAAGCTGGAGCAGCGATACACGCCCGGAGGAGGAGGATTCGGCGGACGCGGGCGGGGCATTGAATGGGGCGAGAGCGGAATCGGCCTGGTGCACGACTACGAGCTGAAGCGCCGCTGGATTCGCACCTTTGTGGTAAATGCCAACCAGCCGGGCGCACCCGGCAAGCTGATCTGGGAGCATTCCATTCGCGAGCGGTATCGCGATCCGGGGACGCCGCTGACGCGCACCCTTGCCAACGGCAAACGAGTCTTGCAGCAAAATGGGGATTCAATTTTCCTGGTAGGACAGGGCGCTTCGCCCAAAGGCGAGTTCCCATTCCTCGATCGCTTTGACCTGCAGTCGTTGAAGTCCGAGAGAATCTTCCAGTGCCAGGAAGGATCGTTCGAAACACCCGTGGCGCTGCTTGCGGCCGATGGCTCGCGCTTTATCACTCGCCATGAAAGTCCCACAGATCCACCGAACTACTTCGTGCGCGGCGGGGGAAGCCAGGAAAAGCGCGCGCTGACACGCTTTCCAGACCCAGCCCCGCAATTGCACGGCGTGACCAAGCAGCTTGTGACCTACAAGCGCGCGGACGGCGTTCAACTCTCCTTCACGCTCTACTTGCCCGCAAATCATAAAGAGGGCGAGCGCCTTCCCACGATCGTGTGGGCCTATCCTCTGGAATTCAACGATGCCGACACCGCCGGGCAGGTCTCCGGTTCTCCCTATCGATTTACCACCATCGGCGGCATCTCCCACCTGTTCCTCCTGACGCAGGGTTACGCGGTTCTCGACAATGCGACGATGCCGGTTGTCGGCGACCCGGAGACGATGAACAACACTTATATTGAGCAAATCGTCTCCAGCGCGAAGGCCGCAATCGACAAAGCGGTCGACATGGGCGTTACCGATCCTAATCGGGTGGGTGTCGGCGGACACAGCTATGGGGCTTTCATGACCGCCAATCTTCTGGCGCACTCCGACCTGTTTCGTGCAGGAGTAGCGCGCAGCGGAGCCTATAACCGCACGCTCACGCCTTTCGGATTCCAGAGCGAGCGGCGCACCTTATGGGAAGCTCCCGAGACCTACCTTAAAATCTCCCCATTCATGTTTGCCGATAAGATTAAGCATCCCATCCTGCTGATCCACGGCATGGCCGACGACAATTCCGGGACCTTCCCGATTCAAAGCGAGCGTATGTATCAGGCGATCAAGGGCAATGGCGGGATCGTGCGCTATGTGCAACTGCCCTACGAAGCCCATGGCTACCTCGCACGCGAGTCGACCGAGCACACGCTTTATGAAATGGTGAGCTGGTTTGACCACTGGGTAAAGAACGCTCCTGGGCCGGCCTCCGTGACCGCTCAAGGCGGAGGCAAATAAAAAACGCTCGGTGTGCGTAACGTTTTTAGGGGTGGAGCCACTATCAGGTAATGCAAGTATAGGTACGAGAAGCGGAACGGATCGGCATTCACGGCACAAAGCAAAGCTTATTGCCTAAGGGGGAGTGCCGGTCCGTGACCGCAACACCTTTTCTGTTTGGACAACCGGCCATTCGGACAAACCGGATTTCCTCCATCGAGTTCCATTGATTCCATCGCTGCTTCCCTCGCGTAATGGTTCAGAGCGAAAATAAGCAAAGGTAAACCATCAAGAATTTTTAAGGAGAGGTCCACTATGTCCAGGCTCCAGCGATGCGCGGCTTTCGCTATCTTCTTCGTAGCTTTCGTCGCGGCGAGAGCGGCAGTGATTCCTTTGGCCGCCGCGAATGCGGCCCCGCAGTCGGCATCCTGTTCGGATTCAGACCAGCCTGAGCGATACGAAGTCCGTGTGGTGCATGATCCAGGCGGCACCGGAAAGTTTTATATGGGGAGGGAGATCGCCAACATCATGGGGCCAAGCGGCATTTCCTGGCTGGATCGTCCCACCCGCGATGCGGAGCAGCGTCCGGCGGAAGTCATCGATGCCCTTGGTTTGCACGGAGGCGAGATCGTTGCCGATCTAGGAGCAGGATCGGGATACTTTACCTTTCGCATTGCTCCCAAGGTTGGAAAGACCGGCAAGGTGCTCGCTGTCGACGTTCAGGACGAGATGCTGGATGCGCTCCGGCGGCATGCAGCCGAACAGAAGATTACGAATGTCGAGGTGATCAAGGGGGGCGAGTCGGACCCGAAGCTTCCTCCGAACGGCGTGGATGTGGTGCTGATGGTTGACGTTTACCACGAGCTATCCTGCCCCTATGAAGTGATGACCAAGGTTGCCACGGCCTTAAAGCCCAATGGCCGCATGGTGTTTGTGGAGTATCGAAAGGAAGATCCCAAGATCCCGATCCGGGAGTTGCACAAGATGTCTCTGGAGCAGTTACAAAAGGAGATGAGCGCGGTTGGCTTTACCCTGGTCCGGAGCATTGAGACGCTTCCGGTACAGCATATTGCGATATTTGAGAAGAAGAAAAAACAATAGGCGGCAATAACACCAGAACCAACGGCAAACTTTCCTACAGGAACTTATCTGGCAGGGACCGATTCTAGGACCACGTTTGGAAGCACCTTCGGCAAATATATGGTTAAGATTAGCAGCAATGCATGCGATCCTTGTCCTTGCAACGTTGGAATGAGCAACTATGTGGCGGCGATCGTCAATGCTCTAACTAATGCGGCCCTTAGCCCGAGAGCATAAGAATCACGGCTCGGCAGAAGTTACAGAGGAGAAATACCTGTTTATGCCACCCAAGACGCCAAAATTTGCGCAACTACACTTCCTTACCGGCGACCCCGCGTTCAGCGACTATCGCCCGGCGATCGATGCTACTGCCCAGCACGTTGTGTTTGAGCGCACTCCAATTAATGGTGACATCACCAGCCTTTACATATTGAATCTGTTGGGCGGCACACCTACTCCGTTTATTAAGAACGGCGGCGGAATCTTTACCGGCCCGTCGCAGACGCGTCCAGATTGGAGCTGGGTGACTGGCAACGTCTCGCTGAACGTGGCCAAGACAAATAAAGACTCGATCCAGATCCTGATCACCGATACAAACGGCAATCCACTCCAGAATGTGCTCAAGTCTCAAGACTACGCCTATCCGACATGGTCGCCGGACGGAAGGCAGTTGATCGTGGATAACAACTCGAAGAATGCAGACCCGCATCCGTGCACCTCGTTGATTGCACTGGATGGAAGCGTGGCTATCGCTAACCTCAACGGTCACGACGACAACGGTGTGCCGATGTTCGCAGGTTTCGCCGCGCCGACTCCAGGCAACGTAGAGTTGATCGCTTATGCGGGCCAGCCTGCGATGACTTGGGGACCGCAGGGCACCGACGGATACAGCGAGAACTACAACTACGTCTTCATCAATGTGCAGAGCAGCGGAGAGTTCAGATCTGCGCCGCTCGAGCCGAATGCGAGTATCACAGTGTATGAACCGGTGCATCAGGGACGAGCGCCTGTGTGGTCTCCAGACGGAAAACACATAGCTTTTGAGTCGGACCGCGCCGGACGCTACGCGATTTTTCTTGCCAACGTTGCGCAAAGGGGCGATCCGATGCAGATCACCGATGCTGCCTATGGGGCGCAGCACCCGAAGTTCTATCCCGACGGCAACAGACTGGTGTTGACCGCGCGGCAGACTCCAAATACTGACGGCCCGCGCGGGATCGCCTGGATCGATATCTCTCAATACTTGTAGTCCGTTGTGATTGGATCATGCCCGCCCGCCGCCAGATACTTGAGAACGGTGGCCTCGCATTCGTCAAGTTCGGTTCGGCGCTCTCCTCAACAGGATCGCTCGACTCGGCGTGTGGTTCTTTTCTCGAAGCCGCTGAGACACTATTTGCTGAGCTCGGATTTGAAGCAGTCGCGATGACGGCGATTGCGGAGCGCGCAGGATCATCCGTTGGCGCCCTTTATAGCTATTTCCCGGACAAGAAGTTGATTGCTCTGGCCTTGCTGGGCACCTATTCATCCCAGATTGAAGAACATTGGCAGCCGCTCTTCGATGAGATCGTTTCGCTTGCGGCAGAGAATTTTTCCGAGCGATTCATTGACCGTATTCTCGAATTCGTCGCTGTACATCCCGCCTTCCTCCAACTGCTGGCCGTGCCCATTCGGCTGCGCCCGAAGCGCTACGGCAAAGCGAGCCTTCCGCGCTTCTTTGATCAAGGCGCTATTGCTGCGTGTCCCTTCCATATCACAGCAGAGAGATGAACTCTACGCCACTCTCCTATTGCAGACTGTGCGAGGCATGGTGCAGGTGTACAACGACGCAGAAGCCTCTCAGAGGGCGATTGGTAAAGTACGGAGTTTAAGACGAGCGATCTCTAGACGCGAGCACAGTAACGTAGTACTAACGATGCCAGTCGGATCAATCTCGAAAAGTCGGTTTATGTATTCTGTCAGAAGATACGGCAATGACGGATTTTGAATCCTGACATCCAAGAATGGGTTATGACTGAAGAACGAAGAAGGCAAACTGTATCCGAACTAAATGGGCGTAATCAGGTCGAAGCGTTCGAGGCCGCAAAGGCCGTGTTGAACGACGCCGATCCATTGCTGGAAGCACCGCTCATCATGCTTCTGAGAACTGGGCGTAGGCCCTTCAATCGTGCCGCTGCTGCCCACGCGATGCAGATACTACGCACCCAGAAGACCATCCGGGCTCTCGAGAGAGCAGTAGAAAACAAGTCGGAGAATCCTCGTGTTCGAGGGGAAGCGGCAGAGGCCCTTGCCCACAGCCATCGCCACAGATCGCACGATGTGCTGCTTGCAGGACTTGCGGACTCTAGTAAAGATGTTCGCTTCTGGTGCTCGTTCGCGCTTGGGGAGGTGGCGGAAAGGCGAGCGATCCCTTTTCTCAAACGCTTGGCGGCTAGAGACAAACGGATTGTGAGGGGTTTTCATTCGGTAGCACAAGAAGCTATAGATGCCATGGAGAAAATCCAAACGAAGGATCGGAGACCTCGGCGCAAGAAGAGATGTACATTTTGTATTGAAATTTGATGCGGGAGTGCGCCTAGGCTTTTCACTTCGCGGCATTCCGGGCAAATAGTCGAAGAAGGGCTCCCAGCGGGGGCAAGCGAACAGGTTGTACTATAAGTCCTTAGAAACCGCACATCAGTGAGGTTAATCTGGTGAAACTGCCACAAACAGCATTCCAAGATTTGCGTTATGGAACGCGCATGCTGTATCGCAACCCCTCGCTGACGATCGTCTTGGTACTCGCCTTGGGTGTCGGTATCGGTACCAATACAGCTGCCTTCACCGCTTACAAAGCGTTTATTGGCCGACGTTTCGACGGCCGCGATCCCGGCAAGATGGTCAACCTTGGCCTGATCTTCTCCCAGCAGTCCGGCCGTTTCACCTCAGATTTCAGTTATCCGGACTATGAGACTTATCGGGACCAATTGCATTCCCTCAGTGGAGTAATCGCCAGGGGAGAGGACGAGCGTGTAACTCTTTCCAGACCTGGTGACGCCCCGAACCAGCAGGGTTCTCTAACGGGGTCGCTGATAGGAAGATTGGTGCGCTCTTCTCGCACCACTACGAGCGCCGAGTTCGCCGATGTAGCACTTGTCTCCGAAAACTACTTCTCGGTACTGGGAGTGGAAGCGCTACGCGGCCGGACTTTCGACGTCATGGATTCTGCAGAACTGACTGCCTCCCCCTCTGTCCTCATCAGTGAGAATTATTGGAGGCGGCGGTTCGGCGGGGAAGCGTCCATTCTCGGCAAGACCGTCCGTCTCAACGGCATTGACTTCGTGGTGATTGGAATCACGCCCCACGATTTTGTCGGTACCGGCATGGCCGCTCCCAATTTCTGGATTCCGCTTCGTAACGCACCTCTGCTTCATGAGGGCAATCACTGGTTGCGCGATCGCGAACATGCGTGCTGCCGCATGTTCGGACGATTGGCTCCGGGCATTGGCATCAAGCAGGCACAGGCAGAAATGGCGACGCTTACCGGCCAACTCAGCGCGCTGCACGACCGCCACCCAGAGTTTGCCAAATCCTCCATCGCCGTAGTCTGGCCGGGATCTCCGTTTCCTTTTCCGCTCGACCGCAACAACGGCTTGAAATACGCTGTTTCGTTGATCATGATCGCCGCTGCGATGGTATTGGTCATCGCCTGTGCCAATGTAGCCAGTCTGCAATTGGCCAGCGCCGTATCCCGTCAGAATGAACTCGGCATCCGGCTATCCCTTGGAGCCAGCAGACTGCGCCTTATCCGACAGTTGCTGACAGAGAGCGCAGCGCTGGGCCTGCTCGCCGGCATCGTTGGATTGCTAAGCAGTTGGGTCTTGCTGAAAGTATTGGCGATTGCCGCTGCCGAGGCCTTTCCTGCTCAGAATGGTACGCTGATTTTCCATGTGACCCCTGACCTCGAGATACTTGCCTATGTCTTTGCCATTTCTCAGGTCGCGGGTATCCTTTTCGGACTCGCTCCTGCGCTCGAAAGCTCCCGCGCGGCCCTGTTCGTTGCGCTCAAAGCCGGTTCGGGAACGTCCTCGGTGCGCGGCGGCCGTCTGCGAAACATTTTTATCGGCACCCAGGTTGCGGTCTCACTGACGCTCATGATCACGGGAACGATGTTGATTCGCAGCTCGAATCACCTTCTCAAGAGGGAACCGGGTTACGACGTCAAGCATGTCGTTAGTCTTAATCTCCGATTTCCCGAGGGACCGAAATACACGACCGACCGCAAGGTTGCGCTCATCCATGATCTTCGCGATCAACTCGCAAATCTGCCGGGAGTCTCCGCGATCACTAGCGGTCAAGCACCCGACGGCAGCGGCGGTCAAACAGCCGCCGTGTCGATCAATGGAAAAGAATCCCCGGCCCCCAATGCGCGGATATTCATCGCATATACCTATGTTCGGGCAAATTATTTCGAGACTCTGAGCATTCCACTGGTCCTTGGCCGGGGCTTTTCATCGCAATCCAGCCAGCCTGAATCCTCTGTGATCCTCAACGAATCGGCCGCCAGGCGGCTTTGGCCAGGACAAAACCCAATCGGCCGCATGCTCCGTCTAAGCACCGGCGGGCTCCGTGACAGTAAGAAGGAAGTTCTTCCGGATGGGCCAACCTACGAGGTGATTGGCATCGTTAGGGACACGCTCAGCTATTCTCTGGATGGCCAAAACTATGGACAGATTTTTGTGCCGTTGCCCGAAGACCGTCTTCAGGACTACCCCATACTCATCCGAACCAAGGCCGACCCGGTGCAGCTAACGGGAACTGCAGGCGTGGTGATTTCATCCATTGATCCGGAACTGGTGGCCACCTGCGACACTTTGGAGGAGATGCTTCTCCAGACTCCAGCCTTCACGCTTGCCAGCTTCGCAGCCGCTATCGCGTCCGTAGTCGGCCTGTTGGGGCTTCTGCTGGCTTCGATGGGGCTCTACGGCACCGTCAGTTATATCGTTGCCCTTCGAACGCGAGATGTTGGCGTTCACATGGCCCTCGGCGCCCAAAAGCGCGACATTCTCGGACTTATGCTTCGAGAATCCTTGTGGCCCGTACTGAGTGGATTGCCGGTCGGAATGTTTCTTGCGGTGGGAGCTTGTTATCTGGTGCGTGGGCTCCTTTATGGCCTTCGCATCATCGATTTCATTTCCTATCTTGGCGTTTCCGTCTTGTTTCTGGCAATTGCGATGCTAGCCGCGTACATGCCTTCCCGGCGAGCGATGTACGTTGACCCCATCGTGGCGCTTCGATATGAGTAACCTGCGATATGAGTAACCCTGCGATACGAATAGCCTTGCGATACAAATAGGCGCCCCGGTCAAGTCTTGGAGGTTAAGCAGCGTCGTCTATAACCGCGATCGCGTCGACCTCGATCAGGTAGCCCGGAGACAGCGAGGCTACTCCCACCACGACATCGGCCGCCTTGTGGCTCCCGAAAAGTTCCGCGCGCGCCCTTTCGATGATCGGCAGGTGTTCGTCGCGCCGGTAGTCAACGACGTAGATCGTGATTCTGGCCACATGCTCAGGTCGGGCGCCAGCGGCGGCAAGAGCGCGGCCGAGGTTGGCAAATACCTGCCGCACTTGAATACTCAAATCACCAGGGCCAACGAGTCTGCCGTGTATATCCTCGGGTTCCTGTCCGGAGACAAACACCAGCCGAGTGCCCTTTGCGACGACTACCTGGGTGTAAGTTTCGGGACGGGGTAGGTCTTCTGGATTGATACATTCAAGGGTCATTGGATGACTTCTTCCGTGATACGCATGCGCAGACTTCTCCATTCATCTGCTCGAATCATGTTACCAGTACAATGCACGCAGAAAGCTGCGAGAGATTCCCCCGCAGGCGAAATGTCAAACGGGCGTCGCGGGGCGATTGCCGCGAGGAGCGGAGGGCGGTCCTCGGTGCAAAGGTCCAGGCAGACGAGGGCTGGTCATATTTGCCGTTTCTGATCTCAGGGGCTTGGAACGATATACTGAACTTCGTTCGCCCCAGATGTGCAGGCTATGAAATCACGGTTCTACATGGTTGATGTATTCGCGGAACGACTCTACGCCGGCAATCAGCTTGCGGTGGTGATCGACGCAGACGACTTGTCCTGCGAGGCGAGGCAGCGGTTTGCGGCGGAGATGAACTACTCGGAAACAACCTTTGTGGATTCCGCGCCGCAGCCCGGGGGAGGGCATCGTGTACGCATCTTCACTCCTGCCCGGGAGATTGCGTTTGCCGGACACCCAATTCTGGGTACCGCTTGGGTCGTCCGCCACCACGTTGCGCCGGAGATTCGCGGAACAGTTTCACTCAACCTCGCCATCGGGCAGGTTACCGTCACCTTCGAATCTTCCTCGGATGGGCTGGAAACAGCATGGTTTCTCGCACCTCCAATCTCGCTTGGCGCCACTTGTGCCCCGGAGCGCATGGCAACGGCGATTGGAGTAAGGCAAGAAGACATCGAAACAAAAGTACCTGTTCAGCAGTGCTCCGCCGGCACCTCGGCGATGATCGTGCCGCTACGCAGCCTCGCAGCGCTTCGCAGGAGCCGGTTGAATCTAGAGGCTTATGCTCCCCTCGCCGACGAAGGATTTCCACCCCTTGTGTATGCCTTCTGCACCGAAACCAACCGTAGTGAGAATAACTTGTGCGCGAGATTCTTTTTTGAGGCCCATGGAGTGCGCGAGGATCCAGCGACCGGCAACGGCAGCGCGTTTCTCGGAACATACCTCCTGGAGCATCGTTTTTTTCCTGAGGCCGATCTCTTCTTGAGGATCGAGCAAGGATACGAGATTCGTCGGCCGTCCTTGATTTTCCTTCGTGCCCGAATCGTCGATGGCCTACCGGAAGTGAGAGTGGGCGGTCGTGTCATTCCCGTCTTACAGGGAGAGCTGTTTTGAATGCCGCGGTTTGGAGCATAATGTGGACATGCACACTGAGGTCTATCTAGAACCAATACCGGACGCGGACGTCAGCTTCGCGCGCTGCTCAATCTGCAATGAAGAGTTCCACTCGTCGCCTGTTGGACCAAGAAAGTGTATGAGCGATTTCCGGAAACATATCGAAGAGGCACATCCAAATGCGGTTTACACGCCCGCTAGGACCCGAGCGCACTGGAAGAAATAATCTTTGCTAGCTCGCCCGCCGACCAACCCCAGTTTGCCGATCGCCTATTTGGCGACACCTGCAGATGGCTCTCCAGGTAAGATGACGGAAAATCTTGAAGTCGTCGGTTTAATGGGCGATAAGTCCGTTTCAAAGGGAGAGCTGCACCTAAGTTGATGGGGATGCCTTATCCATCTGCTTCAGTTTCTCCGTCAGCAATTCCTGTTCCCGGAGGTTTTGCGTCAGGGCAATGGCGCGCTGGATTTCCTCACGCGCCTCTGGGACCCTGCCCATTTTCATCAGTAGGTCTCCGCGAACGCTGGGAAAGAGATGGTAGCCGGCTAGCGCAGAGTCATCGGCATGGGTGGCGGATATGGCATCGAGTGCGTCGAGTCCTGCGGCTGGGCCTTGAGCCATGCCGACAGCGACCGCGCGATTGAGCGCCACGATGGGAGATGGCGCGGTTTGCAGGAGAGCATCGTAGAAAAGGACGATGCGGTTCCAATCGGTTTCTTGGGCTGTGCGAGCTCGCATGTGACAGGCGGCAATGGCTGCCTGCAGGGCATAGTATTCCGCTTCGCCGCCTAGCGTTTGCGCGTATTCGAGCGAGGTCATTCCCCGTTGAATCTGCGCGTGGTCCCACAGAGAGCGGTCCTGATCGGGCAGCAAGACCGCCTCACCGTTGTTTCCCCGGCGTGCCGCGGTACGCGACGCATTGAGCTCCATCAGGGCCAGAAGCGCGTGAACTTCAGACTCGCCAGGAAGAAGTTGCGCCAAAGTGCGTCCGAGCCGCAGCGCCTCGTCGCAGAGTGCGGCCCGCATCCACTCCTCTCCTGAGGTCGCGGTATAGCCCTCATTAAAGATCAGGTAGACCACGGAAAGAACCGATTTCATCCTGCTGCGCAGCTCATCGCCGCGCGGCGTCTCAAAGGGCACATCGGCTTCCGAGAGCGCTTTCTTGGCGCGAAAGATCCGCTGTCCTATCGTTTTCTCCGGCACAAGAAAGGCGCGGGCGATCTCCGCTGTGGTAAGGCCGCCGACCAAGCGCAGCGTAAGCGCGACGCGTCCTTCCAAGGCAAGCACCGGATGGCACGCGGTAAAGATAAGCCGCAGCACGTCATCGTCGATTACCTGATCCAGCGCCTGGTCCATCGCCTCTCCGAGCCGCTGCTGTTGCTCCTTAAGCTCCCGAGCGATTTCTTCGTGCTTTTGTATCAGCATCTGCCCACGGCGCAGACCATCGATGGCGCGCCGTTTGGCCGCCGTCATGAGCCACGCAGCAGGATTTTCGGGGATACCTCCTTCGGGCCACCGCTCAAGAGCCGCAACCAGCGCGTCCTGGGCCAGTTCCTCGGCAATGCCAATATCGTGGGTCACGCGGGCAATCGCAGCGATGAGCCGCGTAGACTCGATCTTCCATGCCGCTTCGATTGTCTTGTGGACATCGCTCATGTTTGCCTGACTCCATCTTAATCGTCGTCAGGCAAACACGTTACCGATGTATATGAATCGGCGATGCCGGAAGATATTCCGCGCTGTCTTACTAGTGTTAATCAGTCATCACGGGGTCAGTAGCACCATGTTTCCATGTTCCATGTTCGGTGCGCCATGCTCCGGGGCCTCCATCGCAAGGACCGGGGAACCCGGCAGATGTGGCTCCCAGGTCGCACGGCGAGTCTGGGCTCGGCCTATTTCGTTGGTCCCTTCGGGTCCGGCATGAAGAAAATTTGGCGCACCTCGATCGGTCCACGGCACACTTTGGCGCCTTTGCGGGCCCATGCCAACGCCTCCTCCAGATCTGCGGTTTCCAGTATCCAAAAACCGCCCACATGCTCCTTGGCTTCCAGATACGGCCCGTCGGTGAGGAGCATTTCACCATTGGGCTGCTTCCGTAGTGTGCTGGCTGGGCCCAGGCCAGCGGCGAACCGCCTGACATCAGCAGCGATCATTTCGCGATTGAGCGCGTGGATCGCCTCGATTGTCTCTTCGGTTTCGACGGAGGGGTCGTAGTTGTCGGGGAGGTAACCAGAAATCAGAAAGTGCGGCATGTCTTCTCCTTCAATAGTCTTTCCAATGGTCTTCAGCCGGGCTCAAGCGTTTCAGCGTAAGCGTACCCAGGAATAAAAATCTCGATGCGGCTTTACCGCCAAGGAACAGCCGCACCGAAAGCCTTTCAGAAAGGATACCGAAACGATGAAATGCCAGGGCTTGCCCTGCTTTCACTATAACGACGAATGGCATAAGTGGATTTCTACGAATTGTCGGCAAATAATTTGGGGGCTTATCGTTGGGGTGGCGGTATTGCAGCCCTGGCGGTCATCGCCTGTGTCGTTTCGTCGCTTCTTCATCTTCTTGGTCAGGTGGATTGGCGTCGGCTGGGGAGTCCTTTGCCGAGACTTCGGATCCGGGTGGTTCACGGAACGGTTCCACAGGAATGCGCACGTAGCGCACTTCCAGCACGGTCAGGTATTCTGCACCGCCCGGCGCCTGCAGAACTACGCTGTCGCCCGCTGCGGACTTCATCAGCGCGCGGCCCAGAGGTGACACCCAACTGATGTGGTTTCGGTTGAGATCAACCTCATCGGTGCCCACGATGCTCACCACTCGCTCCGCTCCCTCGGCATTGGCATAGCGAACGGTCGCCCCGAAGAATGCCCTCGTCGCCGCCTGTCCCGCTCTCGGAGCTTCGGGGTCTACGACTTCCGCAGCTTCGATCCGCTTCGCAAGAAAGCGAATCCGCCCATCGATCTGGCGCAGCCGCCGCTTGCCGTACCGATAATCGGCATTGTCACTGCGATCACCGTTGCTGGCAGCCCACGCCACCACCTCCACCACGGCCGGGCGTTCCTTGGTGAGCAGGAACTGGTGCTCATCCTTGAGGCGCTGCAGCCCGCTCCGCGTTATATAGTTCTTGACCGGCGTCGCGGGCTCGTCCGTCTGCGGTTTTCTCGTAAACCCCTTCCGCATCTCGTAATCCTTATCTCGAAGTACTTCGTCCTTCTAGCGCGATCCATCTCATGGGTGCCCGCAATAAAACGCGGATGAGCGCGGGGCGGCCCTAGTTGATTTTTTCACGTCTTCCAGTTTCTGGCGAACCTATCTGCTATTGCAGCAAGTGGACAGGTGCAGGCGAAGGCATGCTGAGGAGACCCGTACTTTATCAGCCGGTTTAGGTTTCCTGTTCTGCTTTCCCAATCTGGATCGCATTGGTTGAATGGATGATTCGATCCTATTTTGTCAGCCAAATGGTGAAGAAGGCGTTCTGGTGCTTCCTATATGTGGGTAAGTCAAGCTATCTCCACGATCGCCAGCAATTCGCCTGCGGTGTTACCACTCCCACCATCGAGTGGAGCGTTCCTTGTGCGGATGGGGAATCGTGAGGCGCAGCGTCACCGTCTCGTGAGGGCCTACTTTAAGCTTGAGAGGATTGATCGCAATCGGCGCAATCGTCTGGTCTTCCGTAAGAGAAATCGCCTCCGCTGCAGAAGGCTTCAACGCGGAATGCACTTCAAGTTCTGTTACTTGCCCGGCGATTTCCTGTAAGCGCATGGTGTAGTGTTCGGGATTGCCGTCTTCAGAGGGTTTGAACGCCAGAAGCACCACGTTGTTTGCCGATAGGGAAAAGAAGCTACCCAAGGAGGACGCAGGCTGCATCGCGGACGGCAGGGCCTCCGCGATCAGCGGCACATTCTCCGCCGTCCCCTCGCGGAACGAAATCACAGGATCAAGCGCGCCGGCGTCTGCGCGGATTGAGAATTGATAGGAAGAAATAGAAGGCAGGCCGGGCTCCACGGTGGCAAAGTTCACCATACCGAGGTCGCGTGTATCGCCCTGGTCTTGCTTGTGCATCACCGTGGCGCGCACCACATTCAGAAATGTATTGGGGCCCTTCACCGCGGGCATTCCGGGGAGGTAGTCGAAGAAAGACTCCCGCTGCGACAGCGTAATATTTGTGCTTCGGTTTGCAATATTGCCGGAAAGAACCAGGGAGTGCAGGGGCGCAGCCGCATCGGTGCGCGCTCCCGGAAGGTATTGATCGGGAATGTCGTGGTATCCAAGCCCATCCTCGATCTTTACCGAGGCGGAACCTTGAAAACGGAAAGGGAACTGGAATGAGTAGTACTCCCCGGCCTGATTGCTGGCCACAAAGGGCATCTTTTCACGGTCGAGGAAGTTGAGGATTTCGATGCGGTTCATGCCATGGTAGAGCGTGATCTGCGTCTCAGGCCAGAAGCTGCCGGGGCGGCGCACGGTAAGCCGCGAGAATACCTCGCCCGCATCCTTGGTGATTTGAACTTTTGCCAGACCGACCGGCAGATTTTCCGCGAAGGTCCAGCGCAGCAATTGATTCGCAGCGTTATCTTTTTTGCTATTGACTAATTCCTGCTGAAGCCGCTTGTCAAAGATTCCGGCAATGGAGCCATCTTCGATGCGAAGCGTGATTCGATAATTCTCGTCTTCTAATATAGGTGAAGCCTCCAGTGTGCTTCCCATGGCGCGCGTCTTTGAATCGCCCACCACTGAATCGTCCGCCACTACTTCATACGTCCGGTAACCCAGGGCTGGGACATCCTTGGCCAGAAACACAACTTCGCCCTCGGAGACCTTTTGGAGAGGCACGATTGCTCCTGTCCCAAGGTCGCGAAGGGAGATGATTTTGCCATTCGCCGTGGCTGGCATCTTCAACTGGGCAACATCGGTTCGCTGCCAGCTCAACGGGTTGAAGACCACGATGGTGGACGAATGGCCTGGCTTTTGCGACAGGAGCGTCCGCACGCCTGAATGCAGCAGATACTCGATATCCGCCTTACCCGTGGACGTGTATTCGACGTATTGGCGGTTTTGGGCCTCGACCTCGGCCCGCGACATGAGCTTGGGCCACCCGATCTGGGCCGCTCCCGAATGCTCTTCATATTTCAAGAGTTTTTGCCGCGCCTCCTCCAGATTGCCGGATGGCACGCTTGTGAAATTGCGAAACGTCAGCAGGCTCCAAAGCAGTTCTGCCACCGGCAGGTGATCGTTGATCCATCGGGCCTGCGCGCTGATCACCGGAGAGTTGGTCTTTACTTCCGACCAGAGCCCGTTCCAGTCGCCGCCATAAATAGGGAACTGGCCGGAGCTCGAAGAAGCCTGATTCGACCCTTCCAGATGTTGGAAAAACTCTGCCGGGGTCGCGACCACGATTCGCGGCTGCCGGCCAGCAGCGTTCCACTCGCGCACTGCTGGAAGGAGTTGGTGGGCTTCGCGATTGGAAGAGATAAAGTCGTGCAGGTAGAGCACCATGAGAGCATCGTGCGTATATCCCGACTCCCGGTATTTCGCCAAGAGCTTGTCGACGCCATGCTGCATGATCTCAAGTCGTGGGTGCCCTTCCAGTTCCTTGGGGTAGAAGTGCTCTTTGGTATAAGGCTCTAGGGATTCCGGATCGAGCAGGTAGTCAGCCATGGCCTCGGTGTAGCCGCCGAGCCGCCCCTGGGTTTGCCAAGTCAAGACGCGGCTTCCATCAGGCGACTCCCATTGAAAGGGCACCTTGCCCGGCGTTAAAGAGGTTCCGCCCGCGAGGAAGGTATTGGAGCCGGTTACGAAGTACCGGACTCCACTGCGGGCTAGAACCTGGGGCAGGCGGAGCGAGAATCCGGGCACATCGTCCATCATCGCGAGATTTGTATGGACGCCAAGCTGCCGTTCGATGGCCTTCATGTCGTAGAGGAGACGATTCATCTGCTCGTTGCCCATGAACTCAGTGTGCATGCTGCCCCAAACGGCTGAAAGCTGAATTTGGCCTTTGTTGACCAGGGCGGCGAATTCTTGAATCTTCTGTGGGTCGCTGGTTCGCGCAAGCCACTCGCGAACTTGCCAGGCGCTCTCGATTGTCCAGCGAAACTCCGGATCGGCCTTGGCGTTCGCGATGACTTCGTCAATGTGCGGCTTGAGCCGGGGCAGGATATCTTCGGGTGGCGCGAGAAACCCAAGGTCCCAATGACTGGAGGGAATGATGTAGATGGTCTTGATCGTAGACGACTGTTGCAGAGAGGCCGCGGGCTTGGCGGAAGCTTGCGGTTGGGCCAAAACCGCTTGTCCGAAAGGGAGGAGCAAACAGCAGCAGAGCCACACACAACGCAGGAGGTGCTGGGGCCGGGGAAGAGACATAAAACTGAAGAATACCTCCGCGTGAGGGAAATCGTGCATCGAGCGGCTTTTCTCTTAAGTAAGAGCAGGGGCTAAAGCCCAAATTATTCGTACGCCTTGACGCGGCCCTGAAGAGCCGCTCTTCCACCTGTTACCCAAAACCTCATTTTTTGGCTTTGCCGTTTCTACGCAAGGCTTGTCTATGCAAATCATTTCTACGCAAGTCGTTTCTAAGCAAATCTCCACAGCCGCAAAAAAGGAACATTCCGGGCCTCGATATCAAAGGCCCGGAAATCGAAGTGGACGCACGAGAGCTCAAAAGAGCAGCTTAAGCGCCAGTTGGGCCTGCCGTGACGTTCCCGTTCCCACCAGGTTGCCGATCGTGCTGGTGCTCTTGCCAAAGTTGGCGTCGTTGAGAAATCCGACGGGATTGGCAAAGTTTGGATGGTTGAACAGATTGAATACCTCGCCGCGCAGCTGCACAGACAAGCGTTCATTAATCTGCGTGGTTTTGGATAGCGCCAGATCCATCTGGGCAAAGTCTGGGCCGCGTCCCGCGTTGCGGGTCAGATCTCCAAGCTGGCCTGCCGCGGGCGCCGCAAACGCGGCCGCATTGAGCTGCGATCCGGGAACACTGTAGTTGGCTGGGCGAATCGACTGACCGGCAACAAGATTGGGCCGAAGCTGGTCAATGCCCAGGAAGGGCGCGGACAACGCGATATTGTAGGGAAGCCCGCCCCGCGCCTGTAAGAGCGTGCTCACCTGCCATCCTTGCCCGGCGCGCTTTGGCAACATCGTGAGAGCTGGCACCTCCCACACGGCGCCCAAGGTGAAATTGTGGCGCACGTCGATGTCGCCGTCGGCATAGTCGGCTTTGGGATCAAGCGAGTTCTGGAACGCGCCGGAGAGAATATTCACGGCATCATCGCGTTCGTGGGCCCAGGTGAAATTGGCGTCCACGGTCAGGTTCTTGGCCACGCGGCGGCGAATACTGGCTTGCAGAGAGTTGTAGTTGGAATCGAGGAAGTTGCCGAGATGGCGAATCTGGCCGAAGTTGTTGCTCAGCCGGTTCGGGCCAGATGGCGCGAGATTGAGTTCCTCACCGGCATAGGCCGCACCCGCGGGCAGCTTTACGCCGCGATTGCCGACGTAAGCAACCTCAAGCACGGTGCTGGGCATGATCTCCTGCTGTATGCCAAAGCTCCAGTGCATGGTATAGGTATCGCGGATATTCTGATCGAGGCCATTCACGTTGGCTGGCAGCGCCGGAGTGCAGGTGGGCAGCGTTGCAGGCAAGGGGAACGCCAGATTCAAATTGGGCGTGCAAGAGCGCACGCCGAAGAGCAGGTCGATAATATTGACGTTGAATCCCTGCTGGTAGTTTCCAGCAAGGGACAGGCCAGCGCCCGTCAGCATGGGGCTATAGAAGACTCCAAAACCACCGCGAACGACAGTCTTGCTCTTTCCGAGCGGATCCCACGAAAATCCGAATCGCGGGGCAAAGTTGTTGCGGTCCGGTTTATAGAGCCCTTGGCCTTGCGGCAGCAGTTTCAATGTGGCGATATCGAAGTTGCCAATCTGGCCGCCATGCAGAACTGTGTTGTATTCGTAACGCAGTCCATAGTTCAACGTGAGGCGCGGCGTCAGGCGGAAGTCGTCTTGTATGAAGAAATCGTAATTTGTGTTCTGTAAGCCCACATCGGTGTGACCAAGGGTGCTAAGCGCAAATCCGGCATTGTTCTCAAAGTCGGTGACACTAGCATAGCTCAGGAACTCCTGTGGATCGAGGGCATCGTGAGTAACAACGTGGCGAATGTCCATTCCCGCGCGCACTGTGTGCTTGCCTTTTGTCCAGGTGATGACATCGAGAAACTGAAGCGAATGCTGCGGGCGGCGGTCGGAGAAGAGAGCGGGGCCAGGCGCGTCGCCGAAGGTGTTGGAAGGCGTGCAGAAGAAACACTGGAAGATCGGAAAGTTACCGCCGCCACCCAGTGAGTCGGTCTGGGGACGATTGAAGGCGATTCCGAGTTCGTTCAGCAAATTGGCGGTAAACGTATGGTTCCAGGTGCCCTTGAGCAGGTGATTTCTACTGAACGAGGGAGACGTTTGCTCGGCGGCAATTCCATATTGCGTGCTGGTAAAGGAATCGGCGATGTTGTAGCGGAAGTTGAATGTATCTCGCGGGCCAGCGTTGTAGTCGATCTTTACCGAGCCGGTATCCTCGCGAATGGTGTTGTCGAGCTTGCCCTGGAAAAAGCCGAGGTCGTTCCGAACGACAGGGCCTGTGCTGCTGTTAAAGACGACCGGACCGGGCACATTCGGGAGGGGAAGCGCATCTCGCACCGGAAACATCGACGGCACAAAGTTGGCGCGCGCAGCCGAAGTCAACACAGCCACCGGTCCGCTTGGCACGTCCACAACCTGCCGGACTCCTTCATAGTTCATGAAAAAGAACAGCTTGTCTTTCTTGATTGGCCCGCCGAGATTTCCACCAAACTGGTTCAGGTGCAAAGGGGTGTCTTCGGTGGCGAAAAAGTTCCGCGCATCCATGGCGTTGTTACGGAAATAGTCGTAAAGCACGCCGTGGAGATTATTGGTGCCGGATTTGGTGACCACATTGATTACGTCGCCGCTGGAGCGGCCATACTCGGCAGAGTAAATGCCGGACAACACCTTAAATTCCTGAATGCTGTCGATGCTGGAACGGCTGATGCGCGACTCCTGCCGGCCAAGCTGCGTGCTGGTCGCGTTTACGTCGATTCGTGTGGCATCCGCGCCATCGAGCAGGACATTGACGCCCGCAAAGGTGGTTTCAAAGCCGCCAAGGCTATTTTGTCCGGCACTGGTGGTCACCGAACCGGGAACCAGCGTAATGAGCGATGTAAAGTCGCGTCCATTCAGCGGCAGGTTGGAAACTGTGTTGGAGTCGATCGAAGCGCCGGATTCACTCGTCTGCGTATTGACAGTGGCTGCTTGCGCAAACACAGTGACATCTGTGTTTGCGGATTGCACATTGAGATTCAAATCAACGCTGCGGTGATCGGTTGCGTGAAGCACGACTCCGGAAACGATTCGCGACTGAAACCCGGTATACACCGCCTCAACTTTATAGGTTCCTTGGGGCAGTCCGGAGACGCTATATTCTCCCGCTCCGTTGGTCTTTACGGCGTAGGTGCGGCCGGTCGCAGTATTGGTTACTTTTACGTCGGCGGCGGTGATCACCGCGCCGGTTTGGTCGTGCACAATGCCGACAATGCTGCCTGTATCGTACTGCGCGAAAAGGGGCAGAGAAGAACTCAGCATCAGGATGAAAATTGCGAGGATCGCATGCCGTGGACAACAGGCGGTCGTAGTCTTTCCCGTACCCTTGGTCGTTCCCCTGGTCATGG
>Ga0070734_10002676_pt1 | contig 20722 bp, 13 predicted proteins | sample Coa_R1_8_FD_66444 | JGI IMG/M metagenome (GOLD analysis project Ga0070734, IMG submission 66444) | Surface soil microbial communities from Centralia Pennsylvania, which are recovering from an underground coalmine fire - Coalmine... | ecosystem: Environmental > Terrestrial > Soil > Unclassified ...
GCAGCCGTTTATTTCGGGCGCGATTTCGAAGACCATCAACATGCCGGAAGAGTGCACCGTGGAAGACATCATGGATGCTTACATGGAAAGCTGGCGGCTGGGTCTCAAAGCGGTGGCGATTTACCGCGATGGATCAAAGCGCGCGCAACCGCTGAGTTCCGGGACCGGCAAGGGCGAGAAGAAATCGGTGGCCGTTTCGGTGGCGCCAACCACGGTAGAGAAAGTAGTGTATCGTCCGATCCGGCGGAAGCTGCCGGATGAGCGGCAATCGGTGACGCACAAGTTCTCGATCGGCGGACACGAAGGCTACATCACGGTGGGCATGTACGAAGACGGCACGCCCGGTGAAGTTTTCATTTCGATGGCGAAGGAAGGCTCGACCATTAGCGGATTGATGGACAGCTTCGCGACGAGCATCAGTTACGCGCTGCAGTACGGCGTGCCGCTGAAGTTTTTCGTGGACAAATTCAGCCACGTGCGTTTTGAGCCGAGCGGTTGGACGGGGAATCCGCAGGTGCCGTATGCGAAATCTATCATGGATTATATTTTCCGCTGGATGGGCGCGAAGTTCCTGGGTCCGGATTACGCGGTGACGGAAGCGGGCGACGCTCCGGTGCTGCGTCCGACGGAGCCCGAGCCGCAGCAGGCGCTGCCGTTCGGACAGGTGAGCGACGCTCCGCTGTGTTCGGAATGCGGCGGACTGATGACGCGGAATGGGAGCTGCTACAAGTGCGAGAACTGTGGGGGGACTAGCGGGTGTAGTTAGTCTGTCCCATACATCTCACCGGACCATTTTTGACCAGTTCTTTTGATGGAGTAGAAACGATGGCAACCCTTGCGTTCACCGATCGATTGTCCTGCATCGACGCATTTCTTGAAGAAGCGTGCGTGAAGATCCAGCTCACACAAACCCAATTTGATAGCGCGAGGCAGAAATACGCCGCGATCGGGCGATGGTTGTCAGACCCTGCGAGCCCCTTGCTCAGATATGCGCCGGATATTTATCCACAGGGATCGATGTCGTTGGGTACGACCATCCGGCCATGGCAAGGGGAGGAGTTCGATCTCGACATCGTGTGTCAACTCCATGGTTGTAGCGAGTATTCACCGGAGCAAGTATTTGCAGCTGTTCACCAGCGTCTGAATGCACATGGTTTATACTCCAAAATTCTCGAACCACGAAATCGGTGCCTGCGGATAAACTATGCCGGGGATTTTCACCTCGACATAATCCCCGCCTGTCCGGATGACACCGTTGGAAGCGGTGCCATCAAGGTGCCGGATCGCAAGCTGGCGGTCTGGAAGAGAAGCAACCCCCTTGGCTATGCCAGTTCTTTTTTTGAGAGGTGCCGGTATCGGCTTTCCCTGATAGAAGCCGAGGAAAAGCGCTTTCGCCCGCTTCCGAACAACGCACCATCTGAACATAAATATCCCTTGCAGCGAGCCGTTCAGCTCCTCAAAAGACATCGCGACTCCTTTTTCAAAGGCGACCCGGACGCTGCGCGTTCAATCTTGCTGACGACTCTTGCTGCCGGTTGCTATCAGGGGCAGCAGTCTTTGACGCTCGCGTTGGATGGCATAGTGGATGGGATCCTCGCCATCATTTCTCAAACTCCAGGCATTCCGGTCGTTCTCAATCCGACGAATCCAATGGAAAACCTAGCCGAAGGCTGGAATCAAGATACATACCCACAATTCATCGCCTATGTGCGTAGTCTCCGTGCGCATCTCGGTGAGCTGATGCGGGGGGACGGAATCCAAGCCACAACACGAGCCCTTGGTGACCTGGTTGGTGAGCCGCTCGCCAAAAGCGTGGTTCTCGCTCACGCAGATCAAGTCCAGCGTTCTCGCAATGATCGATCGTTGAGAGTTGAGCCCGGCACGGGCCGGTTTTCAGCGACTGCTGGCATCATTGTGCCGCGGAACAATTTTTACGGTAAATGCTGATGTGAAACCCCGCTTACGAATACTCAGTCTCCGGGAGCAGGCAGCTTGGATGCGCCAACTTTGCCCCGGATTCCAGTCTGTCGCGACAAACCGCGAATTGCGATGCAAAGGCACGGTTCAGCCGACCCCAATAAGTCGGGCATATAGCGTAACAATTACATGTGAACCGGCTAAGATTCCTGACGCGCGTGTGCGAGGGCTGTGTCCTCGCACGGATGGTGAGACGATCCCACATACGTACTCACCCGATCGTCCATGCTTGTTTTACCCAGGCTGGCGAGAGTGGAAATCAGATATGAAAATCGCGGCCACGATCATTCCTTGGCTCTCTCTCTGGCTGTATTACTACGAGGTTTGGCAGGCAACTGGCGAATGGATGGGAGGGGGAATTGAGCACGGTGAAACCATTAAAGAAGTCCCGACCTAATCCTCATCCGCCATTTCGCATACTTAGCTTGGATGGTGGCGGCATTCGCGGTGCCTTCGCTGCTGCGTTCCTAGCTCGGATCGAGCAGGAACTGAGCGTGAGCATCACCGATTACTTCGATCTGGTGGCGGGCACTTCCACCGGCGCGATAATTGCGCTGGCTCTCGGGTTTGGTGAGTCAGCAGAACGCATTCGGAGTCTCTACGAAAAGTGCGGACCCCAGATCTTCGCGCGTCGCACAGACACCCGAACCCCAGCGCTGCTACTGCCCTTCCTGGCGCTCGCTAAACTTAAGTTCCCAGCGCTCGATGGAAGAATGCTCAAGCGTTCGAAGTACGCGTCGGAACCTTTGCGCGAAGCTCTTACAGACGTATTCGGTAACAAGACGTTGGAGTCAGCGACGGCTTGTCGCCTGGTAATCCCAGCCGTGGATCTGGTTCGAGGCAAGACTGTCACTTTTAAGACGCCGCACCAACCCGACTTTGTAAGAGATCGAAAATATACCGCTGTGGAGGTTGCGCTCGCAACCACTGCGGCTCCCACATTTTTTCCGAATGCGGCGATTGGCAAGGGGACAGCGTTCAGCGACGGAGGCTTATGGGCTAATAACCCTGCAATCATCGCGTATGCGGAGGCGCTGAAGATACGAGAGGTATGCTTGCGTCCTGGACTCGATCGTCACTTCGCGCCAGAAGATATATGGATGCTTTCTATCGGCACCGGAGAGCCGCAGTACTATGCGCGACCACGCCCCGCGGATGATGGGCTATTTTGGTGGGGACCGCGATTATTTGACGTGGCTAGCGGGGCCCAATCGCACGGGACTCACTTTCAGGCGCGATACCTCATGGGAGAAGAGCGGTACCTCCGAGTGGATTTCAAAATGCCTACGCCACCGTGGCAACTCGACGACATCAAGGCTCTACCGGAGATCTTCCACTGTGGTCAGGAATCAGCTATTGAGCACTTTCAAAGCCTCCGGTCTACGTTTTTCGGGGAGAAGAAAATGGACTACCATCCGTTCTGAAAGACTGTCTGCATCTTATGTTTGCCGCGCCAATGATCTGGGTTGGTCCACTAAGACGAAACCATCGCAGCGTCATCGGAGCACACCCCGACTTACGACGGAGCCTGAGCCGCAGCAGGCGCTGCCGTTCGGACAGGTGAGCGACGCTCCGCTGTGTTCGGAATGCGGCGGACTGATGACGCGGAATGGGAGCTGCTACAAGTGCGAGAACTGCGGGGGGACTAGCGGGTGTAGTTAGGTTTTGGTGGGCGAGTAGATCCTTTTGGCTTGTGAGGCGGTCCGGGTGGGCCGCCTTGTTTTTTTTCAACGACAGCATCGCAAGCCGGAGGCCTGCGCCACGGCGTATCCTGGATACATGGGCGCCCGGACGCTTGTGACATTCGAGCAGTTCGAACAGTTCCCCGACGATGGGATGAAGCATGAGCTCGTCAAGGGGGAACACATCGTCGTGCCGCCTGCGAAATCGCGCCACACTCGAATCCAACAGAGAATTCAGGATGCGCTACGGCCATTCGTGCTGGAGCACCGGCTCGGTGAGGTGCATATTGAGGCGGGATTTCGGTTGACTTCCGATACCTGGCTGCAGCCGGACGTCAGTTTTTTGACTGCCGCGCAGATTCAGTCGAGCGATCCTTCTGGGTATTATCAGGGCGCGCCCGCAATTGCTATCGAAGTGGCTTCGGATTCCAATACCGCAGCACAGCTTGGCGTCAAGAGTGCACTTTATTTTGCCAACGGATCGCGTTTGGTTTGGGTTGTGTATCCGAACGCGAAGAGGGTCGTGGTGAATTTGGGGGACGGCGGTGTTCGAACAATTCCCGGCGGAGAGCTTCGGTCGGATTTGTTGCCTGGGTGGTCGGCGCCGGTTGAAGCGATCTTTGAGGATTGAGGAAATGGAACCGGCGATCACTTGCAATCCGGAAGTCATGCACGGAACCGCCGTATTCCGAGGTACACGCGTTCCAGTGCAGACGTGATAGATGCGTTCCTCGAGGGTTTTCCGGCCGTGTCGCGGGAGCTTGCGCTTCAGGGGCTGGAGGTAGCCGGGCCGCGTTCTGAATAAGGAATTGGGTCATTTGTTGAGGTCTCGACACGAGTGTCGAGACGGCACGCAGGAGTGCGTGCGCCACGGTGGCGGCCAAAGGCAGATGGCGAAGGTGGAGACGGTGCGTAAGATGATCGAGTGGCCGTGCTATCATCCGCTTTCTCATGCGTTTTCTCGACTGGGGGGTCATCGTGGTTTATCTGCTCGCGATCACCTGGTTTGGGGCGCGGTTTCGTAAGAGCCAACGGAGCCTGAAAGATTATTTCCTGGGCGGGCACTCGGCGCCATGGTGGGCGATCGCGCTTTCGATTGTCTCGGCGGAAACCAGCACGCTCACGGTCATCGGGACGCCCGTCGTCGCGTTCAATGGGAATTTTCAATTTCTTCAGCTCATCCTGGGCTATTTGCTCGCGCGGATCGTGATCTCTGTTCTGTTTCTGCCGCAGTATTTTCGCGGCGAGATGTTCACGGCTTACGAGCTGATGCGGCGGAGGTTTGGGGAACGGATTCGGAAGCTTACCGCAGGAACATTTCTGCTGCTGCGCGCGCTGGCTGAGGGTGTGCGGGTGTTCGCGGTTTCCATTGTTATTTCCACCATTCTCGGAACGGGGGAAGTGGTTTCGATTTTCGCTATCGTTTGCCTGACGTTGTTCTACACGTTTGAGGGCGGTATGACGGCCGTTATTTGGACCGATGTCGTCCAGATGTTTCTCTACGTCGCCGGCGCGGTTCTGAGCTTCTTCGTGATCCTGCATCAGATTCCGGGCGGATGGGCGCATGTGCAGCAGGTGGCCGATGCCGCGCATAAGTTCCAGATGTTCGATTTCCGATTTTCCTGGACCTCCGATTTTTTTTCACGCAGCTACAGTTTCTGGGCCGGATTGATTGGCGGATGTTTTCTCACCACCGCGAGTCATGGCACGGAACAGTTGCTGGTGCAGCGGCTACTGGCGGCGAAGAGCGAAGGGCAGAGCCGGGCGGCGCTGTTTTCGAGTTGGATCGTGATCTTTTTCCAGTTCGCGCTGTTCCTCTTTATCGGATTGCTACTGTTTGTCCACTATTCGGATCAACACCTGGCTGCGCCGAAACCGGCCGACGCACTGTATCCGAAATTTGTGTGGAACAATCTGCCGGTGGGTGTAGCGGGGCTGGTGATCGCTGCGATTTTGGCCGCCGGGATGTCGAACCTGAGCGCCGCATTGAACGCGCTGGCATCAACAACCGTCATGGATTTCTACAAGCCATTGGTCGCGCGGCCGGAAGCGGATTATCTGGCGATGGCGCGGCGAGCCACGGTGGTTTGGGCCGCGATTCTATTCCTGATTGGATTGGTGGCGCGCCAGTGGGGATCCGTGCTGGTAGCCGGACTCACCATCGCATCGATTTTATACGGATCGCTGCTGGGCGTGTTTCTGCTTGGCCTGCTGACAAAATCGGTTCAGGAAGTTTCCGCGATGGTGGCAATGGTCGCCGGACTCCTGCTGATGATTGCGATCAAACAATGGACCAACATCGCTTTCACCTGGTACGTACTGATCGGAACTGCTGCAACATTTTTGACCGGCTGTTTAGTTTCCTTAATACGAGGAGAATCTTCGAATGCCCGAAAACTTGCCTGACACCGCAATTGAACATGTGGAGCTCAAGGCCGATCTGGGAATCTGGACCGCGGCGGCGATCGTGGTGGGTACGGTCATCGGCAGCGCCATTTTTCTGGTGCCGAGCGATATGGTCAAGCAGGTGGGCTCGCCCTTCATGGTGCTCATGGTGTTTGTCTTCGGCGGAATGCTTTCGCTCTTCGGCGCTCTGAGCTATGCCGAGCTTGCGGCGATGCTTCCACAGGCCGGCGGCGAGTACGTTTACTTGCGAGAAGCGTATGGTCCGTTGTGGGCGTTCATTTACGGGTGGACGCAGATGTGGGTGGCCAAGAGCGGATCCATTGCGACGCTTGCGACAGGTTTCTTTATTTACCTCGCGAATTTCCGGCCTGAGATGAATGGTGTTTGGATGGTGATTCCGCTGCCGCTGGGCGAAGCGGGTGCGCCGCTCGAAATCCGCTATGGCCAGTTGCTCGCGATGGGTGTGATTGTGGTGCTGGCTTTCATCAATTATTTCGGTGTGAAGGTGGGAGGCGACCTGCAGGTGGTGGTTACCCTCCTGAAGGTGGGGCTGATCGCGGGAATTATCATCATCGGATTAACCACGGGTCACGGAAATGTAGCGAATTACAGTACGTCGATTCCGGCGCCGGGTGGGATAACCGGATTTTTCGCGGCGCTGGTGGCAGCGCTTTGGGCTTACGACGGGTGGAACAACGTGAGCATGGTATCGGCGGAGATTCGGGATCCGCAACGGAACCTGCCGCGCGCTTTGATTTTGGGGACGCTGACGGTTATCGCGATTTACCTGCTCGCGAATATTGCGTATTTCTACGTGCTGTCCGCTTCCGAGGTGGCGGGGAGCGCGCGCGTGGCAGCCGAAACGATGCGCCACGTGTTTGGGGGGCCAGGGGCGAACGCGGTCAGCATTGTGGCCATGATCTCGATATTCGCGGCGCTCAATGGATCGATTCTGTCGGGGTCGCGCGTGCCGTTTGCGATGGCGCGCGATGGTGTATTTTTCCGGGCGGTTGGATATGTGCATCCGCAACACCGGACACCCAGCATCTCGATTCTGGCGCTGAGCGCGTGGGGAGCGCTGCTGGTATTGAGCGGGCGGTACAACCAACTTTACACTTACGTGATTTTCGCGAGCGTGATTCTTTACGGGATGGCAACGGCGGCTGTGATCATCCTGCGCTACAAGCGGCCGGACCTGCCGAGACCGTATCGAACGTTGGGCTACCCTTTTGTTCCGGTGGTTTTCGTACTAGCCGTCAGCTGTCTAGTGGTATCGACTTTGTTAAAGTCGCCGCGCGAGTCGCTCATGGGTTTGGGGTTGGTATCGCTGGGTTTACCCTTCTATTTCTTCTGGAAAAAGCGCCGTCCGATTTGAATGAAGTGTTAGGTACCATAAGCTTTCTGTTCCGGTTCCAGAACAAAGGACTTGAATCGAAAGAAAAAATAAGGTACAACTTTTATTACAAGATTAGTAACTTACACAGATCTTGTTCGCCTTTCCGAACAGAAGGGACCTTTCAGATCAAAATTTAAGGGGTGAAAAGGGTAGGATGGACATCAACAAGATGTTGGCGGATTTACGCTCAGAGCGTGAGCAGATCGAAGAAGCAATCATGACCTTGGAGCGTCTGGCTCGGGGCCGTGGACGGCGGCGGGGGCGGCCACCAGCCTGGATGTCGAACATTAAGCGCCGCGGACGTCCGCCAGGCAGCAAGAACCGGCCTAAGAGTGAGCAGAAGGCCTCGGCGAAGTCGGCTGTAGCCTAGTGGCAATAGGGTGACGCCGCTGGGGCGACACCTGGGGTCACTTAGGTTGGCGGCAGTCTAACCACTTGTCCGATTGTTTTCGGCTAGGGAGGCGGGCACTCATGCCCGTTGGAGCTTCGAACCTTTTCTTGGGCTCGGGCTGCCACCTACCTATAAAGCAGATACTTCTCTCGCCGCTTGAGGAAGGCGGCGAGAGAGTCTTGCATTTCCTGAACCGTTTTTCTTGGATCGGTAGCATTTTTCCCTGCTGTGACCACGTTGCGATCCCCAATCAAGGTTCGGTTCGCCTCCCACGGAATTTTCCCCGGAAAGAGCGATTCCAAGGCATAACCCAACTCCAATCCAAAGCGGGTGCTATCGAAGGAGTTGCGATCGGTCACGACAAATCGCACGCCTTCGATGAGCTGTCCGGCGAAATTGGAGCTGGTTGGCCGAAAGTGCGTGGGATAGACGCGGACGCCGGGAATATAGCGGCCGTTTAAGAAGGCAGCCAACTCGCGGCCACGAATCCAATCGGCGCCGACTTGCTCAAAGGGGGAATCCGTACCGCGGCCGACAGAATAATTCTTGGAGAATTCGAGCATCGCCACGCCGGGATAAAGCGTTGCTGCGTTGAGACTTCGCATGTTGGGCGAAAGATTGAGCCAGCCGAGTCCGGTGGAGTCGAACCAATCGCCGCGATCCCAACCGCGCATGGTCACGATGTGCAGATCGAGGCCAAGCTTTTTCTCGCTAGTCGCCATGTTCGCCAACTCGCCGTAGGTCATTCCGTGACGAACCGGGATTTCGAGGCATCCGACGAATGATTCGAGGTCAGTTTCGAGTATCGGCCCTTCCACATGGACGCCGGTAACGGGATTCGGCCGGTCGAGCAGGTAGAAAGGCAAATGGTGCCTGGCGGCTTCTTCCATGCTGGATAGCATGGTGCAGGAATAGGTATAGAAGCGCGCGCCGACGTCCTGGATGTCAAAAACCAGAGCGTCGATGCCGGAGAGCATCTTAGGCGTGAGACGGCGCGTGGGGCCGTCGTAGAGGCTGGTAACGGCAATTCCGGTGGTTTTATCTTTGGTGTCCGCGACATTCTCCTGATCTTCGACGCCGGCCAGACCATGTTCCGGTGTAAACACGGTGCGGATTTTAATGCCGGCCGCAAACATGAGATCGATGTTGCGCTTTCCATCGCGGCTTAAGCCGGTGTGGTTGGTGATCAGACCGACGCTTTTGCCGGCAAGCGGGGCGAAATTCTGTTCGGCTAGAACATCCAGGCCGGTCATTACCGCAGCTTTGGGCTCAACTAGGCGATGCAGGCCGGGGCCGACGATGGCTTCGTTGTAGCCGGTCAGGCTCACGCCTGGGGCGAGAATTCCGAAGGATGCCGCAGCCAGGGTGGCGATGCGTCCGCGCAGCGAAGTCAACGATTTTCCGCGATGGGGATGGACGGAATTCGCCAATAGAATCACATAGCTACGGCTGGTGGGATCGATCCAGAGGGAGGTACCGGTGAATCCGGTGTGTCCGTAGGAGCCGATGGGAAATAGCTCTCCGCGATTGCTCGAAAAGGGCGAATCGATGTCCCAGCCAAGGCCACGCAGGATGGGCTGATCGGGCGGGGACTGGGGAGTGGTGAATTTCTCGATGGTCAGCGGGGAGAAGAGCGGGACGCCGTTTGCAACACCATGATCCAGCATCATTTGGGCGAATTTAGCCAAATCGTCGGCGGTGGTGAACAATCCGGCGTGGCCAGCGACACCGCCCATGTAGCGGGACGTGTCGTCATGGACCACTCCGCGGATGGGTTGGCCGGTGTGTTTGTCCAGTTCGGTGGGGGCGATTCGGTGTTTGAGATCCAAAGAGGGCAAAAACGTGGTTTCGTGCATCCCAAGAGGGTCAAAAACGATTTCGCGAGCGAATTCAGGCAGCGTTTTGCCGCTTAATCGACGAACAATCTCACCCATCAATATAAAATTAATGTCGCTATAAACGAAACGAACACCAGGAGGTCCGGCGGGTTTATCGATTAAAGCGCGCTGGATTCCGGTCTCATATCCGGACCATGCGGGCTCTAAATCGAGGTCCGGGCGGAGTCCGGAAAAGTGCGTCATTAGATTGCGGACGGTGATGTCGCTTTTGCCGCCTTGGAACTCGGGCAGGTATCGGGTCACGGGATCGTTCAGCCGGAGCTTGCCCTGCTCGAAGAGCTTCATGATACAGGATGTGGTGGCGATCACCTTGGTCAGCGAGGCGGCATCGAAGATGGTGTCGATGGTCATGGGCTCGCGTTTGGGAACCAGGGCGCGTTCGCCGTAGGCTTTGCGGTAGACGATTTTTCCGTCGTGGCCGATCAGAAGCACGGCGCCTGGGATGAGCCCGTCTTTGACGGCTTGTTGGATGGGGGTGTCGAAATCCGGCTGTGCTGAGAGCGCGGCCGCCGCGCAGGCGAGAAGCAGCAGGGTTCTCATTGCAACTTCGCGGCGTTGGTATCGAGGAGCTTGGCGAGATCGACGTCTTTGGAGGTGATGCCGCCGGCGTCGTGCGTGGACAGATCCACCGTGACGCGGTTGTACACGTTGAACCACTCGGGATGGTGATTCATCTTCTCGATCCCGAGCGCCGAGGTCGCCATGAAGCCGAAGGCGTGGATGAAGTCGGAGAATTTGTATTCTTTGTGGAGCTTGCCATCGGCGACGGTCCAGCCGGGGAGGCCGGCGAGGGCGTCTTTGAGTTCGGGGCCGGAGAACTTTCGCATAAAGCCATTATGGTCATACGCAAGGAATGGACGTTCGTGGTGGCGCTCCCTTGCGGTCGCGGTTCGGTTACGGTTAGGCGCGGCCGTAGATGGGGATGGCGGCGCCACTGATGTCACGCGCGGCATCCGATGCAAGCCAGAGCAAAAGGCCGGCGATGGATTGGGGTGTGACCCATTTGGACGGGTCGGCTGCCGGCATGGCGGCGCGATTGGCGGGAGTGTCTATGACGCTCGGCAGGACTGCGTTGACCGTAACGCCGTTGTCTTTTACTTCGAGCGCGACGGTTTTCACCAGAGCGACCAGAGCGGTTTTCGTGACGCTGTAGGCTGCGAAGTTGGCCATCGGATCGAGTGCAGCGCGCGCACCGACGGCGACAATGCGTCCCTTGCCGGCTTTGATCATTCCCGGCAGGACGGCGCGGAAGATGGTGTAGGCGGATCGCAGATTCAGATCGATCATCTTGTCCCACGTTTCGTCGGGGGTTTCGGCTACCGATTGGCCGCCGGCGAATCCGCCGACCAGATGCAGCAAGGTGTCGACCGGGGCCGCTTGCCTGGCGGCTTCGGTTAGGTTTGCCGTGATGGGATGGAACCGGGGATGGGAGTGCGGTTGGCGTTTCCACGTGAGATCGGTGCCGTAGACTTCAGCGCCGGTCGAGAGAAACGCTTCCACCACGACGCTGCCCAAACCGCCGGCCGCGCCGGTAATTAGAACTGACATGAGTTGCTATCTCCAATCGCAAAGTGCGTTCACGTATTCGGCGGAGCCGTCGCGCCACCAGCCATCGAGCTGCGCGGGTTCCTTAAGTTGTTGGCCGCGGAATCGGGGAACGGAAACAAATGCAGAGCGCAAACCGTCGAGCGCGGTCATGTCGCCCCAGAGCTTTTCGAATTGCGTAACCGGATAGACGTCCTCCTGGCCTTTGCCCCAGCGCTTTTTCACGTCTTTGATTGTGACGTAGGTGGGCATCCGCGCGGCCAGGTGGCGAATGGCTTTGGATACTTTGGCGTCGTCGGTTAAATCCGAGCGACGTAGGGAAAAAGTTTCCAGCAGTTGATCGATGTCGATCCACATGGTGTTGGAGTTGTAGTAGGAAAGCTCGGCTTCCAGCTCTTCGTTGGGAAGCGCCAGGCCTTCGATCAGGCGTACGCGACCGTCGACGCGAGCGAGGCCGCCGCCGCGATCATCCGCGTGGCGGGCGATCACCTCCGTGGTGATCGCATGGCCTTGCCTGATGTGAATTCCGAGGAATGCTGGATCGAGATTCGCGCCTAGCGTGTCTACGTTGTGAACCATTAGATGACGCAGGTTCGGCCGGATCTCGAACAGCTTCAGCAGCACGCCGTTGCGCAGCGTGTTGGGAACTTCGTACCAGTGCCCGGTGGGATGGATGCACTGCGAAGGTATGTTATCGGTGTAGTCGCTACCCTCGCCGGCCGCTTGCGCCCAACCGATGAGCGCCGCATGTTCTCCTTCGCGAACTTTTTGCTTTTGAACATCGAGGACCTGCTGGGTCAGCGCGTCCCAATGAAACCGCAGATCGCGCGCCATGGGGATGAGGCGCAGGCCGATGCTTTTTCCTGGTGACGAATAAATCGGAATGTCCACCCTACTGCGCACTTGGTTCAGATACGATTCGATGGCCTGGTGCGTTAGATAGCTGGTGGTGACGATGTGAGGCACGCCGATGCCGAACTGTTGGCTGGTGCGGAGGCTCTTCGCCACATGAATGTCGATGAAGTTGCGAAATTGTCCGGCGAATTTGCAAAACGGATTGAGCGCTTTGACGACACCCGCGCCGCGGGTCCAACGGCTTCCGGCACCGCCGGCGAGCGATACAACCGCTACTTCCCCGCGGGCGAGCGCGGATGCGCCGATTTTGGCGAATTCCGGATCGAGTGAATCGCACGCGTCGAGAACATCGCCTGGCCTGACGTCTGCCACCTGGACGCTCGCAGGGATGCGGTTCTGGGCCAGTCCGATACGCGCGCTGCGCAAATCCGTTTGAATTTGATCGTGCTGGACGCGATCGAATCCGTATTGATCGAGAAGATCCTGGAGAGTTTGCGGCGTTCCGCCGGTTTCGGATGCGGCTTGCGGCAAGAGGCGATCGAACAGAGTTTGAATCATGCCCGGCAACTCGGGACGGGTTCGGCAGGCGTCGCCGAAATTTGCCAGTTCCGCGCGCCGGGAAGGAGCGAGGGATTTGGGTTCCTGGCGGAGCAGCGGCGGAACAATCAGCTCGTAGTAGCCGGGCGGCATTAGGGCATCCGACCCGCGAAGGAGTTCGGCCAATGTGCCGACTTCGTTGATGGCGAAATCGTAGACCACGGGCTCCATGGCAAATGGAACTCCGCGTTCGAGGCTGCGCTTGGTTTGCTGCATGATTTGCTGCAAACGCTCCTGGCCCTCGCGTTTCTTTTCGGGGCTGAAGATGAAGCCCATGCCACCGCCGGACATTCCTCCGAGCATCCAGAATCCCCAGAAATCCGCGCCCATCGCTTCGCGCACGCGCTGGATGAGGGTCTCGGTGTAGAGATTGCTGGCCCACGGGATGATCGACTGAATAGGTCCAAGAAAATTTCGCTCGGTGGCTTCGGCGAGAGATTGCACGTTGCCCGAGCGAAGATCCGCGAGGATCTCATCCAAGGTCCGGATGGCTTTACCGCGGGCAACCCATTCGGATTCTGAACGCAGCAAATACTTTTCGGTGACCATCTCGAGAATGGGTCCGACGTCCTGCGCCATGCCGCCGTGTACCAGCACCAGGCTCTGTTGCAGCTTTTCCCGTGTTTCGGCGGATACTTCGTTTCGTGAAAGAACGTGGTGTTGCGGAAGCAGGCGGCCGTGGCTGATGCCGAACTCGGGATCGCCTTCGGACGACCGGACGCCCTGAATCAACTTGATTCCGGGCCAAACGCCGCCGGAATCCTGCCAGCCGCCGCCGGATCCGCCCAGCCATTCGCCGAGGATGGCGCGCGAGGCGACGATGCGGCGATCGGTTTCATCGAGGGGTCCGGTGAGTGCGTGGATTTGATTGGTGGCGCGCATGCACACCGAAATCAGGCACGCGAGCAGGTTGGTGGAGACGGCCAGGCGCGATCCTTTCGGGATGTCGCAGACGCGGCTCACTACTTCGATTCCCCGCCCTGCTCCGACCAGACGGCGCAGCAGATCGCTCAACGGTTCGGAGGAAACTTCCATGGCTTGCGGAACGAGGCCGGAAGCGATGACGGCGGCTTTGAGCAACCCGAGATAGTCGCGCGCGAAGTCGGCTAATTCGGCGAAGCCAGTGACATCGGTGGATACGCCCAGATCGACGCTGGTGAGCCGGAGAACGGGATCGTCGATGACGCGAATGTACGCTTCTACCGGCGGCTTTGGCGCGGCGGATCCCGAACCGCGGACGGCGAGGTCGATGGAGACATTCAGCACGCGCGCGCCTTCCGGAAAATCCATGCCGAGGAAAAAAATGTCGGACCACGCGCTGTGCGAGAGGTCCATGCGGACGGGGGTGGTTTCCCACAGGATCGGGTAAAGACCGTTTGCGTCTTTTTCGAGCAGTTCGCGCCGGAAGGAGAGCGGATAATCCGCAGGATGGCTGATGCGGGACATCCACTGATTTCCGCGAACGGACTTGACGCTCTTACGGACCTGATCGGCGAGCGTCTGAAATCCGAGGCCGTGATAAGCGCCGGCGAGTCCGCTGGAAAGAGTGGCGCTTGGTCCGTGCTCTTTTTGGGCGCCTAAAAGAATTTCGATGGCCTCTTCGAAACGGCGCTTGAGGATGCTGAGGGTGGCAGCGAAGGGGATGAGGCCATCGCGCCGTACGCCGGCTTTCATTGGAAGATGAAAACGATGGATGGCGTAGAGGAAGAAGTGCGCGCGAACGCGCCAGTAGAGATTGGGCTGGTTTCGCCGGAACCGGTCGAGCGCGGCGGATTCGGCAAGCAGCGTAGATGTATCGGCGGAGCGCGCGAAGGCATCCAAAGAGCGATTGCGAACTTCGGGGACATCCGAGCAGATGATGTCGATGAGCGCGCTCATTCGGCGCGACCGCCGCGGCTGTCGAGATTCTGGATGGCCAATGCTTCGAGGATCTGCGTCAGCACTTCGGCTCGGTCGCGTCCGCTCAATGCCAACGCTACTTGGGCTCGGAGCAATCCGTACCGGACGCCGACGTCATAGCGGCGGCCAGGACTATCGAGGGCGAGGTATTTTTCCTGGAGGGCCAGGCGGGCGAGAGCGGTGGATAGCGTCAAGCCTTTCTGCGCAGGCAATTCTTTTTCCAGGATTTCGATGACGGCGGGAGTGAGCACGTGCATCCCGAAGAAGCAGAGATAATGGCCGACGCGCATGCCGGCCACGTTGAGCTTTTGCTCGGCTTCGGTGGGCGTGGGTTTTTCAATGACGGTTTCGATGCGGTACAGGTCGGGGGTTCCAGGGATCCTCTGTCCACCGACGGCGCCGTAATTGTGCAGCAGGCTTTCCGGAAAAGGTTGCACCGCAGACACCGCGCATTCCTGCTTTTCCGCAACCCGGACGAGATGTTGGGCGCAACTTTCGCCCGCTGCGTCGATGTAGAGATGATCGCCGACCAGGTGCAGGAATGGATCGTCTTTAACGAAATCCTTTGCGCAGTAGATGGCATGGCCGTAGCCGAGCGGTTCGGTTTGTTGGACGAAGTGACAGGCTCCGGCGCGATCGCCGGCCGCACGGAGATACGCCGCTTCGTCGCCGGGCGAGATGACGATGCAGACTTGTTCAATGTTCGCCGTTAAAACTTCATCGAGGATGATGCGGAGAACTTGCTTTTCGGCGCCATCGCGGTCGATGAGGGTTTGGAGCGGCAGGGTCCGTTGATTTTTGCCGGCGGCGGTGATGACTGCTTTTCGGATTCGCATGAGTTTCGGCTGGGCACGGGAGCGGCGCTCCGGTGAACTTTCAGGATAAACAAAATTGGAAGATCAACTGCTGCTTCGGCTATGGTGGCGCGGTGTTTTGCGTGCATTGTGCGCGTCGTCGAAAACGGATACCGGCTGTCCGAAAGGACGAGGGCGTTGGCCGCGGACCTGGGGGTCCACCCGCACATGCGGAATTAGGAAGAACCTTATTTAAGGCGTTCACACGAGTGTGAACGCGGCACGCAGGAGTGCGTGCGCTACGGGGCGATTAAACGAAGGTCGGCGGGAGTGGTGGCGCTTCCTCGCGGTCGCGGTTCGGTAGGATTGCGCCGCGGCATTCGCCGAGTCCGATGCGGCGAAATCCGGGCGCTTCGCAAAAGCCGCGCAGGATGAGTTCGTCGCCGTCTTCGAGGAATCGTCGGGTTTCGCCGTTCGGAAGCTGGATTGGTTCGGCGCCGCGCGAGGTGAGTTCGAGCAGGCATCCACGATTTTCTTTTTCCGGCCCGGAAACTGTTCCACTGCCAATCAGGTCGCCCGCGCGAAGAGGGCAGCCGTTGGAAGTGTGGTGAGCCACCATTTGCGCGAGCGTCCAGTACATGGTTGAGAAATCGCCGCGGCTGAGGCGCACTGGTTCGCTCATTAGCGGGGTACGCAGCCAGGCTTCGAGAGTGATGCGGAATGCGCTATTCGGGGGCGCGGCCAAGTGGGGCAAAGGTTGTGGGTCGCGAGGCGGAGGAGCGCAGCGGAATGGTTCCAGGGCTTCAAGAGTGACAATCCACGGCGAAATGGATGTTGCGAAATTTTTGGAGAGAAAGGGGCCGAGCGGTTGATACTCCCAGCTTTGGATGTCGCGCGCGGACCAATCGTTCAGCAGGCAGACACCGAAGATTTGATGCGGTGGGGCCAGAAAGGCGCCGAGTTCCACTTCGTAATCCAGCATGCGGGTGGGCGCGAATTCGGGAGGGCCGGCGGGATTGGAAAGGATTTGCCCGCGGGGCCGGTGGATGGGCGTGCCACTAACGACGATGGACGAAGCGCGGCCGTGATAGGCGATGGGCATCCATTTGTAATTCGGAGGCAGAGGGTTGTCGGGACGGAAGAGACGTCCGACGTTGGTGGCGTGATCGATGGATGCGTAGAAATCGGTGTAATCGGGGATTTCGACGGGGAGCAGGAGATCTACTTCGGCGGTGGGGTGCAGCGCGCGATCGGCGCCGGGGCAGTAGTTTGCGAGATACGTGCTGGCTGTTTGGCGAACCGCGGCGCGCTCGGGCGGGGGGAGCGACATCAGTGCGTGAACGGAAGAGACGCCGAGCGCTTCTGTTGCGTCGAGCACTGCGTCGCCGATCGCGATACCTACGCGCTGGCGATCTTCACCAGGTAAACGAAATGTTCCGTAGGGAAGATTTTGGATCGGGAAATCGGCGCCGGGTTCGTTGGCGGATTCCACCCAACTTTGGAGCGAGGGGTCGTGGGTGTGGTCGATCATTTCACCAGAGCCGCATAGCGCGGATCTTTGCGGAGATTTTCGAGCGCGGGTTCACGGCGCACCTCTTCCACGGGTTGTCCGGCTTTGAGCGCAGCTTTCAACGCCGCTAGGGCTTGGTCGCGTTGTCCGCCGAGTTCGTAGACCAGAACTGCGTTCCACAGGACATCGCGATTGGCAGGCGCTAGCTGGCGGGCTTTTCGGATCTCGGCTTGCGCTTCGGATTTGTTTCCCAGGCGCGCGCGGTAAAGCGCGACTCGGCTTAAAACATCGGAGTCTTTCGGATTTACGGCGGCGACCGTTTGCGCCAGTTGCGCGGCGCGCTGGTAGGCGTCCACGGCTTGCGCATGTTTACCGGGAAGGCAAGCGTACGCATCGCCCAAGTTGCCCCATAATTGATCGCGCTTGGGAAGCAGTTCCACGGCTTTTTGCATTTGCGGAACGGCATCCGCACAACGGCCCATGAAGAAGTAGATGGTACCTAAGCTGGTGTACGCGGATGCGGTGGGACGAAGCGCGATGGACCTTTTGAAATTGTCCGCTGCATTTTCGTACTGGCCCTGCATCCAGTAAACGGCGCCGAGGCCCGTGTATCCGGAACTGTTGTCGGGCGCGAGCTCGGTGACACGCTGCAGTTGCGGAACGGCATCGGCGTAACGGCCCTGGCGGTAATAAAACATGCCGAGGTCGTAGAGGCTGGTCCAATCGCCGGGGCGGAGGGCGAGACCTTTTTTGAGCGTGGACTCCGCGTCGTCCAATTTTCCTAGCGATTCGTAGACGGACGCAAGCTCGCGGCCGGCGCTGGGATTGATGGGCTCAAGATCGAGCGCGGTTTGAAGCGAGCGCACCGCATCCTCGTGCTGGCCGGTGCCCGCCTGGATGATCCCGCGCGTCACGTAGACCGCGGGCAATTCGCTATTGAGCGCGATGGCTTTGACGCTGTTTTCCTGCGCCGGAACCACGGATGCGGTATCGCCGGTGAATCGATAATTCCACCAATAGGCCTCGCTTAATCCGGCGAAAGCGAGCGCGTACTTGGGATCTTGTTTGATCGCTTGCTTAAACAGTTCGATGGCTTGATCCACGTCGGCGCGATTGCGGCGCTGCAGGTGTCCGCGGGCCTGCAAATAAAAATCGTAGGCGCTGGATGCGCTAGTGGCCCCCGCCGCAATCGCCTTTCGGTCCTTGGCGCCTAGTTCCAACTGCAGCATGCCCGCCACCTCGCTGACCACAGCCTGCTGCATGTCGGCCACTTCGCCGATGGGCCGCGTGATTTCGCGCGCGCGGAGCTGTCGCAGCGTTTTGGCGTCCACCAGATTAGCGGTGAGATGGATGTGATCGGCATCGCGCTGCACGCTGCCGCTGATTACGAGATTAACGCCCAACTGGCGCTTGGCGTCCTTGGCGCTGGCGAGCGATTCGCGGCGGACTTCGCTTGCGGGAACCACCCACAGCGAATTGTGGAACTGCGATAGCTCCGTTAGCTCCGTGGTGAGCGCTTCCATCAGGCCGTCGCGGAAAGCTTCGGTTTCGCGATTTTGATCGACCATGCGGAACGGAAGCACCGCGATTTTCTTTTCCGTGGGCACGAGTGAAATAAAACGAGGCGCGACTTTCCAGAGAAGCACGGCGGTCAGGATGGCAACGGAAGCCACGAACGCGGCGATTTCGAGCGGCTTGCGCCAGCTTCGTTTGTGGGGGCGCGGGGCGAACTGCTTGGTGGGAGGCGCGCCGCTTTCGATTTCGCGGCTGACGTAGCGAAGATCGGCGATCACGGCATCCATGTTGGGGTAGCGGAGCTTGGGATCTTTTTGCAGCGCTGTTGAAAGCACGCGATCGAGCGCCGGGGGAAGATCGCGGCGGACTTCGCTTGCAGAAGGCGTGGCTCCGTGCACGATTTCGTACATCAGTCCCACTTCGGAGTTCGAATGAAAAGGCAACTCGCCGGTCAGCATTTGATAGAGGACGATGCCGAAGGAAAATATGTCGGACCGCTGGTCCATGTCCTTGGCTTGCGCCTGTTCGGGCGACATGTAGGCGGCGGTTCCCAGGATGGTACCGGGCTTGGTGAGGAACGCGGGACCCATGGTGCCGGTTGAAGCAGAATCGCTGAAGACGGCCTCTTCCATCTGCGCCAGTCCGAAATCCAGCAGCTTCACCAGGCCCTGCTTGGTGACCATGATGTTCGCGGGTTTGATATCGCGATGCACGATGCCGGCGCCATGCGCGGCAGCGAGTCCGGCGGCGATCTGATTGGCGTATTTGAGCGCATCCGCCAGATTCATGCCGCCGGGTGGAATCAGTTCGCGCAGGGTGCCGCCGCGCACGTACTCCATGGCGATGTAATCTATGCCGTCGACAGTTTCAATTTCGTGGATGGTGACGATGTTGGGGTGATTCAACGCGGAGGCGGCTTTGGCTTCGCGCTCAAAGCGGCTGCGACGGTGCGGATTGATCATCTGCTCCGGGGGCAGGATTTTGAGCGCCACCAAGCGGTCGAGCTTGAGATCGCGGGCGCAATAGACCACGCCCATGCCGCCTTCACCGAGTTTTTCGAGAATCTCGAAGTGCGAAATGGTGCGGCCGACCATAGAGTGGCGAAAAAAATTGGGGACACGACTGCGTTTCGACGCTTGAACCGGTCACTAAAGCTAGCCCGTCATGTCCCCAATTTTCGGAGAGCCCTAGGATGTCCCCAATTTTTAGATCTATTTACGGATCGACCACGACGTGCGGATCCTGCTTAGACGCCGTGGCGCCGGTGGCGCTGTTATAGGAATAGGCGCGGCATCCCTCGTCGCCTTGGGCGTGACAGGCGACTTTGATGGTGCACGTTTTCCCGCGATCCGATCCGAACTCTTTGCCCTCGGCGCAGGGGCTGTCCTCAAACTTGGCATACCAGGCCTTCGCGGCGCCGGTGTGACGCACCCAGGTTACTTTGTGGCCTACTTTGACGTGGATCTCCTGATGCTTTTTGAGCACGGCTCCGGTGTCATCAATATGAACGGTGTGCATCTGCTGCGCGAAAGCCTGGGCGGAGCAGAGCAATAGCGTCGCAAGACCGAGATGGCGAAAGTAAGTTTTCATTCCGGATGAACTCCCAGACAGTATATCGCACCGGAATCGAAACGCCGCTTCCCATAAGTGGACAGTGGGGAATTCTCCATCTCGTGTGGCTGCTATCAGTTATGCTGGGACCCGAAGCTGCACAACGACACACATGTCCACCCTTTGGCAGGATCTGCGGTTCGCCGCCCGCGTGCTCCGAAAATCGCCCGGATTCACGTTCGTGGTGGTGCTTTCGCTCGCACTTGGGATTGGGGCGAATACCGCGATCTTTTCGATCGTGAACGCCTACATTTTGCGGCCGATGCCGGTGGACGATCCAGGCCGGCTGGTGGCGCTGTATTTCACGGCGCCGCGCTTGGGGAATGAGCTAACTGGATTGTCGTATCCGGATCTGATGGATTACAGGAAACAGGACACAGGGCTGGCGGACATCATGGGGTCCACCGGGATTCCGTTGAGTCTATCAACGGGCGGCGAGTCCGAGCTGATTTGGGGCGAAGTGGTTACGGGAAATTACTTTTCCGGACTCGGCGTGCATCCGATGTTGGGCCGCGGCTTTTTGCCTGAGGAAGACAAAGCGCCCGGACAGAAGCCGGTCTGCGTGCTGAATTACAACTTCTGGCAGCGGAGATTCCAGGGCGATCCAAATATTGTGGGAAAGACAATCAGGATCAACGATCATCCG